>JAEEGI010008159.1_pt1 | contig 23213 bp, 15 predicted proteins | sample 8958751 | NCBI WGS metagenome assembly JAEEGI01 (sample SAMN16246545, study PRJNA631951) | gut metagenome | biome: gut microbiome; feature: rumen; material: KS-attached | host: Bos | place: Iran: Karaj | collected 2018-10 | reverse complement strand
TGCAGTCTCCTGGCAGGTTGAGTACGGCCCCAGCGGCTACAGCCGTGGCACAGGTACGCTGCTCAATGTCACCAGCCATCCTGTCAACATCAGTGGCCTCGACACGCTGACCCATTACGACTTCTACATCCGTCCCATCTGTTCCGGTGCCGATACTGGCCGTTGGAGCAGTCCTGCTGCCCTCAGCACTGCCATGTGCGACAACTCGCAGGTCTTTGCCATCGGCTCCAGTGCCTCTACGGGTACCTCCTATTATTTCCCTGTCAACAACTACTATAATTACTCCCTTACCGAGACCATCATCGACAGTGCTGAACTCAATGGTCCCATGGACATCGAATACATTGGCTACTACTTCGACTACTCCTCACCTTCGACTGCGAAGACCAACTGCACCATCTATTTCCAGCCCACCGCCAAGACCGTCTTCACCAGCTCAAGCGATATGGTGGCTCTTGATTCCGCCACAGGTGTAAGAGTTTACACAGGTCATCTCAACTGTACACAGGGATGGAACTACTTCCAGCTCGACACCGCCTATCACTACGACGGCACCGGCAACCTGCTGGTTATTGTCGACGACAATAGCAATGACTACGATGGTAGTTCATACGTATTCAAGACACAGTCCTGCACAGGATACAAGACCATCCATTACTATGACGACACCGATGACCCGGATGTTACAGATCCCTCAACATTCTCCTATAGCATGAGTTATGAACAGGCCCGTCCCGTCATGCAGCTTATCAGCTGTGCAGGCGCCGGATGCCGCAAACCCATCATCGTAAGTACAACCTACGACTACGAGAGCGCCACCGTCACCTGGTCCGGCAATGGCACCAACTACGAGGTCAACATCAAGGAGACTGCCTCCGACTGGCCTGCCACCGACATTCCTGTTGTTGGCAACAGCTACACCTTCACGGGCCTCATGCCTGCCACCAACTACACCTTCCGTGTACGTCAGGATTGCAGTGCCGACTCCCTCGGCTACAGCGAATGGGCCTTAGGCAACTTCATCACCGACAGCCTGCCCTGCCTCGCTCCCACCAACCTGAGCACTATCACCGTTACCAACGCCACTGCCACCTTCGACTGGACCGTCCGTGGTACCGAAACCGCATGGGACATCCATGTATGGAACACCGGTAATATCGACAGCATCTACACTGTCACCACTCGTCCCGCCACTGTCGGTGGCTTCACTGCCGGCCTTACCTACAATGCCTCTATCCGTCCCCTCTGCGGCTCGGCTCACAACATCGTAGGCGACTGGGGTGACACCATCACCTTCTCCACTACCATCTGCCCCACAGTCACAGGTCTTACCGTAGGCAACGTCACCGCCAACGGTGCCACCCTCAACTGGGATGCCGACCAGATGGCCGTGAGCTGGATTGTTGAATACGGCTTCGCCGGCTTCGACCAGGGCTCGGGCACCGTTGTGCCTTGCACCGCCAACAGCTTCAATGCCACCGGTCTGGAGTGCGAGACTTCCTACGACTTCTATGTCCGCGCCGTCTGCGGCACCGACTGGACCAGCGAACACTGGACACGCGTCAGCTTCACCACCGGCGACTGCTCCGAGGCCTGCCTCGCTCCCACCAATGTGGTTGCTACTGTTGACCTCAATTCCGTGACCGTCAGCTGGACTCCCGCCGAGGGCAACACCGCCTTCGAGGTTGAGTACGGCAACCGCGGCTTCAGCCACGGCAACGGTACCGTTGTCAATACCAACGAGCCCTCCACCGTCATCAACGGTCTTGAGTTCAACACCCAGTACGACCTCTACGTGCGTGCCCTCTGCGGTGCTGACAACTACAGCCCCTGGACACCTGTCACTACCTTCACCACCGGCACCCAAGGCATCGACAATGCCGAAGGCGTCGCCTGCACCATCTTCCCCAATCCCACCAGCAGTGCCACCACCATCAGCGTGAGCGGCGTGAACGGCAAGGTGAAGATTGAGGTGGTCGATATGAACGGCCGCACCGTTGCCTCCGAGACACTCGAATGCAGCAGCGACTGTCGCAAGACCATGGATGTTGACCACTTGGCTCAGGGTGCCTACTTCGTACGCATCACTGGCGAGAACGTCAACATGGTGAAGAAGTTGATTGTGCGTTAATCTCATAAGGAAACAACCCTTTCCTTAGATTCATACTCGATAGGCGGGCGGCGCATGGCGTCGCCCGCCTTTTTTCTCGCACCGTCATCGTTAGGTTTCGCAGACTTTAGCGATTATTTTTTCCCTTTGACACAATAAAAACACACTCTCATTGTTATTACTTATTATTCATTAAAATACGCGTACTATAATGAAATGCAGCATTCCTAAAGGCACTCGCGACTTCCTGCCTGCCGAGATGGCCCGTCGCAACTATATATTCGACACTATCCGCGAAGTATTCAAAACCTTCGCTTTCGAACCCATCGAAACCCCCTCGCTAGAGAATCTGTCCACCCTGATGGGCAAATACGGCGAAGAGGGCGACAAGCTCCTCTTCAAAGTGCTCAATTCAGGCGACTTCATGGACGGAGTAGACTTCTCGCAAGACTACCATAAGGTGGCTCCCCGCATCTGCGAACGCGGCCTGCGCTACGACCTTACGGTGCCCTTTGCCCGTTTTGTGGTCCAGCACCGCGACCAGCTTACCTTCCCCTTCCGCCGCTACCAGTTGCAGCCTGTTTGGCGTGCCGACCGCCCTCAGAAGGGCCGTTATCGCGAGTTTTACCAATGCGATGCCGACATGATTGGCAGCACCTCGCTGCTCAACGAGCTTGAGCTGGTGCAGATGATTGATGCCGTCTTCCAGCGGCTGGGCGTGGAGGTGACCGTAAAGATTAACAACCGCAAGGTCTTGGCAGGTATTGCCGAACACATCGGTGCCCCCGACAAGTTGGTGGACATCACCGTGGCTATCGACAAACTGGACAAGATCGGGCTCGACAATGTCCGTGCCGAACTCCGCGAGCGTGGCCTCGACGACAGCCAGATTGCCGCCCTCGACCCCGTGTTTGCCCTTACGGGCGATGCCGCTGCCAAACTCGGCCAGCTGGCCACCCTCTTCGCAGGCAACGAGGTGGGCACCAAAGGTGTCGAAGAGCTGAAGGAGCTGTTTGGCTATATCGAACAGGTGAAACCGCAATGCCATGTTGAGCTGGATTTGACCCTGGCCCGCGGCCTGAACTACTACACTGGTGCCATCTTCGAGGTCAAAGCCCACAACGTCTCCATCGGCAGCATCTGCGGCGGTGGACGCTACGACAACCTGACGGGCATTTTTGGCATGCCCGATGTGTCGGGTGTGGGTATCTCGTTCGGAGCCGACCGCATCTACGATGTGCTTACCGAGCTGGACAAGTTCCCCGCCAATCTGGGACAGCCGGCACGTGCCCTGTTCATCAATTTCGGTGCCGAGAGCCTGCCGTATGCCATCAGCTGCGCCGCCAAGTTGCGCGCATCCGGCATCAGCACACTTATCTACCCCGACAACGCCAAGATGAAAAAACAGATGGACTACGCCAACCGCTGCCATGTGCCGTTTGTGATTTTTGTGGGCGAGAACGAGATAGCTGCCCAGACCCTTACCGTCAAAGACATGACGGCGGGCACCCAGAGCACCCTCACCCTCGACGAGGTGGTGGCATTGCTCAAGGCATGATGCTAATTGTTTGAATGATGAAAAAATACTGTCTGATTGTAGGATTTCTGCTTGCCATGGCGGCGGGTGCCGCCTATGGGCAGGACACTGTGCGGCTGCGCGACACCGTGGTGCTCCTCCGCACCGATACTGTGGTGGTGCGCCGCACCGACACCGTGACGGTGCGTGTGGTGGACAGCGCCATGATCCGCCATGTGCAGGAACGCGAAGCCCTGATGGCCGAGAAGGAGAAGTTCTATAAGGAAATCTTCACCAAGTCGGGCGTCGACCAGAACAAAATCGAGGCCGACCGCGACCATTACCGCCATTTGGTCGATTCGCTGAACAAGCTGGTTCGCGAGGCCGAGCTGGAGAATGTGCGCAAGGAGGAGGCCAACAAATACCTATTGCAGCGGGCCAAGGATGCCGAAGCCCGCGTGGCCGAGGCCACCAACCGCAAGAAGAAGGTGCGCGCCATCCAGGGCATTGCCATGCGCTTTTACCGTACCCCGAACTGGGAGGTGCGTCTGCAGCCCGCCGAAGAGGCCGGCACCTACAACAAGGTGCTGCGCAACCGCAATGCTGGCAACATCGAGTTCGACTTCGTCACGGGTGCCTCGGTCATGCTGTGGGATTTGACGCAGTATTTCAACAAAGACATCAAGTCGGTGAAGATAGGCGAGACCAACCTCAAGACCCCCGAGCTGCGCAAGTTCGACCAGGATTTTGCCTACGATGTGGGCATCTATGTCGGTTTCGGCGGCAGCAACCTCTTCAAGAACTTCTATGTGGGGCCGTCGTTCCGCTTTGTCGACTTCTTCTATTTCACCGTCGGCGTGAACATCGCCGAATACAATGTGCTGGTGTCGGGCTATGGCGAGGGTTCTATTCTGAAGTCCGAGACTATCGACGACGTCACTGCCAAGTCGTGGTTGCTGAAGCCATTTTTGGCATTGAGTATTGACCTCGACTTTTTGTCCTATATCAAGAAATAGTAATCAGATTGACCCCCAATCGGTCGTTAGGAAACCGAAAACTCCTACGGTCTAACTGCTGAACCGTGCAATGCACTGAGGATCAACTCTGCCCCGTACCTTGTTCTGCCTACCCGCCCTGCGCCATGGAGCGGCAACGATTCCCCCTCGCTACGGAGAGGGGCCGTTCAATCCTGCATCGTTATTGTATTGTTATAGCATCGTTACTCGACATGATGAAGGATAACCAGCCGGGAAGCAGGCAGCATCGAGCCGAGATTGAACGACCCAAGTGGGTTGTGGCATGCCGACGGCTGAGACTTCCCGGCACTGCGGTGTGACCGGGGAGGCGTAGTGAGGGAGCAAAGGCTGGGCAGGGAAGGAGTGTGGAGGGCATTGCAGCGGGGTCGGAGTGTCCGTCGGATATATTAATTAGTCCGTCGGACTATTCGCTTAATAGCAAACAATTATCGCACAACAACAAATACCCCGTAGGGGTTTTCGATAAATGTATTTATAGAACCCACCATAAGTGTAAAGAGTGAATCGAGAGTGCGGTTATCCCGATTGAAAAGTCGGCCGCATGACCGATTTGGGTTCAAAACAAAAGCAGGGTACCCGATAGGATACCCTGCCTTTGTTTTTAGGAAGGCCGCGATTATTTGTTGAAATAGCGGTTAAGGAGGCCTTCGAGGGCTTTGCCGTGGCGAGCCTCGTCGCGGGCCATTTCGTGGACGGTGTCATGGATAGCATCGAGGTTGAGGGCCTTGGCACGCTTGGCAAGGTCGGTCTTGCCGGCGGTGGCACCGTACTCGGCGTCGACGCGCATCTTCAGGTTCTGTGCGGTGCTGTCGGTGAGCACTTCGCCCAGCAGCTCGGCAAACTTGGCGGCGTGTTCAGCCTCCTCGAAAGCGGCTTTCTCCCAGTAGAGACCAATCTCGGGATAGCCTTCGCGGTGAGCCACGCGGGCCATGGCCAGGTACATGCCGACTTCCTTGCACTCGCCTTCGAAGTTCATGCGAAGGTCGGCTTTGATGTCTTCGGGGGCATCCTTTGCCACACCTACGATATGCTCGGCGGCCCAAGTCTTGATATCCTCTTTCACTTCCTGCATTTGTTTGCCGCAGATGGGGCACTTCTCGGGCATGGTGTCGCCTTCATAAACATAGCCGCACACGGGGCAGATGAATTTTTTACTCATGGTATTCTTTGATTTTGGATTAATATTGGGTTGTTAATTAACTTATCATTCGCATAGCCTCGTCCAGCCCGATGATGTCAACTTTGGGGAATTCCAGATCTCGAAGTGCATCGTAATGGTGGTCTTCGGTGACGATATATTTGGCTTGTGCTGCAATAGCACAATCGATGAATTTGTTGTCGTCGGGGTCAGCAGTTATTAGGTTGAATTTGTAGAAGATGTTGATAAAAAGTGTGTTGGGGTTGTTTAGGATAACTTCTAACATTATTGAGGCGAAGTTTTCGGTAGTCTCGCGTTGAAGTATCTCGACATATTCATTTAGTATCTCAGTTGTGACACACAATTGATTGCGTCCGTCAATAAAAGACAACCACAGGTCGTGGTAGCGACTGCGACGCGATACGCATTGTATCAGGCTGTTGGTGTCGAGGACGAGTCTCATTCTTTTGCGTGAAGGTCTTTGTGACGCAGTTGGTCGAGACGTTCTTGATTAAGCACCCCTTCGTCCCACAGACGGTCGGATTCTTCATCCAAACGGTTCTGGAAATAACGCATGAGCACATTCTTGATTTCCAATGCACGGCTTTCGCTCATGTCGAAAGAGAAAAGCTTAAGCAAATGCATTTGCGTAGGCGTTATTTGCGTTGAGTTTATCATAATGTTATCGTTTTTTTTTGTAAGTGCAAAGATACTACTTTTTCCCGACATGGTGAAAATATTTTTTGCCGTGTCGTTTTTTTTGTGTATTTTTGCATCCGATTTCAGAGTGAAATCACGAAGCGTTATACATGCTCTGTTGTTGAGAACGTGAGAAACTTCCGATAATAATGCAAGAAGGTTTGAGAGAAATGCGTATTTTGCAGACGGATAAAATATGCTCAAAAAATGGATGGATATAGACAACGTATTGTTGGCAGAGCTGTCACATGTTGCGGAAGCGGTGCCAGTGTGTCTTCAGCTTGCGCTCGAGGAAGAAGACGTCGTATAGGTCGGAGTCGATAAAGTATTGTGTGCCGCTGCGCAAGGTGACTATCACTTGTTTCTGTATGGTCACATGGTTGGTTAGCTTGACGTCGTAGTTGGGTGATATGTCTTTGATGTCGCCCCATGGGAGGATGGCTTTCTGAACTCTCTTCCAGTCCCCATTCTTTGGGCGTGTTTTTATATTGGTGAGGGAAAGGTGGCTTGGTGTAACAATAATGCGGTCTTTGGTGTGCCGAAGGGTATGGACGATAGGCAATATCATGACCAAGGCCAGTACGCCAGACACCAGTTTGGCGGCCATGCCATCGGCCTTCAACATGATGTAGAGGAATAGGGCTGTAAGGGCAGCGTATAGCACCATGTAGAGGAGGATGCTGACGGTGGTGCGGTAGACGGCTGCAGGGCGTTCGTGTGGATTCCTTTTCATGGGTTAGGGAAAGGGGTGCATGGCTGCCATACACCCCTTCGAAAAATGTCTCATACAATGGTTAGTCGAGTACCAGACTGGGGGCGCTGTAGGTGCGGCCGGCCAGTTCCTGGTTGAGCATGTAGAGGCTCTTGGGGTCGTTGCCGAAGAGTTCCATCTTGGTGATCATGTCGCGGGCGTTGGTCTCCTCTTCGCCCTGCTCCTTGACGAACCAGTCGAGGAACTGCATGGTGCGGAAGTCTTTCACCTTGTAGGCGGCATCGTAGATGGTGTGGATGCTTGCGGTGACATACTCCTCGTGTTCCAGTCCGGCTTTCAGCACGTCCATGTCGGTCTTGAAGACCTTGTCGGGCTTGGCGATGGCGTCGAGGGTCACTTTGCAGTCGTTGTTCTGCATGTACTGGTAGAAAAGCATGGCGTGGTCGCGCTCTTCCTGTGCCTGAATCATGTACCAGTTGGCGAAGCCGTTAAGGCCGCGCTGTTGGAAATAGTTGTTCATGTCGAGGTACAGATAAGCGGAGTAGAGCTCCTTATTGATTTGCTCGTTGAGCAAGTCGGCTACTTTTTTGTTAAGCATGTTGTTATTGTTTTAAAGGTTAAAATTCAATCGGTAATTTTGATAAAGTCGGCTTTGCCGTGTTTGCACCAGGGGCAGACGAAGTCGTCGGGTAGTTCATCGCCTTCGTATACATAGCCGCAGGTTTGACATACCCAGCGGGTCTTGCCGTCGCCAGTGGGGGCTGCCATGGCTTCGGGTTTGGGCTTGATATGCTGGTGGTAGTACTCGTAGGTGAGGGAAGGGTCGTTGTTGAGCAACACCGACTCGGTGATCTCGGCAATGAAGAGGGTATGGGTGCTCAGGTCGACCATCTGGTTCACCTTGCCACTGATGTAGGCGTTGGTATAGCGCGGCACGTAGAGAAGTCCGTTGCTGGAGCGCATCTCCATCTCGCAGCCCTCGAATTTGTTCACGTCGCGCCCGCTCTGGAATCCGAAATGCTGGATGACTGTCATGGGTGTATGTTCGGTGAGGAGCGACACGTTGAACAGTCCTGTGCGGACAATCATGTCGTGGGTGTAGTTCTGTTTGTTGACGGACACGAGCATCTGCAAGGGTGTGTCGGTGAGCTGTGGAGCTACGTTGATGATGCATCCGTTGTCCTTGTCGCCCTCGCGGGCGGTGAGGACGTAGAGGCCGTAGCTCAGTTTGAATAATGCGTTTTGGTTGTGAGTATTCATTTTGTGCGGGTGTTTATAGGTGGCAAAGGGTTATTCGTTGTTCAGGTTCACGGCGATAAGGTCGGCCAAGAACTTCATGTCTTCCAGCTGGTTCTCTTTCATGGCCGATTTCAAGGAGATGTCCTCGCCCAGGATGGTGATGTTTTTCATCTCCTCAAGGAGGGTACGCATCTGTTTGCCGCTTTGGGCTGCCCAAGTACCGTTCTCGATGATGGCCACAGTGCGGTTCTGCCAGGCATGGGCTTTGAGGTCGTGAAGGAGATCTTCTATCGGGGTGAAGATGCCGGCATTGTAGGTGGAGGAGGCGAGGACGATGTGACTGTAACGGAAACACTCGCTCACCAGTTGGCTCACATGGGTGTGGGAAGCGTCGTACATGGCGATGCCTTTAATGCCGTGCTCTGCTAGCAGGGAGGCCATTTTTTCGGCTGCCGCTGCGGTATGTCCGTAGATGCTGCCGTAGATGATGAGCACGCCACGCTCTTCGGGCTTGTAGCTGCTCCAGATGACGTGCTTGTCAATATAATATCCCAAGTCTTGCCGCCAAATTGGGCCGTGTAGCGGGCATATCATTGCGATGTCAAGGGCTGATGCTTTCTTCAGCAGCGATTGCACCTGCATACCGTATTTGCCCACAATGTTGATGTAATAGCGGCGGGCATCGTCTAACCAGTCGCGGTCGAAATTCACCTCGTCGGCAAAGATATTGCCGTTCAGTGCACCGAAAGTGCCGAAGGCATCGGCCGAGAAGAGTGTCTTGTCGGTGGTGTCGTAGGTGACCATGGCTTCAGGCCAGTGCACCATGGGAGCCATGACAAAGGTCAGGGTATGGCGGCCTGTACACAGGGTGGCACCTTCGGCAACGGTTTGCAGACGGTTGTCGATATTCAGGTTGAAGAACTGCCGAATCATCGTGGCGGCTTTGGCGTTGGTGACAATGGTTACTTCGGGATAGCGCAGAAGCAGGTCTTCTATCAGGGCGCAATGGTCGGGTTCCATGTGGTTCACCACCAGGTAGTCGAGTTTGCGGCCATTCAGCACAGCGGCCACATTCTCAAAAAATTGTCCGCTCACTGCGGCATCGGCGGTGTCGAGAAGGACGGTCTTCTCGTCCATCAGGACATAACTGTTATACGATACGCCACGGGGAATGGGATAGACATTTTCAAACAAAGCAAGCTTTCGGTCGCTTGCACCTACATAATAGAGGTCTTTGGTTATTTGACGTGAGTTTTGCATTTTGTGTACAGAAAATTATAGAATGCAAAGATACGATTTTTTTCAGATATACAATGTTTTTTTTGCAAAAAAGTTATTTTAGTTTTCAAGTCGTTTTTTTTGTGTATCTTTGCATCGGAATAATTATGTCCGGCAATCCGCTATTGGGATGTCTGTTTGTTCGTTTCTCAGCATTGCAAAGTCTTTTGCCGGCCGTTGTAATAACTGCATAATATGTCATTTCGCAAAACGATATCATGTATTCTTTTCCCGCTTACCATATGGTACGCTGTCGGAGTGTGGTTCCGTAATCTGATGTTTTCGCTCGGTATTAAACGTCAGGTGGCTCCTCCTGTAACCACCATTGGGGTGGGTAATATTTGTGCTGGTGGGGCTGGCAAAACCCCGCATGTTGAATACCTTCTGCATCTGCTCTCTCCCCATTACGAGACTGCTCTTCTCAGCCGGGGATATCGCCGCAAAACCAAAGGATTCGTCCTCGACGATGGGTGTCACAGCCCATCTCGTTTGGGCGACGAACCTGCCATGTTGGCACAGAAGTTCCCCAAACTTACCGTGGCCGTATGTGAAAACAGGGTGGAAGGAGTTCAGAAACTTCTTCAACGTGAGTTGCCCCCGCAAGTCATCCTTCTCGACGATGTCTTCCAACATCGCTCAATCAAACCTACCGTCAACATTCTCCTCACCGAGTATCACAAGCCCTATTTCTCCGACTTCATTATGCCATTTGGCGACCTTCGCGAGTTCCGCTCAGCCTGTCGTCGTGCCCGTATTGTCATTGTTACCAAGTCTCCCGAAGTAATCAACCCCATCGATCGCCACAACTTTATTGCCCGGCTCAAACTCCGTCCTCACCAGAGAGTTTTCTTCAGCCACATCCACTATTGCAATCCCCTTCCCCTCATGGGCACAACCCCGCTTCCTCTCGACACCATCGACGAAGTGCTTCTTGTCACTGGCATTGCCCATCCCGAACCCATGATTCAGTATGTGTCCGGTCTTTGTGCCGTCACTCCCATCAGTTTTGGTGACCATCATCGTTTCTCTGTTTCCGATATCAAACGCATCCGCAAAGCCTTCGAGCAACTCAAGGGTGCCCGCAAACTCATTTTAACCACCGAGAAGGATGCTGTCCGTCTTCGTGAACTCTCTTCCTCCGACATTATGGCAGGACTTCCCATTTATTATCTCCCCATTGAGATGCGCATCAGCTCTTCTTCCGACCAGTCTTTCGACCATGTCATTGAAAGCATCGTACACGAGAATGTCTCATTCCTTGAACGGATGAAGAATACCAAGTTTAATTTCTAACCAATCATGATAGTAGAAATTTGTGCCAATTCTCGCCAGTCGGCTACCAATGCCCTTACGGGCGGAGCCTCTCGCATAGAACTATGCCGCCGGCTCGATGTGGGTGGGCTTACCCCTGCTCTTGACGATATTGACTATTGCCTCCATCAGTTGCATCTCCGAACTCATGTCCTCGTCCGTCCTCGTGAGGGGGATTTCTGTTACTCACCTGAGGAATATGAAACCCTTTGTCGCGAAGTGGAGCAATGCCGTCAGCTCGGTGCCCATGCCGTCGTAGTGGGATTTCTCACCCCCGATGGACATATCGATACTCGCCGTACCCGTCAAATTGTACAATTGGCCGCTCCAATGCAAGTGACCTTCCATCGGGCTTTTGACGAAATCAGGCAAGACCCGCTCGAAGCGCTCGAAGAGGTCATCTCCTCTGGATGTCACCGCATACTCACTTCCGGTTGCCAGCCTTCTGCCGAACAGGGCATACACACGCTTGCTGCCCTTGTGCGTCAGGCCGCAGGGCGGATCGTCATTCTTGCCGGTGCCGGTGTCACTCCTGCCAACGCTACACACATTATCCAGCAGACAGGCGTCACCGAAATCCACGGCTCCTGCAAACAGACGTTGCCCGACGGTACCATCCAGACCGACCCCGAAATAGTAAAACAACTCATTAAATCAATAACACTATGAAAGCAAAATCCCTTCTATCAATCCTATCTCTTCTATTAATTCTCTCCCTCTCCTCCTGCCATCGTAACGCTCACTTCCTCACCGACAGCACCTACCGCCATCAGGTAGAGCAGGACTACGAAGCCCGTCTCTCTCAATTCTCAATTCTGAACTCTCAATTAAACCTCGACACCCTATGCCGTGCCGAGAGTGAGGCCATGCAGTTCCTCTACGCCTACATGCCTTACAGCGACCTGGCCGATTACACACCGGCCTTTTATCTCGACCAAGTGCGCTATGCCTTCACCGCCCGCAAGGAGATGCCCTGGGGCAAGATGGTACCCGAAGACATCTTCCGCCATTTTGTGTTGGTATACCGTGTCAATAACGAGAACCTCGACACTGCCCGCCAATATATGTTCCACCAGCTCAAAGAGCGTGTGCAAGGCATGACTATGGAACAGGCTGCCCTCGAGGTCAACCACTGGTGCCACGAGCATGTGGCCTACCGTGCCGCCGACAGCCGCACCAGTGCCCCCTTGGCCACCCTGCGCACCTCCCTCGGCCGCTGCGGTGAAGAGAGTACCTTTGCCGTTACCGCTCTCCGCTCCGTGGGCATTCCTGCCCGTCAGTGCTATACACCCCGTTGGGCTCACTGCGACGACAACCACGCTTGGGTCGAAGTATGGATTGCCAACCCTGACGGCAAGGGCGGTGAATGGAAATACCTCGGTGCCTGTGAGCCTGACCCCGAGCTCAACATGGGCTGGTTCTCCATCCCCTCCACACGCTGCCTCATGGTACATAGCAAAGCCTTTGGCCGTTACCATGGCGACGAGGAGGTTGTCAAGCAGACCGCCCTCTACAGCGAGCTGAACCTCCTCAGCCACTACGCTCCCACACGTCATGTCACCGCCACTGTCTGCTCCCCCGACGGCAAGCCCCTTCAGGGTGCCACCGTCAAGTTCAAGATGTACAACTATGCCGAGTACTACACCTTAGCCACCTACACCACCGATGCCCATGGACAGGCCTCCCTCACCACCGGACTTGGCGACATCCTTGTCTGGGCCACCGACGGCACCCGCTACGCATTCAGCAAACTTGATGTGAGACAAGACAGCACCCTCACATTGACGCTGTCCGACCAGTCCGACGGGTCTGACAAGTCTGACAAGTCTGACAGGTCCGACCTGTCAGACCCAGTACTCTTAGAGATAGTCCCTCCGGCTCCCGGCACTGCCAAGGTCACCCCCTCTGATGAGGCCGTCGCTGCCAACGCCCGCCGTCTCGCCTACGAAGACTCCCTGCGCAACGCCTACACCGCCACCTTCCCCACCAAGGACAACTTCAAGAGTTACCTCCCCAAAGACTGGCTCTGGAACCAAAAGTTATTCTCCGATGCCCAAGTGTGGGAAATCATCCAAAAGTCCGAGGGCAACTACGCCGAAATATACAAATACTTTGAGCACTGGCCAGCCCAATACCGTTCAGGCGAGCATATCTACGATTACCTCAAGTCCTATTCCGACAAAGACCTGCGCGACATCACCGCTGATGTGCTCCAAGCCCAAGAAACAGGATTCGACTGGCTGGACCACATCAAAGGCACCTGCACCAACTGCCTCTACACCTACGACGTGTATAAGAAGGGCATCCTTCCTGCCCGCATCAGCAACGAGTTGGTGCGCGACTGGCGGAAGCCGTTGTTGAAGGCAATGGCAGATGTAGTCCACGGGGTTGACACCACCTATCCTATCTGGAATAGGCTGCAGCCCGAAGAGTATAAGCACGACTATGAGGCTTTGAAGCAGTGGACAATAAAGAACATCGCGGTCGACGACACAGGCAACTACTACAACTGCCCCATCTCTCCCATGGGCGTGTTCCGCCTGCGCCATGCCGACGCGCACAGTCGCGACATCTTCTTTGTGGCAGTCTGCCGCGCCTTCGGCATCCCCGCCTACCTCGACAACGCCACCAATACCATCTACGTCTGGGACGGCACCGTCTGGCAGCCCCAATCCTTCTCTATCAAATCTATCAAATCTATTCCCTCTACTCCCGCCACACTCACACTCACCTACCACGGCAAAGAGCCCGCCACCCCCATCTACTACCCCCATTTCACCCTCCAAAAACTTGAGAATGGCGATTTCCGCACTTTCGACTTCGAAGACGACCCCCGCATGGCCTCATTCCCCGCCACTATCTCGATAGAGCCCGGCACCTACTGCCTCTCCACTGGCAACCGCTACCCCGACGGAACCGTTCGCAGCCGTATGGAATTCTTCTCCGTCAAAGCTGGTGAGAAAGTCACCAAAGAGATTATCCTCCTTCCTCTCATTCCCCGCGAAGAGGATTTGTCCTCCTTGCCCAAACTGCCCGATGGCTTTGAAATCATGGATGGTGTAACCCTTGCCGATTATGCTGGCTCTACAGGTTGCATCCTCGCTTTCCTTGGCCCTCATCGCGAGCCTGCCAAACACCTCGTCAAAGAAATGCTTGAGCATAGTGCCGCTTTCCGCAAATGGGGTGGCATGACCTTTGTCGTCACCACCGACCCTGCCAACCGCGAGCTCAGCCGTCTCCCCAACACCGATGTCACGGGCATTGCCGCTGGTATGCAGGACCCTGCAGAGAAAGTCCTGGCTCAAACGCTCAAACTCGATAAGTACGAGTATCCCCTTGTTGCCCTTGTCGATCAGCGGGGACGTATCCTTTTCCACAGCAACGGCTACAGCATCGGCCTCGCCGAGCAACTTCTAAAATACAGCAAACAATAACCAAATCTATCAAATCTATCATTTCTATCGAATCTATCAATTCTAAATAAAAAAAAATCATGAAAAAAGGAATCATTCTTTTGACTCTTGGCATCCTGCTCCTCAACGGGTCGCTCTTTGCCCAAACTCATATGCAGGTGCCCCATGGCAGTTTCGAACAATGGACCCCGCAACAGGGATACAGTGTCTCCTTCATGGGACTCAGTCTGCCAATCTTCGACACATTCTCCACCCCAACGGGTTGGAATTATCTCGCCTATCCTGTCAACGAGACCTTCTCGTTTGTCGGCTTGTCCATTAATATCAATACCCAAGTCCCCTTAGTGGTTGCCAGTCCCGTGACAGGTGTCGTCCCAGACAGCCTCAAGGCCGTCAAACTGCAATCCTTTATGCTCGAGGATATAATCAACTCTGCTGTCTATCCCTTGGTCGAGGCCAATCTCGACACCATGCTCACCCAGACAGTTCTTCCCACAGTCCTTGCCACAGGTTCGGTCGACCTCGATGCTTTCATCCCCATCGTCACCAACCTCCTCTCCAACATGGATAGCGTCGAACAGATGCTCGCTTCGCTGGCTTTGATGGATGTCAACCAACTCATCACAGGAGGAATTGCCCTCAACGGCTTTGAACCCACAAGGCTTACGGGCAGCTACAAGTACCATTCTGCAACCAGTGGCGACAATGGGGCAGTCCTTATGCTTGGCACCCACTACAATACTGTCACCCACCAACGCGACGTAGTGGGTGGTGGTGCCAATATCGCCCTTACCGACATCGCCAATTTCACACCTTTCTCTGTCGACTATGTCTCGCTCCACTCCATCCAGTCCACTTTCCCCGAGCAGGCACCCGATTCGCTTATCGTCATCCTGCTCTCTTCTGCCGGCGCCAGTATGCAACAGGGTTCATATCTCTGTCTTGACAAGCTCGAACTCTGGCACGACACCGTCCCCGTTGTCGAACCCGATACCTGTGCTTCCGTCGTCGCAATGGTCTCCACCCCCGAAATCCACGAGGCGGTGCTCAATTGGAATGCCACAGGCGTAGTATACGGATATGAACTGGAATACGGCATCGCTGGTTTCACCCAAGGCAGCGGTATGTCCATGACCCTCATCAGCAACACTGTTACCCTCACGGGTCTTGCTGCCAACACCCTCTACGACGTCTACATCCGCTCCTTCTGCTCCGACAGTATCTACAGCGATTGGGCATTGCTGCAGTTCCGTACCAACCCCGACACTTGCGCATCCATCGTATCATGGGTGGCCACTCCCGGCATTCACAAAGCCCAGCTTGCCTGGAGTGCATCAAGTGAAGTCAATGGCTACGAGTTGGAATATGGCCTTGCAGGCTTCACACAAGGCACAGGCACACGAATGTCGCTCGCCAACGACACCGTCACCCTCACAGGCCTCACTGCCGACACCCTCTACGATGTCTACCTCCGCACGCTATGCAACGACAGTGTCTACGGCAATTGGGCTATCCTCCATTTCCATACTAAAATCGACACTTGCGCCCGTGCGAGACATTTAAGTATACAGATAATGGATCAAGGGATGGCTCTACTTACATGGAATTCCAGTTTCTTCCCCGACCATTGGGAAATGGAATACGGTCGGCATGGCTTTGAACTGGGTACTGGCACGCTTGTTGTTATCCCCTATGCAATGGTTGACCTTCTGAGTATGTTGGGCGATGCTTTCGATTACAGCACTTGGTATGACATATATATACGTTCCGTCTGCGAAGATGGGGTTTATGGAGAGTGGGATTCCGTTCATTACCGTACATTCTGCCCCAGAGCCTCTTCCATTGGTATGCGCTCTGACAGCCTCTCTGCCACCTCCGATGGTCTCGTCAGTGGCTATCAGGTCTTTTGGGCCGATACGCTGAATGTGGTAGACTCATGGATAGTAGAGTATCGGGAGAATTATTCGGCCATGACTGTCGACACGGTCTACGATACTGTCTTCAATATGCCGCCCCTTAAGCCTTCTACCAGATATACTGTACGCGTCTCATCCATCTGTGGCGACACCAATCGTAGCAATAAATTTGTGACTGTTGAATTTGTAACGGATCCTTTGCCAGTCGGCATTGACCGGACCGATGCCGTTGCTCTCACTGTCAGTCCCAACCCCGCACACGGCCAGTGTGAAGTAACCGTCCCCGGCAATGACCTTGTCGAACTGAAACTATACAGCCTTGACGGTCGTCTGCTGCAGACGGTGACCGCCATCGGCTCTTCGGCCGTCCTCCGACTCCCCGCACAAGGGGTATTCCTGCTTCAAGCCACTACAGCCTCTGGAACAGTGACCCGCAAGATTGTCAATAAATAAGCTGCACGCAAAAGGCAGTCCCGCTGCCTCTATCTACAGTACATGTTACTAAACCCCGAAAGGGCGATACCTTGACCGATGGCGGTCTCAGTGTCGCCCTTTCGTTTTTTTGTCGGTAGCATGTCAGCCATACAGGCCTTGTCGACAAAACGTTGCGGATGCATCTTCGGGTCGTTCTGGGCAGTCCTTCGTCCCGTTCCTGCGAAACTCTTCCTTCGCTCTTCCTTCGCTCGTTCTCCCATCGTTCTCCCATCGTTCTCCCATTATTGAAGGATAAATGATGGAAGAAGGGACGGCCATGTGGCGGTCAGGAAGCGGGGCGAGAACGGGGGTTGCAGCGGTGAGGTACGGAGTTTGGTGTGGATTATTGGAGGACTTCGATGACACCGATGTGCTGGGTGCGAATGGTGACACCGTGGGCGCGGAAGTAGAAGAAGTAAGTGTCGGAAGGGATGCGGTGTGCGGAGGGATTCCACCAGTCGTCGGGATCGGAGATGTTGGTTTTGTGGTATACGCAGCGACCGGTACGGTCGTAGATGAAAAGTTCGTTGTAGTGGAAGCAGTTGTTCTCCAATAGGCCGCCGATGACGAAGCGGTCGTTCACGCCGTCGCCGTTGGGTGTGACCACGTTGGGGTAGGAAAGGGCGGTGTCGCAATGGTCGCCGTTCCAGAAGATATAGAGGCAATAGTGAATAATGCTGTCGCAGCCGGCCTCGTTGTATGTGCGGACGATGTAGTCTGCCACAGTGTCGTAGAACACCGTGTCCATTGCGAACCAAGGCAGCTGGTCCTCGGTAATGCTGTCGCAGATGGTCGTGTCGCTACTGGGGATGATATTAAGAATAAATGTGACGATGCTGTCCTCACCGTGGCTACCGGAGAAGTGGAATGTGCCTGCTCCCTCATGATAGAACAGGGAGTCTCCGTATTGGATCGGCAGTTCGCTCTTGCAGGTGTAGTAGAGTACCGTGTCGTGAATGGTGTCGTAAATGTGTAGGTGGTAAATTATTAGGCTGTCGCACATCGACAAGGGGTCTGGTCGCTGTATGGTGGTATCAGTTTCGGTATAGAAGAGTATGCCGAAGCGGTTCCAGGGCAATTGGCTTTCAAGGACGGTGTCATTGTACTCGGTCACCGAACGGGGATGAATATGAATATAAATGCTGTCTGTATAAACGATGTTTCTATCCGTGTCAAATGCCTCGATGATATAGGCTCCCTCGGCAGTGCTGTCGGCATGAAGGATAAAGAATGGCGGGCGGGTGATGGTATGCCCGTCAGGGCAATGCAGTGCCACGCTGTCTGCCTGATTGATGCGATATATGAATGTGATGCTGTCGTATTCGCAATATGCCGTGTCCATATCAAAGCGGACGTATTCGGCAGGGGCATAGTCGCTGAGGTAGGTGTAGGCTGTTCCGCGAAGGCTGTCAGTCTCGATAACGGCCAAAAGAAACTTGTCTACGCTGCACGACACAGTCATCACAGAATCCCAGGGCACATAAGAGCTGACATCCTTGTTGCACCACGAGAACTCAGGCTTTTGCGGCACAGGGCGGAAACAATCAGCGGTGAGAATGGAAGGATTGCCATTGAAGAGTACGTCACCCACGGCACGTGTAGGAATGACCATATGAATGGCCAAACTGGTGCTGTCGGCATGGAGGTATGAAATCTGGTGCGACCCCGAACCGACCAGATGGGGAACCACGGTGGCGGCCATCAAATCGTTGGGAGCCAGTTGGTGAGTCATTCCCAAAGGACGTTCACTTCGAAAGTAATGTACCGAATCGAAGAAATTGGCCCATCCTACATTCCAGTCCATGCCACCTGAGTTGCCACCTCCTCCAGGCCAGATACGATAAACACCAGTATCAATGTAGTCGGTTGCGCGGAACAAATCGGAAGAGGTAAAGCCATTGATTCTCACATATTCCATGCCCCAATGCGTGAGGGGTATTAGTTGCTCGCCTGCCGGGTTGGAATGGCTGGCACTGGTTCGCGACCGCATAGCGTTGTCTGAGAAACTGATGGCGATCGGCTGCGAAGCGTGTATTTTGGCTTTCATAAAACCATAGGCTTCAGGGGGACTTTGGATGGCGTAGGACTGCCCGCTATTGAGAGTCACAGCCACGGTGTCGCCCAAGCCGATGCTGTCCAACATGGCGATGTTGCCTCTGTTGACCCAGCGGGGGGCAACAATGAGAACGTGGGTGCTGTCCTCGGTGGCTATCATCGTGATGCTCTGCCCTTCGGCAGAAAGGCGGTATGGTAACGGTGTCAGCACTTGAAAGTCGGTGCCGAGGGCGTTGCGCCCCTTCAGCGTGAAGGTCTCACGCTGTGCTGTTGTGATTTGGTAGTAGCAAGTGATGGGGACGGTAGAAGTGATGCGGTAACCGCGATTGAGGACGGTATTATATGGGTCAGTGACACTGTTGAAATACTCGGTGCTGCTGACAGTATATATGGTGTGGTCGTGCGCCACCATCGTGAAAGATGTCACAGGCATATAAGGGTTGCCTGGCTGTGAGATGGTGATGTCGGCAGGTTGGTCGTAAGTGTGGAACACAAAACGCCCTGGGTCAGGTGTCGGTGGCAGGGCAAACCAAAAAACCGTATCGGTCTGCGCGTTGCATACCGACGATAAGAATAATGCTATGACCAATAATAACCGCCTCATGTAAAAGATAAGGACTAAGAAGTTGGACGGTTGTCGTCGAAACCTCTTAGTCCTTTTCTCTTAGTTCTTACTTACATTAGTATCCGAAGATGTCTTCGAGCTTCAGCTTCTTCACCTTGCCGAACTTGGCGAGGGCGTTGAAGTCCATGTCGGCTTCTTTCCCGAGGCACATATAGACCTTCTTCTGGCCTTTAATGTACTTGTGGTTGAAATTGATGACATCCTGCATGGTGACATTGGGATAGGCTTCAAAGAGCATCTTGGCATGGTTTTTCTTGGGGTTGAAGCCCATGCGCTCGTAGTAGAGGTAGCTGTTGATGATGCCCATCTTGGTGGTGCGTGCGGTGCGGATGGCACTGATTTCGGCCTCCTTGGCCATATTGAAGTTGGCTTCGGCCACAGGCATTTGGTCAAAGAGCTCGTTGAAGGCGTTCATGGCGTCGATGAGTTTGTCGTTTTGGGTGGCGATGATGGCGGCATTGGTGAAGTAGCCGTCCTTGTCGCTGGGAGTGGCATAGTAGCTCTGGGCGCTGTAGGCGAGGGAGCGTTTCTCGCGCATCTCCTGGAAGACGATGGCGTTCATGGAACCACCGAAGTATTCGTTGAAGATGTCCATGACGGCTTCGTTCTTGGTGTTGAATTTTTCACCACGGAAGTGCTCGCGCATGTAGGTCTGGTTGGCGTTGTAGTCGACAAAGTAGACGATATTTTCATTGACAGCCTTGGGAGTGACTTTCTTGTTGGCGGGAGCCTTTTTGCTCATTTGGTAGTAGAGCTTGTTGGCGGTGGCCTTGAAGTTGTCTATGCTCTCGGGACCGTAGTACAGCACGCGGTGCTTGTAGCTCATCAGGCTGTGCATGGCATCGGTGAGCTGCTGGCAGGTGTAGGCCTTTAACTGTGCTTCGCTGAGAATGTCGAGGGTGGGGGAGTCGGCACCATAGGTACCGTAGTTGCCGAGGGCACGGAAGCAGTTCTGCTGGTTGTGCTTGGCGTTCTCGCGGCCTTTGAGGATACGGGCCACAAGCATTTGCAAAGCCTGTTCGTTGGGCTGCACGTCGGTGAGAATCTCGTCCACCAGCTGCATGGCCTTAAACATGTTCTCGCTCAAGCCGCTGAGGCTGATGTTGATGTTCTCCTGTCCGACGCTGACGCTGTAGTTGCAGGCCAGTTTGTAGAACTCCTGCTGTAGTTGCTCGGGAGTGTGCTTGGAGGTGCCAAGGTATTCGAGCACATCGGCAGCAAGGTCGAGGGTCTTGCCCAGTTGTCCGGCACGATAGCCGAAGTCGAAACGATAGATGAGGTTGAAGGTTTTGTTCTCGGTGTTCTGCACATAGAGCACTTCAGCGCCGTTTTTGAGTTTAGACTTGGTGAGGTCTTTGCTGAAGTCGACAAAGACGGGCTCGATGGGCTTTACTTGGCGGGCTTTGATTTCCTTGAGGAAAGCACTCTCGTTGTCGCGGCCAACCTCAATGGGGGTGATAGGAGGTTTAGAGACTTTGAGGATGGGTTCGGGTTCGCCTTTCAGTTTGTTGACGATGACGTAGTTGTTGTCCTTGAAGAGACGGTTGGCGAAGGCCACGAGTTCGCGCTTGGTGATTTTGGAGAGTTCGTTGATTTCGTTGCAGACATCGCCCCAGTTGCGGTGTTCGACATAGGCGTAGGCCATCTGGCTGGCGCGGCTGTTGTTGCTTTCGGCGCGTTTCATGATGGCGAGCTTCATGTTGTTGATGGCGGCTTCGAGCATCCAGTCGTCGAATTTGCCTTGCTTGACGAGGGCGATCTGCTCGTCGAAGAGGGCTTGAACCTGCTCGAGGGTCTGGCCCTGCATGGGCTGGCCACCGAACATGAAGGCACCGTAGTCGTTGAGGGTGTAGGTGCCGGCATAGGCACCCATGCAGCGCTGCTGCTGGTTGATGTTGATGTCGATGAGACCGCACTTGCCGTTGTTGAGGACGCTCTCGAGGAGGTCGGCGAGCATGGCATCGTGGCTGCCGTTGCCACTGTCGAGACGGTAGGCACGGATGGTGTTCTCGGCATCGAGTCCGGTGACGGTCTTGGTGATGACGGAGGTGATGGGTTTCTCACGCTCGAACTGAAGTTCGGGGACGTTGCCGGGTTTCATGTTGCCCCAGTATTTGTCGATGATGCGGATGGCCTGGTCGGGGTCGAAATCACCGGCCATGCTGATGCAGATGTTGTTGGGGACATAGTAGGTGGCGACGAAGTTGCGGATGTTGCGCATGGAGGGATTCTTGAGGTGTTCCTGGCTGCCGAGGGTGGTCTGGTTGCCGTAAGGATGATGGGGGAAGAGGGCAGCAAACATGGCCTCGTTGGCTTTGCGGCCATCCTTGGTAAGGGACATGTTCTTTTCCTCGTAGATGGTCTCCAACTCGGTGTGGAAGAGGCGCAGGACGAGGTTTTGGAAACGGTCGGCCTGAATCTCGCACCAGGTCTCCAACTGGTTGTTGGGGATGTTTTCGACATACATGGTGTAGTCGTTGGAGGTGAAAGCATTGGTGCCGGTGGAGCCGATGGCGGTCATGGCCTTGTCGTACTCGTTGGCCACGGCAATCTTCGAGGCCTCGTAGCTGAGGCTGTCGATCATGTGGTAGATGGCGGCACGGGTGGTGGGGTCGTTGAACATGCGGTAGGCTTCGAAGAGGTCTTCAATCTTCTGGATGAGGACTTTCTCCTTCTCCCAGTCGGTGGTGCCGAGGCGCTGGGTGCCTTTGAACATCATGTGTTCGAGATAGTGTGCCAGACCGGTGGTCTCGTGCGGGTCGTTGCGCGAACCGGCGCGCACGGCGATGTAGGTTTGAATCTTAGGAGCATCTTTATAGACGCTCATGAATACCTTCAGACCATTGTCCAATGTATACTCGCGCACATTCAGTGGGTCGTTTGGATAGGTCTTGTACTGGTAGGTTTTCTGAGCCATGAGGGTGCCGCAGGTGAGCACAGTCAGAGCTACAAAGCAGAAAAAGAAACGTGCTTTTTTCATATAAATATTTATTTATTAATAATATGTGTTTGTTGTTTCCATGTTTTGAGACTTCAAAATTACGAAAAAAAATTAATTAATAAAGAAAAAAAGTGAGGTTGCCTTTTGTGAAACAAGTTTGGAGGGAGTTGTGTATGGGTATATTGGGGGAAACAATGTACTTCTCTGTAAAAAAAAATGAATGATTGAGTTTTATTTTGTATTTTTACAAATTATTCTGTGCCATGGATAATGGTGCAAAGTTTTTGTATTCAGAGAAATAAAATAAGCACACCAGTATGAAGAACACAGGAAACTTGCTTTTGGAGGGCATGGAGAGGCTCGGATTGATAGCCGCCCGCATTAGACAAAATCAGGGGCCAATACCCCGAATTGAGATTGACATTATTTTGGAGGAATTGCGCAATCTCTACATGGAAGCACTCCAATTGGAGTCTGAGAACGTAGGTTCGCAGGCAGCTGATCCAGATCAAAGGGCTGTTGAAGCAAAGCATCAAGCCGAAATGGAGGCTGCCCGCAAGGCAGAGGAAGCCAAACGCAAAGCCGAAGAGGAAGCTGCCCGCAAGGCAGAGGAAGCCAAACGCAAAGCCGAAGAGGAAGCTGCCCGCAAGGCAGAGGAAGCCAAACGCAAAGCCGAAGAAGAGGCTGCCCGCAAGGCAGAGGAAGCCAAACGCAAAGCCGAAGACGAGGCTGCCCGCAAAGCAGAGGAA
>JAEEGI010008158.1_pt1 | contig 23214 bp, 15 predicted proteins | sample 8958751 | NCBI WGS metagenome assembly JAEEGI01 (sample SAMN16246545, study PRJNA631951) | gut metagenome | biome: gut microbiome; feature: rumen; material: KS-attached | host: Bos | place: Iran: Karaj | collected 2018-10 | reverse complement strand
CACAACTAATCAACAATAACATTATTCATATATGAAACAACAAAAGGAATCCAGCGGAGTCTCCATTGCCAACATCATCACTATCATCGGACTCATCGCTTTCGGCGTCGTCACTTATCTAGGTCAGCTCTATCTCAACGACGGTGACATCACCTCCAGCATCTTGTGGGCCATAGGATTCGCTGTCATTGCAGGCGCACTATCCTTTGGGGCAGCTGCTCTCAAGGGCAAAAAGATTGATGCCAAACTCATGATCATTATTCAGATTGTGCTCCTGATCATCTACATTGGCTTTGCCTTCTTGTCGTCACGCGCCGCACTAAAGTTTTTCGATGTCCAGGGCGACAAGGCAAGGCTGGCTGCCGTTGCTTCAGAGGATATAGCAAAGATCGATTCACTGTTTGCATATTATGAACTTGCTGAAACGAAATTCCTGAACAACACACAGACGAGTTTCGACAATGCGTTGGCACACCGTGACGGTTGTGACGACGACGTCAACAATTTGCTCAACGCTTTGTTGGTTACCAATAAAGATCAGGCCGACCAGTTCATGGCAACCACAAAGAGTCGTATTCTGGGCCACACTTACCTTAGCGCCAAAGACAGTGTCCAGACCAAGTATATCACTCCATGCAAGAATGCCATTCGCACATGGGATGTCCTGAAGGTGCCTCTGATTCCTGGCGATTTGAATCGTGCTTGTCGAGGGGCTAAAGCCACTATCGACCTCTATACTACACAAGCCCAGTTACCGGTCTTCGAGACTGTGACACAATCTTTTGAGGACCCGAAAACCCATGCTCACTCTACCAAGTTCGTTACAACCCTGAAGGCAAATACCCAAACCTTCAATCAGGAAGCGCCCCAGTTGAGATTCGGCAGCATGGTGAAGCAGTCGCCTAAGGTTACTACGTTGGGCGTCATCGTGCTTGTAGTCCTTCATCTCATGATACTGTTCACCTATTTAACTGCTTCTTCTAACGGTATTTCTTACAGGAGCAGTTCCAAAAACTCGAACAACGACGGAGGTATTAGTCTCTAATTATCATTTTTCAACATTTTCGAATTATGCCACTCACAGAATTACAAAGACAGCAGATAGTTACCCGCTGCAAGATAGCCTCGGCTCCCCAACTTTGGACTTATCTTACAAAAGAAGATACTCCTGCCCAGAGGGAGGCTCTTTTGGAGAGAATGAAAGCTGGCGGACTTCAACCCGAAAAAATCACTTTCCTCGAAGAGCGACTGCATCAGCCCAATCCTCAGGAACAGGAGGAATGGAAAGCGATCGAGGCCAACAGCAAGGCCATGGGTTCAGCTCAGTTGGAGCAGAAGCTCAAGGAGTATCTCACCCGTTGGGAACCGCTCAACCCCTATCACGGTCATATCGAGGACGCCCGTCGTATGCTCAGTTCCATCGTCGAAATCTCCGATTGGCAGAATCTCGACCGCAGTAACTACAAAGCCATCCTGTCCTATCTCGCCAAGTATCCTCATAGCGCCCATTTCCAGGAACTTGACGACATCCTCTGGTCTATGGTCGATTTCCTCGATGCAAATGCACTGTCCAAATTCATCCAGGATGTTCCCCAATCTGTCCACCGTCAGGAAGCCGAAAATGCCATGGACGATGCAGCATGGAATGCCATCGACCACACTCGTATCGGCGACCTCGAGACCTTCAGGATTACCCATCCCCAGAGTCGTCATGCCAAGGAGGCGCAAGACATCATCGCCTCCTATGCCAAGTGGGATGAAGTGAATAGTTCCAACGACATCTTTGTGGTCAATCAATATATCAACGATTACCCCAGCAGCCCATTCAAGCAAAGTGCCGATACCCTTTTATTGAAACTGAGGCAAGACGAACTCGACAAGATGCATCAATTAATCAACCAATATGACACGGCAAGGTTTGACGCGTTGATTTCCAATGGCATCTTCAACGTTCAGTCGCTGGTTAACGAAGGACTCATTACGCATGAATCCTATAACAAATACCGCTATCCTACGGAATTGCCGGATATCAATATGGAAAAGTCGACAAGTATCGATATCTGTCCTCCCGATCGAACCGATGTATTCTTCTTCGGAATTCCTTCCACCGGCAAGACCTGCATTCTGATGGGACTGCTCAATGCTGCCCAGTTGTCCTACGACTCCGTGTCCATGGGCGGCACCTATGCCGCCGACCTTGTGGAATATGTGCTGGCTGGTCGTGTACCACCTTCCACTTATGGCACGTTTACCACGGCTATCAAGGCCGAAGTGAAGGAACGCAACACCAAAGGCAATGCCAACGAGACTCACCCCCTGAACCTCATTGAGATGTCGGGAGAAGAGTTCGCATTCCAGATTGTCAAGAATCCTAATGGTAAGATATCTTTTGACCAAATGGGTTCCGGTGCAACCAATATTCTGAAAAACAAGAATCGCAAGGCTATTTTCGTTATCCTTGATCCTACTGCCGACAACCGCAAGGTGAAACGTCCTCGATTCACCACAGATAAGGACGGCAACAAGATTCAAATCGGCGAAGAAGTCGTTTACGTCAGCCAACGACAAATGCTGCAAAAACTCTTCGATTTATTCCGACAGCCCGAAAACAAGGATATTGCCGAACTCATCGACTCCTTCCACTTCATCGTAACCAAGGCAGACCTTCTTGGAAATGACATTGAACGTAAGACGAAAGCGAAGGAAATTATTATGGAACGCCATGGCAACATCATTCCCGACATCAAGGACTGGTGCAAAGAGAATGGTATTAACAATCATTCCGATGGCAGTCCCAAGTTGTATCCCTTCAGCCTTGGCCAGTTCTATATCGGAGATATCTACGACTACAAGGATACCGACGCCAACCGGCTTATTGAAGCGATTCTCAATTATACAATTAAAGTAAGCGCTCATGACTCAATATGGTCCAAAGTGACAAGATTGTTCAACAAACCAATTATCTAAAGCTATGAGCAAGGAAAACAATATAACACTATCGATCTGCGGAAATGCAGACTCCAATTCCGGATATCAGCAACTTGTAGCCATTGAGCCAGCCTTCTATCCGGAAGACAAGGTCTATTCTGCAGTCATGATGAATGAGAGCTACTATACACTGCAGAATCGCACCGATGTCACTGTCATCATTAAAACCATCAACAACGTATCGAGCTACGGTCAGACGCGTGAAGGACGTTTACGTATCGGCATCTCCATCCCTGCAGGGCTCTGTATCAGTAGCCCCAAATCGCTGATTGATGAGATAGAGGCAGCTTTCAAGGCCAACTATATGACACAGGGGCTGAAGTGGCAGTTCAAGCGTGCTGAATACGACTTGAATATCTTCCGCAGCATCCTCCAGAAATATCCACTCTTCCCCTCTCCCACCGTGCATCGTCCCATGACTACGGGTGGTGATGTTGCCTACGTATTCACTTCCAACATTACGGAGCTGCTTTTCGACTACCAGTACAAGGAGTTCCAGCCCTATGGAGAAATCGTCATTGCCGAGAAGGGCTCCGCTGCCACAGGAGTCATCAATAGCCTTGCCATCCCACGCCAACCCATCTACGATGTGCATATTTTGCGCAACGGCAAACCTCTTGAACCCGTGGATCCCATCAGCGATTCTAGTAAAATTCTTGATTTTGCTGTCTTGCCTGAAGACCAAAGCGTTTATCAGCCGGTTTCTGTAAAATTCAGCATCGATGAGCTAAAGGGAATGCTCTCTGGCGACAAGGATTGCGAATGGGGCCAGATCAGTTTGGACGAGAAACAGGAAGCTGTAGCGATCAAAGTGCAGTCGTTCCCCGAGAAAGTGTTCGATTGCCGTCTTGTCGTGACAGACGAGAATATTGACATGTCGAAAATCGAGCTGAGCAATGGTCGCTTCATCAAGGCTGTGTCAGCTACAGGCAATTTCCAGTTGAAGGGTCGTGAGATCTACAACATGTGGTCTGTCAAGTATCCTTCTGATTGGTCGCTGACATTCTCCCCTTCTGAGCTCAATTTCCAAGGGCAGCTGGCACAAAGTATCAATGTGTCAAAACCCAAGCCCATTGCGCCCAAGGTTGTTGATCCCTATATGCCCGGCATCAAGGATTCCAAGCCGGCTGATGCCAACTATGATCTATATACTGTCGAGGCTACAATTGTCAATCCACAAGGCGTTGACAAAGACTTCTTTGCCAATATCTTCCTGACACAATATGAAGGTGGTTGGGAGTATGCCCGCAAGATCACGTTGTCGAAAGTGAGCGAAGAACGTTATGACAAGAATATCTATTGTGCTTATAAGGGAGAGGTTCCTATGCCTAAAGACATAGTGGGCTTAGGAGAAAATTCCTTCTCAGTGAGGGCTACAATCCCATCTTTGAATATTCACTTCATTAAAGATAACGTACAATTAAGGAAGAACTCCACCATCGAACTCGGTGAAGACAAACCCGGTAATGGAATCAAGAAAAGCATGCCATTGCTCTATGCCATCCTTTTGGCGCTAGGCATGCTATTGATTGGTGGTGCTGCAGGCTGGGGAATCACCCACTGGCTGACATCTTCTTCGAAAGAAACACCTGCTCAACCGGCACCTCCTCAATCGTCACAGGTTCTACCCACACCTCCTCAATCGAATCCCGACCAACCCAAAACCGATCAGCCATCAACACCTTCCGACCCTGCAAGCCAAGTGGTAGAATCATCCCAGGTTGACGCCTTTTCTTCAGCCAATACTCAGAAAGACATAGCAGCTGATTACGATAAGAAGTTGGCACGCATCAAGACACTTGATTTTAAATTCAGTGAGATAGCTGGTCTAAAGCAATTCTTGGACAATCAGGAAGCGAAGGTTATTGATAAAAACCGACCTGACAAGAATAGACTTTCCTATCATGTGAAAGTAGCGGAAGAGGTATTCAAAGCAATATCTTTGGCGAATTCTACTGCTGAAACCATCAAAAAGGCGGTGGGCAGTTATGCTGCTACATCCAATACAAACCTGGATCAGAAAATTCGCGCTGCTATTTGTGCAAGTTATTCCGGAGATTACAGGGATGCGAATAAAAAAGCACCATACTCTCGTAATCAAAGCAAGATAGCGGTCGAAGCTGCCAGAAGCTGCAAATCATATCAAGATTTGTACAATATTCCTAATAAAGTCTTATCTAATAACGACGATTAGTCATGAAGATACTTAAATTACTAGGAATTTTTATTGTCGTTCTGGGCATTATCATCGGAGCCTTGTATCTCAAATCAGCGCTCACCGACTCCGATTCCGATGATATAAAGATCATCTTGCCCGACAATGCTTCCGAGCAGCGTGTCGAAATGGAGGACTTCTGGAACCGTGCAGAAGATTGGGATGCCAAGCATTTCGAAGCCGAATATTCCCACATTCAGCAATGCCTACGTGCTAATTATATCGACCATGCTGCTGCCAACCAGCTGTCATCCCTGTTGTGTAACCTTGTCATCAATCGCATGCACAGTCTTCAAGTGGGCGAATACCACAAGAGCGACTGCAACATCGGCATCGTAAAAGGCTATATGAAGGGCATCGATGCAGTTTGCCAGAAGCTGTCTTCCTACAACAATGACGATCGTGTCCGTCAACTCCGCAATATCGAGAATCTCTACGACGAAATCAGCACCTTTGCCAAGTCATCGTTTATCCCTGGCAACAACTTGTCGGCGAATGAAGACGGTTCCCACCGATGGTACGATTATGATTCCTATGCCAAAGGGCGTCGTCAGAAAGCCGCTGATTATCGCAGTGATTCCACTTATCTCCAATTCTTGAATAATATCACCGCTCTCAAGAATGGTATCACAGACGAAAGCGTCAACTCCCGACTGAGTAAAGGCAAGAAATCCTATGGCTCTGCATTAGCCAAAGCCATTGTTGCAGCTTACGAAGGTATTCCCGACTACGAAGTGACGCAAGCCACATTCAACAACATCAAGAAAGACTATCAGAAATTCTACCGCGAATATGGCCGCTATAACGAGTCGGCTGATGACGTCATGAGCAACGAGCTGACCACAATCGGGGAGAAACTGAAACAGAATACTTTGTAATGCTACTTTAATCGAACATGATGAAACGAACAATTGTATCCCTTTTAAGTTGTTTTCTTTTCCTGTCTTTGAGCAGACCCTGTCTTGCACAGGATGTCTCTGCCGAAGCCTACGAAAAGGTTGTAGCAGACAATATCGAACTCAAGAAGCAACTCAGTGATCGGGAGCTTGAAATAAAGGCATTGCAGGATTCACTCAAAAGAGTCAATTCCGACTTGGCAAAGAAGGCGAAAGAGCACCAAAAGGCACAGGATGCCCTCGATAAGGCAAAGCAGGATAATGAGCAACTGAAAAGCACCCTGCGCAAAGACGACTACGACAAGGCCATGGCCAAGGTGCAGGTGTTGGAGGGGAATCTGAAGGACCTCAAGACCCAACTGGATTCGCTGGCTTCCGAAAACCAGAACCTGAACAACGTCAAACTTGAAATCATCAAGCAGCGGGAGGAAGCCTATCAGATAATGGCCCAGTCGCCCTTCAGCCTGCTGTCGGCAGTAAGTTTGCGCACTGCACTATCCGAATGCCAGGTCTTCAAGGATGACCTCAAGGGCACCATCGACTTGCTGTCACGTGCCCAGCTCGGCAAGGAGTTGTACGACAAGGCAACCAGAACCATGACCGAATTGTCTTCCCGTGCGTTGGTCGACCAGGCTCGTGCCGAACTAAAGTCTCGCATCGACTTGAATGTGGATTCACCCGAACAGATCAATGAACTGACTGAGCTTCGCAAACAATTGGCGATTTACAAGAATGGCGTCGACGAATACCAGGCAATCATCGAAGTCCTCAACGGCGACGCAACCCTTGCCACATTCCGCGAAAGTGGCAACAACCGGAAAGCGCTGGAGCAAATCGAGAAGGATTTGAAGGAAGACGGCATGCAACAATCGTTCGACATCATCAATCAGACCCCGTCCCTCAAGGACCACTTTGCCCGATTCTTGCAGCACATGAGAGAAAATCCCATCGCTGTTCCTGCCGAACAGACAGAAATTCAAAACCTATAAATGCGAATGGAAACGCTAAAGAAAGTCAAAGCTACCGACGTCTATCAGATAGCCAAGGTGTCGTACGACGCATTGTTCTCTGCACTCAAACGACTCCTCCCTCCCGAAGAGATGATCTTCGCCGAATCCAAGAAAGGTTACGACCAGATATTTTGGGTACATCCCGAAGGCGGATGGATCAACTATGCTGAAGCCGACGAGCCACTTCAGGCACAAATCGAAGAAGCGGTGGCGCAACATCGTGAGCGTACTCGCGCTCTCCTGGCGTCACAACCCAATCTCCAGGTCTTGGTCGATACTATCTTTACCACCCCTGGCAACGACTTCTACTATTTCCGCTTCTCCGATTCGGGTGATTTGCAGCTGATGCTCTCCGGTTGGGGATTCCGGAAACCCGTGGCCAAGTCGATCGGGCATGGCACGGTGCACAATACGTTCGAGAAGAAGCAACGTGTCGTGATTTCCTTCTCCAGTCAGGGCAAACCCGTTCCTCACTACGAGTTCGTGCTGCATATTCCCGCCCTGTCACGCACTTTAAGCAAGATGACCGACGACGAAGGCTTCTTCGTCTTAAGCGATCAGGCACAAATAGGCAGCAAGTATCAGCTGGAGGATCATCTGACCGAACAAGTCTTCGACCTCGTAGTCGAAGAGGGTCGCGAGCGCTATGACTACGATGTCACCATCGAGACCGAAGAGCCTCAGCCCGAAGTCAAAGAGCCCGAACCTGAGCCCATAATCTCTAACCCCGAACCCGTTCCTCTTGTGCCTCCAGTCATTGAGCCTGAACAGGAACCAGAGCCTGAGCCGGAGCCGACCCCAGAGCCTGAACCGGAACCCGAACCGGAACCCGAACCCGAGCCGGAACCGACTCCTGAACCCGAACCAGAGCCCGAACCGACCCCTGAACCGGAGAACCCCGAACCATTAACCGACTCCCCAATCTATCCCATCCTCCATGTAATTGGTTCAGACGAAAAATCGGCGCCCGATTTCCCGATTGAGGTTCAGTACGAGGGACAGGCATGGCACTTTGTCACCGACCAGAACGGTCGCGTACAGTTGCCGCTGATGATGACCGGGCATCAGATGCAGGTGACCGAAGCCATCGATCACGCCACCACTTCCTCCTATATCCTCCAGGCCGATACGCTCGAATACATCTTCCGGATTCCTTTCTCGAGCTACACGGGCAGCTGCGACTTCCTGATTCGCACCGAGGATCACAACGGTCAGCCGTTCAGTGGTCAGATAGCCTTCCATCAGGCCAACACACCCACGCTCCTGGCGCGTCTCGATGAGAAAGGACAGTGCTGGCTCGACCGCAATTCCTTCCGTCTCGACACCGACATCGTGGCCGACCTCTCATCGGCTCACGCCATCTCCAGTCCTTCCCTGCCGAAGGTCACCTTCCAGCTGCACGAAGCCGAAAAGGAATATCTGCTGTCGCTCCGCAAACCTGCCTCTTCCAAGACCTTCCTCGAGATCCTGTTGGCACTTCTGGCACTCGTGTTCCTCTTCTTCCTGTTTATCCTCTTCTTTGTATAGTATCACCTCTAATTCTTCATCTGTATGTACTATCCCCTACTGATATATTTCATCGTAGTCTTTTATTGGATGAACGTTGTGACCTTTGGCCTCTATGGTTGGGACAAGCATCAGGCTGTCTACGAGCGTTGGCGTGTCCCCGAGGCTGTGCTGATCCTATTCTCGCTGTTCTTCGGCGCATGGGGTGGAGTAATGGGAATGCTACTATTCAAGCACAAGACCCGTCGCACGCTCTTCCAGATCTGCAATCCCTTGTTCCTGCTCTTGCAATTTGCTGCAGGCCTTTACCTCTTTTACAAGTGCGGCATCTCTACGCTTTCAATCTTCTGACCTTGTAACCCTTTTACCGAATAACTGACAATCCCAAAACTGAAGTAATATGGAAATCATAAGAACTGCGACATCCCAGGAGGTTTATTCCACGCTTAAGAATTCCAATCATCTACAGGTTTATGACCAGCTGACGAAAATTGCAGCGGCCGAAAGCGCATTTTTAGCCATTTATCAGAAGTCTTACGATGGTTCTGTATGGAAACATGCCGAAGGCGGATGGATTGGCTATAGCGAAGCCGACGACCTTGTGCGAGGTCTTGTGCTGAGCGAGATCGAGCACCACAAGAGCGCCCTTCGCGCCAGTGTTGCGGCTCACCCCGAATTGAGCAAGATCATCGAAAGTGTCCTGTCCTCCCCTGGCAACGAATACTACTATTATCGCTTCGATGACCTGGGTCAGCTGGAGGTTCTTATGACCGGATGGGGATTCAAGAAGCCTGTCCGTCGCGAGCCCAAAGGCATTGTGGTCGACGATCCTCGCGAGAAGCTCCAGTCAGTAAACATCTGCTTTGTCGATTGTGGCAACCGTGTTCCCAACCGCACTTTCAAGCTTGAGCTTCGAAAGATGAAACGCACCATCGAACGAGTTACCGACCAGGATGGCTTGTTCCTTGTCGGCGAGCATATACTCGTCGGGACAGTGCTCCCGATCATCGACACCGTCACCGGCAAAACGTTCGAGCTTACCGTGCAGAAGGACCAGGACATCTACGAGTGCGACGTCACCTTGCCCAAGCCTACCTATGTAGCGTTCCTCGAGAATGGCCAACGTGTTGCCGGACGAAGCTTCATGCTCACCATTGACGATCAGAACATCAGTTGCCAGACCGATTCCACAGGCCTCTACCAAGTGGGCGATCACCTGCCTTCGGGAACCTATATCCGCCTCAAGGATCTCACGACGGAGCGCGAGTTCGGTCTCAATATCCTTGAAGGCATCGAGGTTTACGAGTTTGATGTGACCCCCATCCCCGTACCCGATCAGTTCACTTATGTGGCATTGCTGGCCGAGGGACGACGTGTTGCCAACCGCGACTTCATCATCACCTATGAAGGTCGGGAGATTGGCTGCCGCACCGACAATACAGGCATATACAAATTGGGCAACCATTTGGTACCAGGCATCGGTTTTCACCTCAAGGATGTCGAGACCGGCAAGGAGTTCGATTTCAACATCGTCGAGGGCAAGGATGTTTACGAGTTCGACGTGACTGCCGATCCCGAGCCTGACAAATTCTCCTATGTGGCATTCTATGCCGATGGACGATGTGTCGCCGATCGCGACTTCATCCTCACCCGCGATGGCCAGGAGATTGCCTGCCGCACCGACAATACAGGTCTGTACCAGCTGGGCAACCATTTGGCTCCAGGTTCATGGTTCCACCTCAAGGATGTCAAGACCGGCAAGGAGTTCGATTTCAACATCGTCGACGACCAGGACATCTACAAATTCGACGTGACAGAGGTCGTTCCCGAACCGGAAAAGATGGTGCGTCTGCGCATTCTCGATCCCGATGGAGCCCTGGTACCTGATCTTCAGGTTCGCGTCACCATCAGCAAGGACATCGAATTTCTGGTCAAGACCGATGAGACGGGTTGCGTCGAGATTCCTGCTTCAAAATTCATTCCAGGCAAGAAGTTCAAGGTGTCGTTCGTATATGATAAGCCCAAGAAAACGGAGCAATAATAATCTAAGTATGTAACCAAAATTAACGATAATTATATGTGGCTTTTCTTAACACGAATTATCATGAATTTTACATAAATTATTATTTTGTAAATTGGGCAACAGATAGACACTTGCTGAAAAATTTACGTTAATTCGCGATAATTCGTGTTAAAATAAAAATATATATAGTTAATTCGGAATAGTTACTTATATGAAATACAGCAACAAAACTACGTTCGATCCTGATGTGCTGGAGTACGACTTCCAGATGAAGCGACGGAAGCCATGGTGGCTGCTGCTGTTGCTGCTTTTGCCGTTCTTGTTGCTCATCCGTTTTCAGCACGATCTGGAGGTCACATGCCTCGATAGCGAGAACAGCACCCCAATCATCGGAACCGACGTAATTCTTTCGTATCAGGACTACTACATCTACAAAGGCGGTCAGTTCTTCGGCAAGGACTCCATCCTCATGACCCAGCCCACCGACAGCACCGGCTCCACCACCTTCCGCAATCTTCCCGGCAGCGTATTCAGTCTTCTTTGCGGGTGGTTGTCGCGAGGAACAATCGACGTCCATCCCGAATGTTATGGTCTGGAAGAAGCCTATCAGTGTTATGTCCACTATCATCGCCACATCACCCTCCCGCTTCAGCCCGTCACCGTATCTGTTCCCGTTCAGGTCATCGACCTTGAGACCGAAGAGCCGATTCCCGGCATCACCATCCGCTGGGCCGATGGCTATCATCAGGAAGCACAAGATTCCCTGGTGACCGATCCTGTGGGCCGTGCTGTCATAGGCCCGACGCGCTATTGCGGGCAACTCCAGCAGCTGACGTGCTCAGGCTATGGTTATGCCGACACCCTGGTTCAGCAGGTCGATGTCCGTCCATGGGCCGATGCTGCCTCCCCGCTGGTGGTAAGGATGCGCCCCATCAAGGCTAGCTTTGCCTTCACCGTGCTCAATTCCATATCGCACCAGCCCATCCCTCAAGCCACCGTCGAGGTGAAACTCGTGTCGCGTGGCGGCAGCTCCGACATAGGCAGTGCCACCACCAATGTCGATGGCCTTGGCCGCGGCTTCTATGGCAACGGTGCTATCCTGTCATCGCTCGACCTGCTGGCCAGTAAGGCTCATTATAAGCCGGGACAGTTCGACTGGTCGCCCTACCGCGAACCTCACAACGTCGATCACTTCAACCAGCTGCCCGACTCGCAACGTGTCATCTACCTCGAGCCCGAGCCCTATGTCGCTGAGTTTGTGGTGCTCGACTCTTTGACCCATCGCCCAATCGCTGGCGTCACCAATGCCATCACCATCACGCACTTGGACGGAAGCCGTGACACGATTTCTGCCGAAGTCTCCAATCGCAATGGCGTCTTCCCCATCAAGGCGATGGAGGGCGAGACCATCGATATCCTGTCAACCCTCGATCCCGAATATGTGCGCAAGCAAACCCATGTTGTTCCATTCATGGGTCCCGACACCATCTATCTCAGGTCCAACTTCCAGACGCTCACTTTCCGCACCCTGCTGCAAGGCACCGAGCAGCTTTTGCCCAACTGCCATCTGAACGTCAGGACGCAAAGCGGGACCCGCAGCAGTTTCCCGACGTCGAGCGGGAATGGTGTGTTCACCATCAGTCAGGTGCTGCCCAACGACAAACTCTTCATCTCGGCATCGAAGAACCAGGCCGTCAACCAGAGCAAGATCAACGGTCAGAGCGTCAAGCAGCTGTTGAGTGCTTCGCAGTCCGAGCGCGACATACCCCTGCCCATCGAGTATCGATTCAGCAGTGCTGATCAAGGCCAGAGCGAGCAGGATTACGATATGGGCAAAGGCCCCTATCGTTTCCGGTTCAGTTGGGATCTTTGCGAAAAGTGTACACTGTTCACCCTGCTCGATGGCGGCACAGTGATTGCGACCATTGGCTTCCATGGCGAAACCAGTGCGCTGAAGAGTGGCGAAATGATCTTCAACGCCAGCTCCTCCAATCTGCACATCAAGACCAATAATATCAACGGGCACAACTGCACCTACCGTATCAAGCGTCTCTAACAACGATTCTTATAATTCTAAAAAACATAAAATATGAAATTAAACACCCTCCTCCTACCCCTTTTCGCCGGTCTGTTGTTATCAATCTCTGCATGCGGACCCAGCAGGTCTGAATATGAAGCAGAGCGTGAGCGCGCCGATTCATTGCAGCGCCTTTCTGAAATCCAGCGTTTGGACCTGATGGAGATCAATAGTTTTGTCGATGATGTCAACCAAAGCCTCGACTCCATTTCGCAGCAGGAGATGGAACTCGTCTTTGCCCGCACCAACTCCGACGGCGTAGCATTGACCCGACATGAGGTGATGAGCAATCTTTCCAAGTTCCAGATGATGCTCCAGCGTCAGCATGCGCGTATCCTCACCCTGCAGGATTCGCTTCACAACCTCTCTCTTTCCGAGAATGCCTCAAAGAGCCAGGTAGTGAAACTCACCAAGATGATTGCCTATCTCAACAAGCAGCTGGAGGAGAAGGAAGCCGAAGTCACCTCCCTCAAGGCTGAGATTGCCAGCAACAGGCGCAACATTGCCGATCTGCAACGCAACGTGGAAGACCTCAATCAGAACGTATCCGATCTGGAGTCAGCCAATCTGGCACTATCGGAAGCCACAGCCGAAAAAGACAAAATGATCTACAGGGGATACTATATCATCGACACCCACAAGAACCTTGTCGACAAGGGCATTGCCTCGAAACGCAACATCCTGAAGGGCTCGAAGATGAAGCTGGACAATATCAACAAGAACTTGTTGAAGAGCGTTGACACGCGCACCCAGACCACATTTCAGATCAATGGGCGAAAGCCTAAGGTCCTGACCTCGCACCCCGATGGCAGCTATCAGATTATCTCCAATGCCGACGGAAGCTCCACCCTCAAGGTCTTGAATACCGCCTCATTCTGGGGAACAATGCCTTACTTGATCATCGAAACCGACTAAAACATCTCGAATATGAAATACAACGAGAAAATAGAGTTCAAGCCCGACCAGCTTGAATACGATCTCAGGATGAAGAAGCGTCACAATTGGTGGTGGCTGCTGCTCTTGTTGCTCATTCCGCTGATATTATGGCTCCTCTCCCGATGCGACGGCATCGTCGTCACTCCTCCCGAAGATTTTAACGACACAATCGATATACCCGTCGACCCTGCTGTATTCCATCACCCGGTACAGGTAATGCTCACATGGCACAATTATGACGACTTGGATCTGCACGTCAAGGAGCCTAACGGTTTTGAAATCTATCACAGGAAAAAGACCGATGCAGAGACTCTTGGTCATCTCAATTTTGACCGAAATGTAAGTGTCATTACCGATCATCCCAAAGAACACATCAGTTGGCCGAAAACCGACAAAATGCTTCCTGGTGAGTATTTGGTCTTCGTTCGCAACTATAAGGAAAGAGCTGATACCAATAACGATTATCAGGTAGATATCATTATCGACGATACTGTCTATCGCTTCATTCTAAACGAGGGGATAACAGAGAGCAACTCCGTTGGTATCGTGAAGTTCTCTTGGGATCCCAATGCCGGCCTTACCATCCTTCAAACGAGAGTCACCCCACAAACCCTGACCCGCAGCGAAGCAGGATTATAAGACCCGTTGCTCTTTCCCCGAGCATACAACTAAAAAAGACAGCCCCACATCCCGGGCTGTCTTTTTTTGCTTGATTCGTATCACTCGTATTAACAACAGCTGACCCTCCCCTTTTTGTCTCCGTCGCGGCCGTTCTTGGCCGCCTCTTTGTCCCCGTCATTGTCCCCGTCGCGGCCAAGTTTGGCCGCCTCCATCACGCTCCCCTCCCATTGTTGCCGCCCGTCCCGCTCCTTCCCCCCTCGCCTCCTCTTCGCATTGCAAATCGTTTATTCGTCATTTCATGGTGACTTTTTCGGAAGCATTTGTAAAATATAGATGGCAAAACCATTACATCCACTGACTATTTCTTCAAATTCGCAAGGAAAATCTTGCATTTCTTTTAGTTTATTTCTATATTTGCGGCGATTTACGTAATTGTCATTTAGCAATAATGGCATTATCCTTCACAACACATGAATAACTAATAGCAACACATGAATAATTAATAGCTACACATGAATAATTAATGGAAAAATAGAATTCAAACAAAAGACCTGTCTCTTTTGTTGGGTTTTATTTTTCAAGACTATCTTTTCTGGTTAGTCTTTCAACTTGAGTTTATGAAAACACTATTATTAACACACTAAAAACAATATCATTATGAAGAGAATTTTTACTTTTTGTGCTGTTGCCGCTATGGCAATAGGTCTTTCTAATGCTCAGGAGCAGCCTGTGAATCCACAGAATTTGCCCGACGGCGTAGTTTACATCTCTTATTCCACCATGGACACTCTTGCCAGTACCCAGAGCCTCTATGCGTTCACAAATGGCTGGACGATGGAGATGGAGAACCGCAAGTGGCGTTTTGATGTTCCATGCACCAATGGCTTCGGTGATTGTATCAACTTCAAGAACAACAGTCTCGGCATCATCAAGATTCCCGAGGGAGTTCAGGTCTTCCGTATCGATATGATCGGCTATTCTCAGTCCACAGCGGGCAACTGGGAGTATCTCGCAGCTTGGGGCAGTGGCGACAAGACGACTCCAGAAGGTGGTCACAGTGGCGAATTTGAGTATGTAGCCGATGTACCTTGGGGCACCAAGGATAATGACATCATCAAGTCTCTCGAATATCCCATCAGCCCAGAGCCTTTCATCGACTCTACCTTTACGGGTGTACCCGAACCATTTGCTGTGCTCGATTTTGCCAATGATCCATACGAGGGCGAGTTCCAGTTCACCTTTACCGGCAACAATCAGCTCGATGTCTGCTTCGTGGTTTATACCACACGTGCTGCTGCAGATGCAGGCTATCAGGTGACCTATAATGATGAATCAACTCCTGGAATGTCTGAGGAGGAGATTCTCGCACAGACCGTTTACCTGAGCTATGCAACCCTCGATACCATCAACAGCGACTACAATACCTATCGCTTCTCGGATCACGATTGGACACTCGCCATGGAGAACCGCAAGTGGCGCTTCGACGTTCCTGCAGCCAATGGCTGGCCAGATGCCATAAATATCAAGAACAATGCTCAGGCCACCATCAACATTCCTGAGGGCAAGCAGCTCTTCCGTATCGATATGTATGGCTTCTCACAGTCCACAGCAGGCAATTGGGAGTACCTCGCAGCTTGGGGTATCGGTGATTTGGTTTGTCCGGAAGGCGGCCACAGCGGCAGCTTCGAATATGTCGCTAATGTACCTTGGGCTACCAAGGACAACGATATCATCAAGAGCCTCGAGTATCCTATCAGCCCAGAGCCATATCTCGACTCTACCCTCGTAGGCGTGCCTGAACCATTTGCAGTGCTCGACTTCGGCAATGATCCTTATGAGGGCGAGTTCCCAATGGTTTTCACAGGTAATAACCAGCTCGACGCATGCTTCGTATGCTACTTCACTCGCGAGGCTGCTGATGCCGGTCGCAAGCTGACCTATACGCCATCAGAGGAGCAGGGCATCGAGACCATCTCTGTCGACAAGGCTGAGAGTCGTGTGATTTACAATTTGCAGGGCATGCCTGTGGATCCCGGCTACAAGGGCTTTGCTGTTGTAGGCGGCCGCAAGGTTCTCCTCAAATAACGTTTGATTATATTCAATATTCTGGCACCACCTGGCCTTGCACGGCAAGGTGGTGCCCTACTTTTCCTTAAAATACGATTTATGCATTTTTCAGTCAAAAGAGCATTTGCGGCATCCGTTGTCGCGATGTTGACGATGACCGCTATGGCCCAGCAGGCTGTCCGTGGTTCGGTGCAGGATGCTGAAGGTAATCCGCTCATCGGTGCCACCGTCTTTGTGGATGGCAAGCCGGTAATGACGACCGACGTTGATGGCAACTTCTCTTTGCCTTCAGCCAGTCCCAAGAGCGTGATAAAGGTGTCATACGTCGGCTTTGAAGACCAGATCATCACTTTGGGAAATCAGAAGAACCTCGTCATCACGATGAGCGACGATCTGGAGGCCATTGAAGAGGTGGTTGTAGTAGGTTACGGCACCATGCGCAAAATCGACCTTACTGGTTCGGTGAGCTCTGTCAATACCGAGAAGCTCAATGCCAAGGGTGCTCCCTCGGTGCTTGGTAACCTGCAAGGTAGCGTAGCTGGTGTCAACATCACTCAAAGCTCAGGTCGTGCAGGCAGCGGTTTCAATATCGAAATACGTGGTAAGAACTCCATTTCGAGCAACCAAAGTCCGCTTTACGTTGTCGATGGTGTGATATGCAGCGATATAGACTTCCTCAATCCCCAGGATATCGAGCGCATCGATGTGCTCAAGGACGCCTCCTCAACAGCGATCTACGGCTCGCGTGCTACGGCTGGCGTCGTAATGGTCACCACGAAGAGTGGCGTCACCGTGGGCAAGCGCAGTCAGAAGGCCACCGTCTCGTACGACGGATACTATGGCTTCAGCAAGACCACAAACATGCCTGACTTCATGGAGGCAGATGAGTACTACCAGTATCGTTTCCTCAAGTTCCTCGTCTATTCGAATGCCAACGAGAATGGTGGACAGCCGGTGATGGTCAATGATGACCCCTTGCGTTGTCTGCTCTATGATCGCGAGTCGGGCATCTACCGCATGAAGGAGTTGCTGGCCAACGGTCAGACCTACGATTGGAAAGACTTCGTTTTGCAGGATGGTATGCAGCAGAACCACTATCTCGCCATCTCAGGCAGCAGCGACCACGTGAACTACCACCTCGGCATGGGTTATAACTCCGAGAAAGGTATCTATAAGAACGATGCCACCAATAAGTTCAACATCAAAGGAAGCATAGACGCCAAGGTAACCAGTTGGTTGAGCGCAGGACTCAATGTCAATCTGTCGCGACAGAACCATGACTATGCCAGCGACAACGCTGTGAGCAATGCCTTCCATATGAATGCCTTCATGCAGCCTTATGATGAGAATGGCAACGTCAACCTCAAGCCAGGTAGCAAGGAGGTTCTTCATACCGACGAGTTCCAGTTCACCAGCAGCATCAGCCCCCTCATCTATATCGACGATGAGACGGCCAATCGTCTCTCGTGGACGGCACTCTCAAACATCTACCTCCAGGCCAACCCCATCAAGGACCTCACCATCAAGACCACTTTCTCGCCCACATTCAGCTACTATCGTTATGGATATTACCAGGGCACTGCGGCCGGTCAGAGCCAGAACGAGGCACGTCGTCAGACGTCCCAGGGCTTCAGTTGGACATGGGACAACACGGTGACCTATGACCATGAGTTCGATGGCGGACATCACATCAATGTGATGGGCCTTGTCTCGTCATCCTATAGCAATGGAGAGAACGAGTCACTCTATTATAATAATGTGCTCGATGGCACCTATTGGTGGAACATCGGCACGAGTGACCAGGGATACAACTACAGTTCTTCTGGCTCCGGTTATAGCGAGACCAGTCTGATGTCGTACGCCCTGCGTGCCAACTATTCCTACAAAGGCCGCTATATGGCTACCGGCACCATTCGTTGGGACGGCAGTTCCAAGTTCGCTGAAGGCAACCGCTGGGGTTCATTCCCATCAGCCGCTCTCGCCTGGCGCATCTCCGAAGAACCTTTCATGGAGAGCACCAAGGAATGGCTTTCCAACCTCAAGCTGCGTGCTTCCTATGGTGTGACCGGTAATAACAATGTGGGTGCTTACGCTACCCAGCTTACCTTGAGCGGAACCACCTACTATCCGTTCGGCAGCACCTACTCTCAAGGCACTTCTCCAAGTGGTGTGATTGATCGTGACCTGAAGTGGGAGAAGAGCCACGAAGTGGACTTCGGTATCGATTTCGGCTTCTTCCACGAGCGTATTCGTGGTTCTGTGGACTATTACGACAAGAAGTCCACCGACCTGCTCTATAGCGTGCAACTCCCGTTGGAGTCTGGTGGAAAAAAGCTCACCACCAACATTGGCTCGGTTCGCAACCGAGGTATCGAGCTCGAACTTACCACCGAGAATGTTGTCACCCGCAACTGGCACTGGACCACCAGCTTCACCTTTGCGCACAATAAGAACGAGGTACTCGAGGTCAATGGTACAGGCAACCTTTATAATGGTAGTTCTTCAACGGGTAACCTCTTCATTGGTGAACCTTACAACAATGTTTATGGCTACGAATGGGATGGTATCGTGAGTGACCGTGAAATGACGGTACCCGACACAGAGATTGCACGTCTCATGGGCTTTACCCCAGGCCAGACTGTACGTGAGGTGGACTACTACTATGCCTGCTACGGCCTCATTGAGGGCAATCCGATCATTGTGGATCGAAATGGCGATGGCAAGTACACCGATGATGATAAGAAGATCTACAAGTCCGACCCGGATTGGACCGGCAGCTTCACTTCCAATCTCAGCTACCGCAACTGGGACCTCAGTGTGAGCCTCTATGCCAAGATGAATTACACCATCTATAGTGACTTCCTCAACTATTATCTCAACATCGGAGCCAACACTCGTGGCGTACAGCATCTCAATGCCGACTGGTACATCCCTGCCGGCACCTTGCTCGACTACGATGGCATCGCTTCTGATGGCACCTACATCAACCCCGTCTATCAGCAGGCAACCCACTACGGGTCCTATCCATTCCCCAATTCGGGTGCGGCCAACGATGGTCTGGGCACAGAGAACTGGCTGGGTCGATGCAACTCTTATGCCGACGCCTCGTTTGTCAAGGTCAAGAACATTACCCTCGGTTACACACTTCCACGCAAGTGGCTGCAGAAGATCAGCTGCCAGCAATTCCGCATCTACTGTACTGTCACCAATCCATTTGTCTTTACCGACTACAAGGGTTACGATCCTGAGTGGGCATCAGCCTCTTCCTATCAAGACGGACCGAGCACGGTGACCTGTCAGTTCGGTGTCAATGTTAAATTCTAATCTGTCCGACATGTTATGAAAAAGATATTCAATGCTATTCTGATTCCTGCTGCCCTTTTGGCAGGTATGACCAGCTGCAGCGACTTTTTGGAACCCGAAAATAGGGCTAATATTGAGGCAGATAGTTATTTCGCCACCAAAGAAGGTCTTGCACAACTGCGCGTCACCGAATTCACGGGATTGCGCTCATTGGTCACCAATGTCGATCTTACCGAGTGGGGCACCGACCTCTATGTGACCAGCAAGAGCTCCGATCCTGGTGACTTCCATCGTTATAATGTCACACCTGAGAACAGCACTGTCGAGAGTTACTACAAGGCATGCTATTCGCTTATCAATATGGCCAACTGCATGCTCAAGTATGGCGCTGCCAACGAGCGGTATGCCGCGGAAGCCAAGTTCTTGCGCTGCTATGGATACTATCGTCTGGTGCAGCAGTTTGGCGCCATTCCGTATGTCACTTCCTATATTGAGTCTGGCGCCACCGACTATCCGCGCACCCCGCTCAGCGAGCTTTATCCTGCCCTTATCTCCGAACTTGAGGGCATCGCTACCAGCAGTGCCCTTCCCGCCGAAGATCACAATGGGAATCCATCCCAGCGCGCCGTACAGGCCCTCCTCGCCCACATCTGCCTTGAGGCAGCATGGGATCTTGAGACCACCCTCAGCGATGCGGCGCAGGGCACCTATAGTGTAACGGGCAATACCTACTTCCAGAAGGCGGCAAAATATGCCGATATGGCGATTGCAGGTCAGGATCTCACCATGAGTTTCGAGGACAAGTGGTATCCTACCAACGAGGGCAATGCCGAGGAGATCTTCTCCGTTCAGTATGAGCGAAACGGCTATCCCGGCAATGTGCTGACCGGTGGTCACACTCGTCAGTCAACCTATGGCAGCCAGTTAGGCGACCCCGCTGTCACGGGTTTGAAGAACTGCAACGGTGCTCTCGTTCCATCGACCAAGTCCCTTTACCTATGGGCCAAGGGCGATGCCCGTTACGAGGCCACCTTCATGACTACGATGTACAACTACTTTGGTTCTTGGCCTGCAACCGGATACTATGCATACTACGAAGCCAGCGAGGCAGCCCGTTCCACGATGGGTATTGCCGACAAGTACTTCCCCTGGTACTACACCAAGAATGAGGTCGATGCCTATATCACCGAGCATGCCGCACAGTTTGTCAAGGGCGAAGGCCCCAACTCTGTGCATGTCCATCTGATGGCCGATCCGATGTACTTCGTGCAGTTTAATCTTGATGGTTCCGTATCGTCACGCACTACGCCCGATTACGCCTCTTATCTGCGCGTCAACAATGCTGCAGTTCCTGCGGTCAAGAAGTTTGACGATCCCACCAGTGTGCAGCAGAGCGGCATCCAGGACGATTATCGCGACATTGTGGTCTTCCACCTCAGCCAGCTCTATCTCGTCGCTGCCGAGGCTTATTTGTTGATGGGCGATGAGTCGTCATCCCTGGCTCGCATCAACCAGATACGTCGTCGTGCAGGTGCAGGTGAAATCAGCAGCTATGCAGCTTACGAGCCCGACTACAGGGTATCGGACACATTTGGTGAAGAGCGTCCCATTGATCTGATTCTCGATGAGCGTGCACGTGAGTGCTATGCCGAGACGACTCGTTGGCAGGACCTGCGTCGTACGCGTCAGCTCGTGCGCTACAATGTTGAGTTCAACGAATATGTGACCCAGGCTGCCGACATGGCCAATGTGCAGGGTGAGATCAAGTGGTATCGTCCGATTCCTGCTGCCGAGATCTCGACCAACACATCCATCTCTGCCGAGGACCAGAATCCGGGATATTAATCTAAAAACTGAAACGTTATGCAGAAACTTCTATATATCATTTTGTGTATTGGTCTGCTGGGTCTCTGGTCCTGCAATCAGGATGAAGCCTACGATGTCTTCAATCCTACTACCAACTCGGGAACACTGCCTGAGGATGTGGTGCAGGGCACCTATGCAGGCACCTTCACCCGTGTCTCGTCGAGCGAAACTGCCTCTGCTGCAGGTGTCTTGTCCCTTGTGCCCGCCGATACGGCCTACTGCGTCAACGTACACTTCTATAGCGAGGAGTTCAATCTCGACCACGAAGTGCGCCTCAATATGATCTCTCGCGCCAACGACACCTATGCCTTCGAGGTGAATGATATCACCAACAGTCTGGCAGCTAAGATCTTCGGCACGATTGATGCAAACCGCAACATTGAGTGCGAATTTACCTACAAGCAGCGTGTAGGCCGTCGTACCACATTGTTCAACTACACCTTCCAGGGGGCTAAGCAGTAATGCATATGCTATCTACTCTAATTGCCCTGGCCACGGTGCCCTTCTGGGTGACCGATGGTCTCTATGGTCCCGACCAGAATGATCTCGGGCTCTCACGTCCTGAGGGCCTCGAGACCGTAACGGTCTTTGCTCCTACCGCTTCGACCGACCAGTTCAGCAACGGTGTCTGTATGGTCGGTTTCAAGGATGGACTCTATTGCATGTGGCAGAGCTCGCATACCGACGAGGATGCCTCCGAAACCTGGGTAGCCTATGCGCGTAGCCTCGACGGCGGTGCCACGTGGAGTGAACCTATGGTCCTTGCTCCAACCATCGACAATGGCTCCACTTCCTCGGGCGGATGGCATGTCTATAATGATGAGCTGATCGGGTATATCAACACGTGGAATGCCAATCACACCGAGGGCTACACGCGCTTTGTCTCTTCGACCGACGGACTTACCTGGACCGATCCAGCCGATGTCACAATGGCTGATGGCAGCCGTATGGATGCCATCTTCGAGCAGGACCCCCATGTGATGCCCAGCGGACGTATCGTCAATGCTGCACACTTTGCGCCAGGTCTCTTCGTCTATCCGATCTATACCGACGATCCTTCTGGCAAGACAGGCTGGCATAAGGCCGACTTCACACCACAGAGACAAAGCGACACTCAGAGCCGCGAACTTGAGCCCAGCCTCTATCGTAAGCCCGACGGCACTATCGTGATGATGTTTCGCGACCAGAAAAGCACTTTCCGCAAGTTGGCTGCCGAGAGCATCGACGAGGGCGAGACTTGGAGCGATGCAGTGTTGACAGATGTGCCCGATTCGCGCAGCAAGCAGAGTGCAGGCAACCTTCCCGATGGCACCAGCTACTTTGTGGCCAATCCTGTGCCCAATAAGGACCGCTGGCCTCTCGTGCTGACGCTCAGTGCCGATGGCAGCCAGTTCGATCATGCATGGCTCCTTCGGTCCAAGGACGAGATGCAGGCACAACGCTTTTCAGGCAAGGCCAAGCGTCCCTGCTATGCATATCCCAAGTCGATCGTCATCGGCGACTATCTCTATGTCGCCTATTCGACCAACAAGGAAGATGTTGAGTATTCTCGCATCCCACTTGGCAGCATCCAGCTGGTCAACAGCATTGAGTCTGTAGCTGCCGACGAGGTCAGTCCTGGCGTTTGTTACGATCTGTACGGGCATCGTGTCGGCGAGCCAATCAGAGGCAGGTTGTATGTCAAGGGTGGTCGAAAGGTCCTTTTC
>JAEEGI010008157.1_pt1 | contig 23215 bp, 15 predicted proteins | sample 8958751 | NCBI WGS metagenome assembly JAEEGI01 (sample SAMN16246545, study PRJNA631951) | gut metagenome | biome: gut microbiome; feature: rumen; material: KS-attached | host: Bos | place: Iran: Karaj | collected 2018-10 | reverse complement strand
TCCTTCCGGAACTATTCGATAAGTCTAAGATCAAAAATTTCAAAGATCAGATTGGTCCAAGTGAACCAAATTTGTTTAACTTTTAACCATGTCCAAATTTTTAGTGGACATTAGTGATACGATAATAGAATTTCTCGATTTGTTGTTTTTTGCAAAGACAATCTCATCGGGAGCATAATTAGAAGTAACCGAATTCACACTAGCAAAAATAAAAAGACCTTAGACTCTCTTATTCCTTGAGCAATTTTGCTTGGAAAACTTTCTGATCTTATGGATAGTTGGTCAAAATAACTTTTACTCCATTGTTTGAAAGGAATTCATTAATTGTCTGGCTATCTTTTCATCATTTCTAGAATAACTTAAAAAACGTCATACATAACTTTAAATTTATAAAAGGTAAAACGATGCTCAATAATATTGGGCATTGTATCAAATACAGTAAGTAAATTATTTGTTGCATTTTCATTGGTGACAACTATATGAAAACCTTTTTGAGTTAATTCAGCAAGTCTAAGATTAAATAATCAAAGAATAAATATGGTCTGTTAAGTGGACACTAATGAGATATTGTGAATGCTATGTTGTTAATATTTCTTTCAATTTTGAAGTTTCTACATCAATATATTTTTCACAAGAACGTGGACAGATGCCAAGTGATGAATAGAAAAGTCGTGTATTGTTTTTCTTTTGTTGTGAAGAGTATTTATAAGATTTTTTAATATTATTCAAATAAGAAATTACACTATTAAATCTTTTTGATTCTCTATTATAATAACTTATAAGATTTATCACTAAGTCGCAATTTGGATAATAATCTGTTCTATACCACAAATCAGGTAAAATAAGCGGAGGGCAAATCGTATTTCCATTATTTATAGTTTCTATGAATTTTCGTTCCAAATTTATTATATCACGAAACTGCTTTGCATTAAGTGAAGATACTGTAGTTCCCGATTTCGTTATAGCTCTCAGTTTAATAATATACTCATCAGGTAATGATCGAGACAAATCGTTGGCTGTGATTTTAATACGAGGATTATCTTTTTCTTCGTATTCGAGAAATCGATAATTTAATGACAAATGCTCTATCTTTTCTTTGATTGCATATGTGTTAACCTTTATAAGCCTATCGAGAGATAGATCTGCTTGCTCGGAATTTGGCATACCCATTAGTACAATTGTAGTAATATTTTTGATAATAGCTTGTATCATTTGTCTTCCTGGGTACCATTTCGCTTCCTCCCAAATGTGCGGCAAGTTTTTAATAGCTTGGAATTGTAACGGATTATTTTTAATATGATCTGTAAACTTCAGTTCTACTAAGTTGCAACCTCTCGTTTGTTCTTCTGTCCTTTTCTTGCCTGCTGATAACTGTTCTTTAAATTCCTGTAGTATAGGAATATATAATGCATCGGCAAGTTTGTGAAATGGTAATAGTGCCCCTTTTTTAATATTTGGATTTAAATTACCAAGAGTTGAATATCTGATAGAGACCTTTTCATATTTTTTGGAATCTGCAATTGTCATACTTGTGATTAAGTCTGAAATAGTCTTGGAAATAAAATCAGAAATATACGTATTGTCTTTTGTGAGACTTAAATAGGCTTTGATCATGGCTAAGACTAAATCTTCTGATGGGATCCAACCTGCACGAAGCCAAAGTAATGGTTGTATTTGCATGTCCCGGAACTTTACTTCTCCATTTTTAACTTTTAATATGAAAATCTTTTCTTGTTGTGTAATTAGGTCTAAACTTTCTTTATCAATAGTATCTATGTTAAGGGAGTGTTTCTTTATAGTCATCAGACAACAGGAGAAAGCATCGTCAAGATTATTAATGAAATATTTAATTCTGTCTTTCATTGATTGGCGGTCATATTTAAACTTACTGATGTTCTCAAGCAAGTTGCTTACCTTATCACTCTGCATTGAGTGTCTGCACCATTCAATATAGTCGGTGCTGGCTTTCTCTATTAGCAAATGTCCACAGTGCAGGCGGTTTAATTCTGAATATGTAAAGATTTGCGACTCTGTTTTACGAACTTTTGAGAGTAAATCTCGATCATTGACAACTTTTTCTGATAGTCGATGAATACAATTAATAAGTCCAGGTGTGACTGCTTCAATGTTGCGGCAATCGATGGTGTAAAGACGTTGCATAAATACATTGTATTTTTCAATGTTGTACTTGGGTATTTGTCGAGCGAGGAAATTAAGTGCTTCGTCATTTAAAGCAGGACGTGAAAATGGGGCTAAATTATCGAAAAGTCGTGGAAGATATATTTCCCTTACATGCTCCATTCCCCATTCATGCTCCTCTAAAACAAGATTGTTGATTAAATCTGGTATATGGTGTCTATACTTAGAAACGATTCCATTTACTATTTCATCGGGGGTCATTGGATTTGTTATGTCTTTATTGAAAATGACAATTGTCTTAAGTGTATTGACACTAACGTTTGAGGGCTTTTCAAACATATTCATGAGTAAATACTCTCGTTCTCTACGATACAACGATTCTTTGGCATCTCCACCTAGTATGATATATCGAAAAACATCATTTAATAACGGATTTGCATTGTAAGGGTCTGTGTTAATAATAAATTTTGCAATGCGATATAAATAGATGTCAGCAGTGCTACCATTTACATCTCCTCCTGCATTAAGATATGCTTTTGTCTCACTAGATAATGTATCAATATCGTGAACCACTGCTGACAGGCGTGCAAGCATCATGGGTTGCAATGTGAGTCTTGGGTTGGTATTTTTTTTATCAATAAATTTCCTTATAAGTAATCTAAAATCATCAATACTAGAGATTGCTTTTACAAGTACACCAAAAGTAAAAGATGACGGTGTGTGCTCACTGCCTACTCCAAAATAATGATCGTAATAGCCTATCACACCAGAAAACAATCTGTCGTCCTTTTGAGGCGCTCTATTTATATACACTGTAAAAATGTTACAAAACTCTATGACTGCAGAATTCTCATTACTCCAATCTAAAGAAGAAAGAGCTGAATTGATATTAATTTCATCTTTTATGAACCTTCTAGTAATATTCTTGTTGTGTGATAACGCTGATATTGGGGTTAACTTTAGATAACGATATTTATCAAGGTATTGGGCTAATCGTTCCCTTATGACTTCGCTGTCTTGGCTGTTATAGGCTTGATGATTAGATGGATAATAACCTTCGTTTTGTTGTGTGAAGAGAACTTTAAATAGACGATCATAGATTTTCTCGGAGATACCTTCTATCTTACTAGTAAGAGGCCGAATGATAAAACGATTTATAGGGAAGTGTAATCGTTGCATAGTTTCAACATACATTATTGGAGTCATTATTTCCTCTGTTACTTGCCCATTACCATCTTTGAATACTTGAGGTATTTGTTCTGTATGATTCTTGTACAAATGTATTCGTTGATTTACCACAACCTCGTCGATGACTTCAGGATGCATCCTTAGGAATTCATTTAGCTTTTTCATCGCAGACTTTCTTTTGTTTCCATTTTCCTTGCTAACCTTTTCTATTATGTGGCATACAGTATAACTGTCAGGTTTGAATCTCTTTTCTTCTGTTTTTTTTAGAACAAATTGTATGGCTGTTTCGCATGTTGATAAATAGTCATTGTTTTTGACTAAAGAATTATAAATCTTTCCATTTTCAAAAAAATCATCGCCCTTTGAGGATTCTAGATATTTTAGTAGTTTGTCCATGGTAACTTTTTCTTCGTTGGTTTTGCATGGCTTAACAAAAAGTTGTGACCATGCTTCGTCATAATCGGAAAGAAAGGACTTCAATTCTGGGCAAATAGTTAATTCGGGGAATTGAATCACCTGAAAATCGCCCAGCAAGCCTACAGGAATGTTGAGGAAACTGATAGCCATTGATAAGTTAACATCTGGACAAGCCATGATTGCAGTTATCGTAAATCGATTATGATTTATTTTCAAATTGGACATTTCACGTACTATGTCAATACAGTCTGATAGATGTATTTTATTGTCTTTCCCTCCTTTTAATAGGTTGTAGTAACTGAATTCGTCACGCTGTACACCTAATTGATTGAAAAGTTGATTGACCCTTCCCAAATAAGACTTGTCTTCTTTTTGGCATTTTTTTAATAATGTATTGAGCGTAAATCGATTGATGAAAATTGGGTTGTCGATATCGGCAGCATGTTTAACAAGGTCGTTCTCAAATAAGTTAATCGCTTTTATTATGTTGCAGTCATTACAAAGCATCATGTTTGTATAAACAAAACTGTTTCTTAAAATGAGATTTGTCTTTTCCTTTCGAGGATAAGGTACTTGCAATGCAGAGAACAATGTATCATATAGATTATCAAAAGAACTGCCGTTAATCGCTGCATCATTTATTAGCCAACTGCCTATAGTGCTAATAAGTAGACGTATTTCAGTCTCTGTTGTAAAACCATTATCGAGTGTAGTTGAGATAGAACTAGTTAGTTTTTGTAGAAAATATAAACTAGTGTCTACATTGCCTCCATAGACATTATGTAGGCATATTTTAAGTTCATCGTGGTTGAGTTTAGAAAGCAAATCTAATATAGTTAGATTATTTGGCTTGACAACAAGAATGTTATCTCTTATTTTTTCAAGAACAGTATGATCTTTTACTATCATAGTGAAACCTTGTCGTAATATATCTAATGCAGTCTCGAAATCATCTTCTGTCTTCACTAATTTTAATAGAGTGTGTAAGGCTCCAATGCGTTGTACAATGCCGTATAGAATATCATTTGCTTTTAGAATTCGATTAGCGATTTGTGATGGTTGCTCATCAAATGTAAAACGTTCCATGATTTTGATAGCTTGATCAAAATCATCGGCCCACTCTATTTCGGCTCGAATTACGTATGTGCCATTGTAGAACCGATTATATTCCATATGGTCTCTAATGATTTGTTTTTCGTTTTGATCGCGGGCTTTGCGCATAACTGCACATAATAGATGATCAGTATGCATGTGTTCTGCACTATTGTTAAAAGCTAAAAGCGAATTGTTAAAGTCACAGCACAGATAAATGTAGCTTTCAATTATATGCGAATAATGATGAATTATTTTTGATTGCTCTTTATATATGGTTTCTTTCGATTCACATCTAATTCGGTCTTCTGTTAGTAACTTTACTAGTTTGAAATCTTTATCATCCACGATTGATTTTGCGCAAGTATCATGCCACAAATGATAAAGCCATTTAACAATGTCTGTTCGATATTCAACAGAACAATGACTTGCAAGACGGGAAACTTGGATAGTTAATGGCTCATCGACTTTGTATAAATCACTGGAACAATAATGCAAAATTTCTCTAATACATTCTTTTTCTCTTTCAATTGGTAAAACACTCATGCTATCATTGCATACTTGACCATCATAGTCTATGAGGTGTCGATAGACGTATTCCTGTATTACTATTTTTTTATCAGTAACTCTCAGCACACCCATTTTCCCATCTTTGCATAGAATATCAATGGCTTTAACGAATGGTTCTTTTATATCAATAGTATCAATATTGTAATCGCGTGAGACGTAATATCGGGTCATGCCAAATGTTAGTTCCATATCTCCCAAATATTCGTTGCGCCAAATAGACTGTGCCTTAATAGATTTCAATAAATTTTTTCGTACAAGACAATGAAGATCTTTCTTATCCTTAGAAGTATACCTGTTTAAGTCAGACCCTATTAAGAATGATTGAAATTTGATTTCGAGGAAATTGAGATTTACAAATAATGCACCCATCATTTTGTACTTGAAACTAGATGGATTAATTGCAATTCCACATGATTTGAAGAATTGTATTGCCATACGGAAGTCATAGTCCGTCATGTCACTTATATGTAGTTCCTTCACCTCCGACATGCTTTTATCAATTCCTGGTATGCTGATGTCTCTATCAGTAGAAGTAGCCACCAGTACAGCTTTTCCATCTGATGCTAATATGGTTGATGTCAATTCTTCTAGTGAAGTAACTATATCTTCGGTATTGTTACTTCTAAGAAATAAACCGATGTCGTCAAAATCAATATATAATTTAATTGCTTTATTTCGTTTGATATATGCCGTTAATCGTTTAAATTCAGAAACAACATTTTGTAACTCTTCATCATTACATTTATTATATTTATTAATTACATAAACCCAACCATTATTAACCCGTTTTAACGCCTCCATTGTAGCTCGTGTCTTACCGGCCAAAGAATTACCTGTAAGTAAGATTACTTTGTTATTTTGAATGGCTTGCTCCAAGTCGTCGTCAATTCGACGTCTGTAATATTTATTACGACTGTTTTTAAGTCTTAATATGTCATTACCGAAAAACTGTTTTTCTCTTAATTGCTTGCCAAGGACTGCTCCGGGAAATGGTAGTTCGCTACTTTCCAATAGTTTTTTTAATTCATTAAACGCGAGATCCTTTAAGTTCCTTTCCTCTTCATCAATTCCAGTAAATGGAATGTCGTAAATTTTCTTGTGCGTAATTGCATTGGCCTTTGAATTATATATGTAATTATTTAGTTCGTTGTCTTTTATTAATTGTGTATAACTGATTCCCTCATTTGTGTTTTCAAGAGCAGTTCTGTCTTTGTGAAAAATATAGATAAATTGTGGTGTTTGCAATGAACGAAAACGTTTTATTGCCAATTCAAATTCGTATTGGGTCAATTCTTTCACAGTGTCTTCAATAATCAAGAAAAAAACCAATGAATTACGAAGTGCATGATCTGCAGGCGCCTGTGCATCGTTCTTCTCTAACTTCTGCAGGATGTCAGGTCGATTTTCATAAATAAATTCACAAAAACGAGTTTTGTTTTTGTGAGCCTGTTCTGTTTTGTTCACTTCGTCAATAGCTTGACTAATTACTTTACGATGCTGATTAAGTCGAAGTGATGAGGCGACAAAAATTTGATAGACACTTTCCATAATTTTAGATGTTAATTAGTTTTATCACTCGTATTCAATCCACTGCTGTCCAATAAAAAAAAATTTTTGTTAATGAAAATAGTTCACTAGTGTCCCGATAAAATTTGAACAAAACGTAAATTCGTTAGTTAGTAGCCCTAAAAGGGTCTCAAATTGTTTCTAGATGGCCTTTATTATGGTTTCTTACAATAATTCTAATGAATGCTAATTCAAATCCGTTTCATTGAAAAGCGGCTAATAAAAGGTTAAAATTCAATTTGTTCTGAGATTAATTTTGTAACTTTTACGGGACGCTAATGTGTTCTAGTAATTTATTAGCTTCTTCATAGCCTTGTTTTACTGCTTTTCTGAAATAGATCTTTGCCTTAGCTAAGTCTTTACTAGCTCCATAGCCATAATAGCAACATAATCCCATATGATATTCTGCGGCAGCATGGTTTTTCTTTATTGCTTGTTCAAACCAATATACTGCCTTTTGATAATTTTGCTCTACGCCTAATCCGTGATAAAGGCAGTATCCAAGATGAAATTGTGCTCCCGTGGCACCTTTAATAGCAGCTTTTTCGAACCACATTACAGCTTTTTTGTAGTCGCGTTCTACACCTTCTCCTGTTAGATAACAATATGCTATAGATGATTCTGCTTTGACATAACCTTCTCTAGCTATCTTTTCAAATAAGGAAGCCGCTTTCTCATAATCAATCTCGACTCCACGACCATAGTAATAGCACTTACCTATATTATATTGAGCATCTATGCATCCGTGTTCTGCAGCTTTTTTATACCATTCCAAAGCTTTCTTGTCATCTTGTACTACGCCAGTTCCATGTTTGTACATTAATCCAATACTGTTTTCCGCTTGAGAATAATGTCTCTTGGCCGCCTTATGAAACCATTCTAGAGCATTGCTATAATTCTTTTCGACACCAGTCCCTTGCAAATAACATAATCCTATGTAATACTGGGCTTCGGGGAATTCAAACTGTGCGGCCTTAATGAACCATGCAAATGCAACTTGATAGTCTTGTTTTTGGTAATAGTGTATTCCTGTTTCGAAGAAATCCAAGGGCCCTTCATCGTTATCAGTATGTCCTAGCCAGCTGCGAAGGTTCTCATGGAGCTTCTGTTTTTGCATAGGATTATGAATATCCACATAGTCCACAATGCCGAACTCGAAAAGGAACCATCCACTCAACTTACTATTGTCCAAAACAATAGGAATAATTTTCTTGCCAATATTCCTGGCATACATAACCTCTTTCTTTGTATATTCAGATTGCATGGAAACTTCTGAAATCATGAATAGGACTATCTTGGCTTCGTCAATAGCTTTGATGATGCTATTGACAAACTGTTCGCCGCTTTCTATGCCTTTCAGATCAATCCATGAATCAATGTGCAACATATCCTTCAGTTCATCTCGAATACTGATGACCTGTTGTAGGTCTTTTCGCGAATAACTGATAAATACTTCCTTCGCCATATTAATATTTCCAAAATGATTATTAGTGCCCACTAAGCTGAACAAATTAGTTTCTGAAATATTTGAATCTTAGATAGTTATATATCGAAATATGCGCGCAACGATTTCAATTCGTATCTTTGCAGCCTCAAACAATAGGCTGCTATGCATCAAGAGAAATACTTTTTTGCGCAATTGCTCTCATTCTTGGAACGTTCTATATTTAATCGAATCGTTCAAAAGAAGGATGGAACAAGTATGTAAAGTCATTTACATGCGGGAATTAACTGCTTGTAATGATGTTTGCACAACTTGCAAAATTAATCTATGATGTACTCCAGATTCTGGATAGAAACCTAACTCATAAAATACTTCTTCCAGATTTATTCGAAAAGTCTAAGATCAAAAATTTCAAAGAACTGATTGGCTCAGATGAACCAAATTTGTTTAACTATGTCAAATTTATAGTAGACATTAGTGTCTTTGACAATTTCTAATGTTTTAGCAATTTCCATTCTCATCCAATCCTCACCTTGTGGATATTCCTCATTAATTGTTTTAGTGAAGGCATTTGCATCTACAAAAAGAATAAAGTCCTTGCTTTGCTTTAAATGCTTATGCAAATTCTCCTCACAATGTCCTTCTCTCAAGGATTGGACATCAAATAAGTAGAATATCCTTTATTATCAGCAAGCCAATGAAAGAGCTGTTTGGCCGTAATACCTCTTCCTATGCGGCGATAGCCTATATAGATATCAAATGTTTCGTTCATATATAGTAGATTTTACAATACACTTCTTCTATAACCTCTCAATATTTTATGCACAATTGCCAACAGCATGCAATCGTCAGCATAATGGCGCACCTCGAAGTCCCTGAACATGAAAGGAGGAGCCTTCCGGGGTTCTTTGGCAATGATGAATAAGTCTGTGTCAGCTCCACGGGCGATTCCAGCCTCAATACATGTGTTAAACCTAAAAATCTTATCCTTACTGACCTTCCCATCAGCTTCACAATTCACGCATTGTTCATCACCCGTAATATCGGCAATCATCACGTATGCGCTTCGAATTCTGTCGATAATCTGCTGTTGGAGGCTACCTTTATTGATGTCTTCTCCTAAGATGCAGCGTGTAGCCGTGACAACGCCAGCCAAGTTTCTTATCAGTTCATTGATGGACTGCCTTCTCTTGTCCAGATTCGTCGCGAAGAAGACGTGCGGCGTTTTAGGTCGCTTCACAGTCAACTTGTTTATGTGATTCAATAGCAGAGTTTCGTCTACGCTTTCAAGATTTTCTACCTTTAATAGTGGGTAATTGACATCTTCCAAGTTCTCCACACGGGAGTCTGCAAACAAAACACCTGGTAAATCGCATTCCTGAGCTTTTCTGATTTCATCCAAGATATACCTTGACGTGTTAGACTCACCTCTATAGGGCAGTACTCCAACGTATGCCCCACAAGTATTCATGATTCGTCTTATTCGGTCGTCTTCATCATAAACACTGTTGTTGCTGGCATCACCGATTATTCTGTATTGTTTTCGCTTGAGTTGACGAAAAACCGCATTGACCAAGGCCTGCTCTTCTTTACGCCACGAGTAACTGACATAAACGTCTTTCTCCTCGCGCATATTCTCAGAACTTCCATAAAGTGCTGCCAATATGCCAAAGAACGCAAAGGGAGTCACCCCATCTTTGCAGTCAATCCATTTGTAATTGTTATAGAATCCTGGTATGTCGCAATCATCAATAACCACAGGAATAATTGCTTTCAAATCTTTCTTGTCATATAGCCCTCTGGCATAGCCATATTCATCTTGAACCCAAGAGGAACTACATGAATTCTTGGACAAGATTACAATAAATGCCTCGCTATCGCCTATGTATTTAGGTAAGTCTGACAAAATGTGTGAGTTTGATGTAAATTTCTTCTCATCATACCACACATTAAACCCTGCCTGTTCCAGCAAATTATGCAGCTTGTCCGTAAAGTCATTATCCGAGCTGGAATGACTCAGGAAAATGTCGTATGTTTTGTTTCTTGCCATCGTTGTATATTATTTCAGCCATTTTGTTAAATCCTTGCACAATTTTTCCATTAGGACTTTAGACGATGCATCTATTTGCTGTTTTGTTCCAAACATAAACTCAAACCAATTAGTAAGAGGTGAGCTGTCAATATTGACAAACACAATTCTCTTTTTCTTTTTTTGGGCAAAGTTGATTTCTCTAACTGTCCAATCCGTATCATAATCTTCAATTTCAGAATGGGCATGAGAATACATAAACAGAAATACTTGAGCGTTGTTTATTGCCTTAATTATTACATTAGCAAATTGTGCATCACTTTCAATACCATCAAGATCAATCCAACATCTTTTGCCAGTTTTTTGCTCAATCGCATCTTTTATTGAAAAGACTGAATCTTTATCTACACGCTTATAAGAAATGAATATTTTGAACTCTGCATTTGCTCCTGATTCCTCTGTACTTGAAGCTGTTGTTAGGGACGCGTTTGCATTATTTTTCCCCTTTGTATGAGATTTCTTGTTAGAATACTTTTTTGATGAATTCCCCAACATATTAAGGCATTCCTCATAATCTTCTTTCCCCAAGAAATACCAATCATAATCCATAGGATCATTTCCATTATGGCCTAAGTCTATTGCCCTTTTCATCATACGGAATGCTGCTTTTTCCATGCCACGGCCTCGCTGTGCATTATCTGTTAAAGTTTCATCTTCAGCGATAATCTCTCCTCGGTTATATAACTCTGCACACAAATCCTGAACAAAATAACTATTGATTGGAACATAGTGGAGAACGGCATTTTTCAAATCAATGTTCCATGCTTGATTCTCAACATAGGATAAGGCTTCATGATCGCCTAATTCTGCGGCTCTCATAAGTATGCTAAAAGCCGTGTGTTCATCTGTTAAATTATTACTTTTTCGACTTTTGTCGTATGTTTCTTTACCAAGAGCAAGCATTTCCTTTGTGTCCGGCTTGCAACCATTTTTTAAGATACCGGAGAGTAATTTTTCCCCAAACCGGTTGCTCCCCATTTCTAACAAACTTCCAAAAGACATTCTTCTTGTTCCAGAAAGTCCTTCTTGATTATCAGAAAGTACCTTAATAATAGGTATTTTCTTTTCTTGCGCAAATGCCAATTCCTTTTTAAACCATATGGACGTTAACGACCACTTCGAATACAGCGCTATAAAAACTTTGGAATTGGTAATTGCATTTGTTATTACGTCTACGAATTGGTCGCCAGCATATATCCCATCAATATCACGCCAAACAGAAAAGCCATTTGCATGAATCATTTGCGAAAGCTTATCTGCTGCTTGGATGTCATTTCTTGGATATGCCAAAAAAACATCATAAGATGCTTTTCTGTTTTCTGAAGTCTTAACTTTATTGTGGATGCTGTCAACAAGTTTGTCAATGCTTGATCCCAGCAATTGCCCAAAGCTAACTACCGCATGTTGATGCATCGTAACGACTTCCTTGATTTCCGGGGGAATATTAGATGGGATGCCAGTGAAGATATTATCGGGAGTTACTGGAATAATATATTTTCTATAATGATATGCCAGCAGGATTTCCTGTCGAATCCAGTCATTTTCGTTATTACATCGATCCAAATATTGAGGTGATAGTATCATTATAAAGACCGCAGTCTCTTGAATAATATTTCTGATCTGGTCGGTATAGTTGCCAACATTCAGTTCCTCAAATTCTTGAAAGACCCTATAACCTCGTTTCTTTAACATCAGGGAGAGGATTCGGGCATATTGTACCCCATCTTCCCTACGGTAGCTTATAAATATGTCGTAATGTTCATTCATATTTAGTGAATTATTGTAATTCTTACCTATTCTGAGATAAATTTAACTAACGAATCATCATTCCTAGTTACATCGTCATAATCAAATTTCACCTGAACCCGATTAAGATAAAACATCAGTTCATTATCTCTTTGAATGTCATTGATGCTAAATCCTTCTGCCAAAAGAACTTTCACTTTGGTATTGGTCTCGTTGCTGATAGCAATATCAAGTTCTCTTTTTACCCAGTTTGAGCGTGCAGAATCCGGAGGTAATAACAGAACAAAGTGTTTCGCCAATTTCAGAGCAGTTGGAATCACTAAAGAATACTCTCTGCCTTGTGGGATTCCATCTGGCGCAATCCAGACATGTTTGCCTTCATTTTGGAGCAATCTTCCAATCATAGCAGCTTTTAATACATTATTCGAAGAATAGCTGATAAAGAAATACTCTTCTTGCAAACTCCACTGAAGACATCGTTCCATATCAACTATTTACGACTGTATCTTGCATTCTCCTCAAATTGCTTGATAGAATTTACAGGTACTCCCATAATTAGTACATTTATTATTCAACACTCTTTCTAATCACAACTCTCAATCCCAATCCACTCGTTTTCTTGGAGTGGTCAGAGGCATATCTTCGTGAAACACGGCAGTTCTTCGCCTCGTGCCACCAGCTGCCACCACGACGGATGAAGATTGGCCCCCCTGTATTTACGTCCGATTCATACGAATGGGCAGGTGTTTCTGTCCATTCCCAGACATTGCCAGACATGTCATATAATCCAAGTTCGTTTGGCGCCATTTCACCTACAGGATGAGTAGTGCCATCAGCATTGTCTCTATACCAAGCTACTTCATCAATGACATTACCACCTGTGTATTTGTAACTCTGGCTTTTCTGCCCTCCACGTGCGGCATATTCCCACTCTTCTTCTGTAGCAAGCGAAAAATTTATATTCGTCATCTTTGACAAACGACGAACAAATTCCAACGCTTCGTCGTGAGAAACGTTTTCGGCAGGATAGTGACCGACTTCATTACTATCAGGGTAAATATATTTTCTCACTTTATTTTTCAACCATTCTGTTCCATTTGCAGCAATGACACCACCTACTGCAGCACCAATTGGACCCAAGAAAGATCCCATAACAGCACCTGCCGTAACAGCAGATGAAAGCAAATCTCCTTTTGCCATGTTCGTCTGCATATTATTAACAAGCAGTTTCTCTTTATCTCTAAAATGAGATTTGTTATATCCCATAACTATCTCCCAAATGTTCTGTGTAATGGGGAATTGTCCAATATAGAAAGTCTTCAGACTGACCTTATGAACTGGATACTCATTGGCTTCAGCATCTGATTCTTGCTCTTGGGTAGCGCCTAACAGCAGTTCTCCACCTTCAACTCGAATCATGTTAAATTTAGCATAGCCCAAATCAACAAGATAATTATCGCCCGTGATTACTGTATGGGTAGGCCACTCTTGATCTGGTTTTAATGGGAGACGACTATTCCACTCAATATCAACGTCCTTTTCTTCATCAGCATCTATGTGTTCTTTGATTATTTGTTTGTCAGCTGTAATAATATTCACTGCCTTAAATCTATAATCTCCTTTACGAGGTACTGGCAGATAATAAGGCTCATCAGACAATCCTTCAAGGCTGCATACCAATTTACCCTCCTTATATACTTGACAATTCTCATTGGAATAAAACTTAAACACCGATGTGACTTTTTCCTGTATATTTGGTTTTGAGAGTAAATAATTCTTCTCTACCAACTTATCGAGATATGCCTCGAAGAAAGAAAAGTTGAACTCAGGAGCGTTCTTTAGGCTCAGTTCTTTCAGTCTATCGGGAAAGAAATCTTCTGATGGCATTTGAAAACCTCCAATCAGAATTGGTATGATGTTCTTTTTCTTCTCAAGAGCAAAGGCTATCTCATGGCAGAACCAATCCTTTTCCCAATCTTCTTTTTTGCAAGAATCAAGCGAACCTTCTTCAAGAATGACGAAAATGTCCTTGGCATTCTCAATATTGCTTAATAATTGAAGATTAAAGTTGTCCCTGCGCATCTCTTCGAGGTCAAAGAAGGTGGAATAGCCACGAGTTGTCAGCCTGTAATAAAGATTGTTCGCTGTTGGTAGACTTTTGCGCTTGTAACTTATGAAGATGTCGTAATGCATAAGCAATCTGAGATTTTAATGTTTCACAACTGTAAAAGGATGTCATTGGCCGAGATTGCTAAAGTCATAACTCGGCAGCATAAATAATGCTAGTGATGAGTTCCTTTTCAGTATTGGTGTCATTCTTGAATCCTATTTGATGAATGTCGGAGATATCTAGTCGTATGCTTTTGGCATATGGTGTGTCATCCAAAATAACTGGGATGATAATTTTTCGTTGCTTAACAGCATAGCCTAATTCACGAATAACGTTGATGGAAGAGTTTGAGTAAATTGAGGAAATAAAATAACGGCTTTTGCAGTCTCGATAGCATCCACTATGACCTCTTTGTGACTTTCTCCACTTCTATCGATAGATATCATTAGTGTTTCAATCAGTTGGTATTATCTCCTGAACCTTTAATCATCAAAAGTAGAGAAATCGATAAGATTGCGACTCCAATTGCGACCCCAATCCATACGGAATTCAGAATAATACCTAAATGTATACCTGCTGCAATAGCTATAGGCAAAAGGGCAAATGCTAACCATAAATATTTATCATCTTTATCTCCAGATGATAATCCTATACAGCTACAAAATCCGAACCATCCAGGAACGAGAAAGATTTCAGCTCCAGTCCAAAAAGCATTATGTTTCGTTCCATACCAAATACCTATGCATAAAGTTAGAATTGGTATAATAAATGCTATAATATACCAGTTCGAAGATTCATCATTGTCTTCTTTTTTATTATCTTGTGTCAAATTTTCTATATTATCCTCATCGCCACCGGAGGCATTCTCGTTTCCCGGCGTTCCTGTTTTTGCAAGTCTTTCCTTTTCAGCGACAGCGTCAAGTTGTTTTTGAAGTTCCTGCTGTACCTTCTTTAGATGTTCTTCGTATTCTTGCTGAATTTTATGGCGTAAATCCGCTTCTGTCTTTGCTTTTGCTTCAGCTTCTGCTTTTTCTTTTTCTATTTCAGCTTTCCTTCGTTCTTCCTCAGCAGCTAATTCAGCCAAATAATTCTTGATGGATTTAATCAAATCCTCGATTCCTTTTTCAGGATTAGAAAAATAATCGATATAGCTAAGGTCTGCAATACGGAACATGACTTTCTTGTTGTACGGCGTACGGTCGATCCTGACTGGGATGATATATTTGCCGAACTCATCGGCGCTGGCTATCTCCTTGCAAGTCCAGCGAGATTTATTGGCATTTTCGGTCGAAAGGAACACGAATATTTGCGAAATCTCGATATTGTTGACAATCTTCTCGGTGAAATTGTCTCCGGAATACATGCCTTCTTCATCAAACCAATAGGTGATGCCGGCTGCAGTCAAAGCATCCTTGATTTTCGAAACGACATTTCCAGGAATCACGTTTTTTCGCTCATCCACGTAATCTTTGCGTGCATAACTGAGGAAAACATTGTATTGGATTTGTGGCATTGTGTATATTTTAAATGTTAGTCACTTCTTTAATTGAAAAATTACACTCCGAAATACATGATCTGATAATCAGCGGTATCGCCTGGCAGAGGGCCATATCATAGACATTGACATTCTTGCCTGTGCTGTCGGCACGAAGATCATCGAAGGAGCGGAGATCATAATGAGCTTTCTTTGTGTTGCGGAGGATCTTCTTTTGGGAGATGTCTTTGTCCACTATCTCTTGCTCTTCTGGGGTGACGGGACGGTATCCGAGGATGAGTTCCTCTACGCTCCAGCGGTTGTGTTCAACTTCTGTCAGCACATTGATTTCGTCCGATGTTAGGGTGTAATAGTCTTTCCATTCTTCTGGAGAACGGCCAATGGAGTGCATCTTGGTGCCTAGGGTCATGGCATTGAAGATGTTGGAATATTGCTTGGTCAACGACCCGACATCCTTCCACTGCGAATCCAAGACATCTTCGTCGATGGAGGAGGGGGCTGTTATTGGTTCGCCGGGCTTCAACGAGAAGCAATAATTATAGACGAAATTCACTCTTTGTGCCAACTTTTTCAGCATACGGAGAGTGTCGATGTCGCATTGCTTTTCGCCGAAGGGGAGGACAGAAGAATAGGAGCCTTTGTCGGCGCTGCAGTATGGTAGTTCATTGTCCGTTGTGTGGCAAAGGACGGGTATCTCATTTTGATAGATTGGTTGCGGCAAGCGAAATGCTTCGTTGCAGTTGCGACTGTAGTCGGGATGACAGAAGGCAATCGTAAGCTGCTGATGACAGTCATTGCTCCACTCGGTCAGTTTTTGTCGAACGGCATCATTGTGGATGTTGCCATTGATGAATTCCCATTCCACATCGACAAAGTCCTTTCGTTGATTCTCGTACATCGGTCGATGCATAATACATTGAGGATTCTCATCTTTGAGATTGATGCTACAATAATAGGAATTGTCAAACAGATGAATGTAGCGTTGAATGAGGCCGTCTTTTCCATCCAACACGTTGTCGTCGATGATAGTGATTCTTGTCTTTAACCGAGTATCTCGGCAATAGTTGGGATAATGGGCAACAAGGGCAGCATTGATGGCCAGTGCCTCTGCCTGTGTTGAGTAGCCAACGATGACCAGGCGGACCGTAGTTTCGCTTTCACGGGAAATGGCAGCTCTATCTAATGATGGGTAGGGAGATTGGAGGTTTGGCAATCTCACAAATATTGTCTTTGCCAAAAGATCTTCCTTCGTGGTGGCAAAGACATCCACTTTGCTCTCAATATCCTTCGTCAACCCAAACGTCTGCAGATGCCACAATGAAGTTGGATCTTTTAAGACAAGATAACATTCCATGCGTTTCTCGCATGTTTCATCTTGCTTGTCGGCTTCTTCCTTTAGTCGCTTGATGGCAGCATCGTCATCCTTTTCAATGAAAACAAGTTCGCCGGCAGCTCTTTCTCTAGCAGCCAGTGGTTCGTTATTTTGTGTCGAGCTTATGATGAGCATTTTGTAGCAAATTTTATGTTATTCGATTATTTTTAAGAAAGCAGTAGGTACGTAAGCGGTAGAGATTAGTCCGATGTTAGCGAGGGATATGACTACTCGCTGCTGACCAGCTACTCGAGCTACCTTGCCCTCCACACCTTTGAATGGCCCGTCAATGACCTTTACAGTTTCACCTCCTTTGAAGTGACATAGTTTTTCTTTGACTAGCATCAAGTGCTTGCTCTTGTTGGCGGTGGCACGGATGAAGTTCTCCATTTCCTTGTTCGATACAATCAATGGAGGATTCTTCAATTGGGCGTTACGCTCAAGACGATTGTAGTAATAGGTGAGGTAGGATAGGGCAGGAGTGTCTTTGACGTATTTTTCGGCTTTTTCTTTGGTTGTATATGCAAAAAGAAGGTTTGGAATCAGCGATTCCACAGCCTTCTTTGGTAGATTATTCAATGACTTGTTAATATAACGTTTGGCGATGTAGGCATAGGTGCCGTCGCCTACGATATAGTCGGCAGCTTTGTCTTCGCGTCCGTAAGAAGCACGGAAGACGTACCAGCTTTTGTTTGGGTCAGGGACATATCTTACCGACACCCCTGTCTTTGAGCTTTGTGCTTCGGGGATGGTATCAGAGGTAAGTCTGACACTAGGAGGTTCTGCCTCGCCTCGTCGAGTTTCGACATTAGACAATGTACTCATATCGGACCTTTTGCGCTAAGCCAATGGTTCGATGCGATTTGTGCTGCTATAAAAACGTATCAGGTATGGCATCACAAAACACGTGCAAATATACTTATTATTTTTAAGAAATGTTATTTTTCTTAGCATTTTTTATAATTTTAACCTTTTTCGCGCGTAGTTATGTCGCTTTTTTATCAAAAACGTGAGAAAAATGAATCGAATAACTATAGAATAATCAGCGCCTGGGAGTCATTTGGACCTGCATCAGTAACTTTTTAATCTTTACCTTTATTCAACACGACAAATCCAAAAACACTTCTTCCCCTCTGTCGTGCATTCGAGTGCCTGTCGCTGCATACCCATCAGAAAGTGGAAGAAAAACTTGCAGGTGTGCAGAAAAGGGCCTACCTTTGCGGTGTCAAAATGAAAATCAATGAACAATTAACAATTGATTTTCGAGACAAAAACAAAAAATAATATTAACAATTAAAAAATATACAACTATGTACGCAATCGCATTCTTCACCACCGTGATCCTTTTCTCCGCAAGTCTCTATGTCGGCCACAAGTTCGTCGAGGTAGCAACCCACTTCGACGACAGCCCCGCTGAATCTGACTTCTTCATCACGCCCAATCCCTATATCGGTGCTTTCCGCAAGTCCGCCTGATGCTTGCCAGCCAGCATCAACACACCCCGTATCTTGACATCCCCTTGTCATGAAACAATCCCCGACAGCCTTCCGGTTTCGGGGATTGTTTGTGTAAAAATCGGACCCGCATCCATGTGCCATTTTTTTCTCACACAGACTCACGGAAACCTCAGTTATAATAGGTTATTCGTCAGAAATGGCACGTTCTTTCTCCGGCCATTAGGGCCTCAGGTCATTAATCTCTGTCTGAGGCTTCAATACGTCACGAACTTTCTGTGTCCAGCGTTTAAGAGAAGCATGGAGTGTGGCCTGCACTTCAGTCAACGAGGCTGAGACTTGGAAGGTGTATTTGCCGCCATCAGTGATCCACTGACTGTGAGCTGTATCAAACGATGCCAACTGCTTCGGCGTGACAGTCATGGTCAAGGTCTGGGTCTCTCCGGGAGCCAGGGTACGAGTCTTGGCAAATGCCTTGAGTTCGCGTGCAGGCTTGTCAAGCCTACCCTTAGGTGCGGTGACATAGAGCTGGACTACCTCACGACCTTTGTAGTTGCCGGTATTGGTAACATCGACAACCACCTGAATGTTTTCACCTTGCTTGTTGATGGTGGCATTGCTATACTTGAAAGTGGTATAGCTCAAACCGTAGCCGAAGGTATAGGAAACCGGCACATTGAATGTATCGAAGTAACGATAGCCGACGTAGATGCCCTCCTCATAGCGGCAGTAGTCGATGTCTTTTGTCCCTTCATTCACCATCTGGTCGTGACGGGTCATCCCCTGACCTTCGGCCATCATGCCACGCATCTCGAATGCCTTGTCGAGTACGGGGAAGTTGCGGCTCGATGGATAGTCGTCGATATCGCGTGCAAAGGTGGTGGTCAGCTTGCCCGATGGTGTAACATCGCCACGCAGCACATCTGCTACCCAATTGCCCATCTGCTCACCTCCCTGATAGATACAGAGGATGGCATCGGGAAGGTCGCGCCATAATTCCACCTCGACAGGACCAGGGATATTGAGTATCACGATCGCCTTCTTGCCTGCCTGATGATAGGCATCGGTGACCTCGCGGATCAGCGTCTTTTCGGCTTCGGTCATATAGAATGCCGAACGGACACGATCGGTGCCTTCACCTGCTGCATGCCCCAACACAATAATGGCGACATCGGTATTGGCAACCTGCTCGGAGAGGAACTCCGGTTCTACCTTCAGCTCGTCGGTCACAGGCTCGGGAGCCGGCTGACCCCACATCGGAGTTTTAGGAGCATAGTAACGAAGCAATGAGAACGGAACCTCATAGCCTGCATTGCGCAGACCTTCGACAAACGAGATGTGATAGTTGCCACTGCTCGACTCGTTCCAGCCAATGCCACCAGGTACAGCGTTGTAGGCAGTACGGCCAAAGAGGGCTATGTGCTTTACTTCGGGAGTCAGAGGCAATGTTTGCTGTTCGTTTTTGAGGAGAATGGCACTCTCGGCTGCTACACGTCGTGCCATAGCCTGATGCGACTTCAGATCAGGACGATTGGAGAATGTATAATTGGAATAAGAGAAAGTTCGGACAATCAGCTGGAGAATGCGTTTCACATTCTGATCGAGCTGCTGTTCAGATAGTACTCCATCACGAACGGCTTGCATGATGTCTTCACCAGTTCCGCCTGGTTCGAGCAGATCGTTGCCTGCCTGCATTTGCATGACGGGATGCGTGCCGCCTCCCCAGTCGGTCATCACCATACCCGAGTATCCCCAATCGCCACGAAGCACATCGTCGAGGAGTTCACGGCTTTCGGAAGTCCAGTAGCCATTGAGACCGTTGTAAGAGGTCATGACAGTCCATGGTTCACAATGGTTGATGGCTACTTCGAACGGACGGAGATAGATCTCACGTAAGGCACGTTGGCTCACGATGGCGTTGACGGCACTGCGATTTGTCTCCTGATTGTTGACAGCAAAGTGCTTTAGTGACGCACCAATGCCTACCGACTGGACGCCCTCGATGAAGGCTCCTGCCATAATGCCTGAAAGAAGCGGATCCTCACTGTAATATTCGTGAGTACGGCCACACAAAGGGTTGCGAAGAATATTTTCCGAGGGGCCGAGCATCACATCGACACCATAGTCGCGGCACTCTTCGGCAATATCTTCGGCGACAGAACGGATAACCTCGGGGTCCCACGAACTGCCTAAAAGAAGGGGCACGGGTTCGGCCGTGGTGCAATAGTGATGATTGTCATACTCGCGTTTCTCATCGATGCGCAGGCCTAAAGGACCGTCGCCGAAGTAGAGGGATGGTATTCCGAGGCGGGGGATGGCAAATGTGCCACCTGGTGCTCCCGGGATATCACGTGTTGAGCGACATGAATTGGAACCGCCCCAGAATGTGCCGATACCATTGACCAGGTGAGCTTTTTCTTCTAATGTCATCGCCGCGACAACTTCATCGATGTTGTCAGGACTGAGTTTGGGTTGAGCTGTGGCTGGCATCACGCCAGCCACAGTCAACAAAAAAACCAAACACACACAGATAGCGTTCTTCATACTAACTATAAAACCAATCTATTGAGAACAAAACATTTATTTCCAACCTTCATTCTGGGTCATCTCAGCTTCCTTGTTCAGATCAATATATGCCAATGGAATAGGCCAATTGTTGAACTTGATGTCACCAGTATATTCGCTCCATCGACGCACTTCGGGATATTTCGGAGTGTTGCCACGCTGGGAGTACATGCCGTAATTGGTGATTCGCTGCTTCCACTCTTCTGGTTTCATTCGCAGAAGGGTAGCCCAACGATCCTCTTCGAAGAGAAGCTCGCGTGCACGTTCGTCAAGAATAACCTGCATGTCGATATCGCTGAGCTCCGAAGCATTGGCACGGCTGCGTACTGTCTGCAGAGCATCTTTTGCCTGCTGGGTCTTGCCCAGACGGAGATATGCCTCGGCCAAAAGCAGATATGCTTCGGAAGAACGTGCTGCATACTTGTTGCGATAGTTGTGACAAATCTGGCCAAAGAAGCCTGGGCAGTTGGGATCATAGTCCCACTTGTCAAGGGGAGTCTCCTTGTAGAAGAATGGAAAATACTTCGAAGCAGTGTTGGCATTGTTCTTGTCGATATACTCCCAGCCTATATACTGCTCATAGAGCGAATGGTTGGGATCGGTAACCAGAAGCTTGGTGCGTACGGTGACACCTTCGACGTAACGATAATCGGCAGAAGTCCCATTGTGAGCCTCGTCCCACATGTCATAGGAAGTAAACCAAGTGAGTGGTGTCAGAGCCCAGGTATATGCGCCATGAATAGCAGGGTTGGTGGCACCGCCATACTTCTCCGAAACGACTTTCCATGGACCCATGCCGGCACCAGCCTCGGCATACTCGTCGGCCCAGTTGATGTCCTGAACGGCAGGCGTGAAGTTAAGGGCATTCTCGCGATATCCACCATTGGCTGAATAGGTGGCATAGTCAGGGCAGCTTGGCATAACCCAGATTGCCTCGGTATTGGCAGGAGAGATGATATTGGCCGAAACGAAAAGATCCGACATCACGTTACCCTCTGGGAATGCATTGGGGATACCGTTGCTCGACCCGGTAGCACCATCGATGCGAACACCGAAGCGGTTGGTCATGAGAGGATGTTTCTGGGTCACTTCGAGCGCATATTTTGCAGCAGTTTCGAACTGGCTGTTGTCGTTCTTCTCAACGCCCAATGCCATATATGCCTCTGAAAGATACAGGGCAGCAGCGCTTTTGCTTACGCGACCGTAGGCCAGGGCTGTCTCGGGCAGATGGTTATATCCCTCCATCATGTCGGCGATAGCCTGCTGATAGATATCGGCACGAGGGGTGCGAACGTAGTCGAATCGAGGTTGGTCGGAGAACTCGGTGATCAACGGTACTCCACCGTAATATTCTGCCAGGCGAAGGTAGGCCAGACCACGCAGGAAATGGGCTTCGGCCATCAGGTTGGTTCGGTCGGCCTCTTTGTCCCAGCTCACATTGTCAATCTGTCCGAGTGCAAGATTGCAATAAGAGATCATCTTGTAATAACGGTCCCATACCTCCTTGACGAAACCTGCATCGGTAGCCCAATAGGAAGTGAAATTGCTATAGTGGGTCATCTGGTCGTTGCCATCCCAGATATCAGTACCAGCGCACTTGTAGACGAACTCGCTGACACCCCACTCGCCGGGGAAGAAGAATCCTGCATACTGATTATAGGCTGACATCAGCGTGGCCAATACCTGGCTACTGTTGTTGTAGGCATTTTCGATGGTGAGAACCGACTTGGGATGTTCGGTCAGGAACTCAGAATCAGACTCACAAGAGGTAACAAGCCCCATCAGGCCGACACCGCATAAGAATAATATATTTCTAGTTTTCATAGACGTGACAATGAATTAGTAAGTAATGTTGAAAGACATGGTAAATGTGCGAGGCAGACCAAGTGTATGGATAGGCATGCCCTGTGCTGAATTGGTAGTCATTGACTCTGGATCACTGCCCTCCCAATTTGGAGCGAAGAAGAA
>JAEEGI010008155.1_pt1 | contig 23218 bp, 16 predicted proteins | sample 8958751 | NCBI WGS metagenome assembly JAEEGI01 (sample SAMN16246545, study PRJNA631951) | gut metagenome | biome: gut microbiome; feature: rumen; material: KS-attached | host: Bos | place: Iran: Karaj | collected 2018-10 | reverse complement strand
AAGGCACAGGCTCATATTACTGCAGGTGCTAGAAAGGTTGTTATCTCTGCTCCAGCAGGAAACGATCTTCCTACAATCGTATACAACACAAACCATGAGACACTTAAGGCTGATGATACAATCATCTCAGCAGCTTCATGTACAACAAACTGCTTAGCACCTATGGCTGACGCACTTAACAAGTTCGCTCCAATCCAGTCTGGTATCATGGTAACAATCCATGCTTACACAGGTGATCAGATGACACTTGATGGACCACAGAGAAAGGGTGACCTTCGTCGTTCACGTGCAGCAGCAGTTAACATCGTTCCTAACTCAACAGGTGCTGCAAAGGCTATCGGTCTTGTTATCCCAGAGCTTAACGGAAAGCTCATCGGATCTGCACAGCGTGTTCCTACACCAACAGGTTCTACAACAATCCTTACAGCAGTTGTAAACGCAAAGGATGTTACTGTTGATGGTATCAACGCAGCTATGAAGGCAGCAGCTAACGAGTCATTCGGTTACAACGAAGATGAAATCGTTTCTTCTGATATCGTAGGTATGAGATTTGGTTCTCTCTTCGATGCTACACAGACAATGGTATCTAAGATCTCTGATGACCAGTATGAGGTTCAGGTTGTTTCTTGGTATGATAACGAGAACAGCTACACATCTCAGATGGTTCGTACAATCAAGTACTTCTCAGAGTTAGCTTAATTTCGTTTTACGAATTTAATGACTTAATTAGGGGTCCGGTCCTTATGGACCGAACCCCTTTCTTAATTTTAAGGAGGATATAATAATGGCATTAAACAAGAAGACAGTTGATGATATCAACGTAAAGGGACGTCGCGTTCTCGTTCGTTGCGATTTCAACGTACCTCTTAAGGCAGGAGAAATCACAGACGAAACACGTATCAACGCAGCACTTCCAACAATCAACAAGCTTATCGCTGATGGAGGAAAGGTTATCCTTTGCTCACACCTTGGAAAGGTAAAGAATGGCCCTAACGAAGGCGAGTCACTTGCACCAGTAGCAAAGAGACTTTCAGAGAAGCTTGGCAAGGAAGTTAACTTCGTTGCTGATTACAACGTAACAGGCGAGGCTGCTACTGCAGCAGTTGAAGCTATGAACGAAGGTGATGTTGTCCTTCTTCAGAATACTCGTTTCCGTGGCGAGGAAGAGACAAAGAATGGTGAAGCTTTCTCTAAGGAACTTGCTGATCTTGCAGATGATTATGTATGTGACGCTTTTGGTTCATCACACAGAGCACATGCTTCTGTAGCTGGTGTTACAAAGTTCATCACAGAAAAGGGTGGTTCTAACGTAGTTGGATACCTTATGCAGAAGGAAATTGACTTCCTTGGCAATGCTGTAGAGAACCCAGTACATCCATTCGTAGCAATCCTTGGTGGTGCTAAGGTTGCTGATAAGCTTAACGTAATCAATAACCTTCTTGAGAAGTGTGATACACTTATCATCGGTGGTGGTATGGCATTCACATTCCTTAAGGCTATGGGATATGAAATCGGAACATCACTTTGTGATGATACAAAGCTTGATTACTGCAAGGATATGCTTGAGAAGGCAAAGAGCATGGGTAAGGAAATCCTTCTTCCACTTGACTCTGTAACAGTTGCTTCATTCCCAAATCCAATCGATGCTGCAGTTGAGACAGAAGCTTATGACAACGAGAACATGCCAGCAGACAGAATGGGATGCGATATCGGACCTAAGACTGTAGAGCTCTTCGCTAGCAAGGTTAAGTCTGCTAAGACAGTTCTTTGGAACGGACCAATGGGTCTTTTCGAGAACCCAGCACTTGCTGCAGGTACAAAGGCAGTTGCTCAGGCACTTGCTGATACAGATGCTACAACAATCATCGGTGGTGGTGATTCAGCAGCAGCTGTTAACCAGCTTGGTTTCGCTGACAAGATGAGCCACATCTCTACAGGTGGTGGCGCATCACTTGAGTTCCTTGAGGGTAAGGAGCTTCCAGGCGTTTACGCAGCAGATGATAAGTAGAATTTCCTTCTTTAGCTTGATTGCTGCGTTAGCAAATGGCTCGCAGTACCTTTGTACAGCTTCGCATTTGCTGCCTTGCACTAAAGCAAAATAAGAAAATTCTTGTTTAATATTTAAATAAATTATATGACCTGAGCATACTTATATATTTCTCAAGTGACCTTCTTTTTCCATCCCTACTTAGATGGCACGAAGTGGCATCTTACGTAGGGCAATGAGAAAAAGCAGAGCGAAAGCGTGTCACGGAGAACATATATAAGTATGAGAAGGTCTCATAGAGAAGAGGTAAATTATGGCAAGAAGAAGAATTATTGCCGGCAACTGGAAGATGAACATGACACCTTCTGAGGCTGTAAAGCTTGTTGCTGAGCTTAAGGATTTAGTAAAGAACGATGATGTAGACGTAGTTTACTGCGTACCTGCAATCGACATCGTTCCTGTAGTAGAGGCTGTAAAGGGCACAAACGTTAACGTTGGTGCTGAGAACTTCTACATCGAGGATAAGGGTGCTTTCACAGGCGAAATCTCAGCTCCTATGCTTGTAGATGCTGGTGTTAAGTACGTTATCATGGGTCACTCTGAGAGACGTGACATCTTTGGTGAGAATGATATCCTCATCAATGCTAAGGTTAAGAAGGCATTCGCTGCTGGTCTTACACCAATCCTTTGCTGTGGTGAGTCTCTTGCACTTCGCAAGGCTGGCACATACAAGGAGTGGATCGAGCGTCAGATCACTTGGGATCTTTCAGGCGTAACAGCTGATCAGGTAAAGAAACTTGTTATCGCTTACGAGCCAATCTGGGCTATCGGTACAGGCGAGACAGCTACAGCTGATCAGGCAGAAGAAGTTTGTGGGTTCATCCGTGAGCTTATCGCTAAGCTTTATGATGGAGCTACAGCAGAGGCTGTTCGTATTCAGTACGGCGGTTCTATGAACGCAGGCAATGCAGCTGAACTTCTTAGCAAGCCAAACATTGACGGTGGTCTTATCGGTGGCGCTTCACTTAAGCCAGATTTCGGCAAAATCGTTAATGCTTAATTAAACTATAAAAAACTCCTAAAGTTTTTATAAATGCATCAGGTTTCTGATGCATTTTTTTTATTTAAATGAAGGCATTTTTATGATATAATTTGCGCTGATGGACTTATGCGTCTATGGAGGATTTTATGAAGCGTAATATTCAGCTATTTTTAATATTATGTATGTGTTCTCTCACATTTACTGCATGCAATTCTAAGAAAGAGGAAGAAGCTGCAGATGCTATAGATACTACAGAACAGGTAGCACTTGACGATGTTGAGGTAGAAGATTATACAGTACTTAAATATAACGAACTTGAGGTTTTGGCCTACGAAGGTGATACAGACGCCATGGTCATGCTTGGTCGTATGCTTGAATATGGTGCTGATGATGTTAAACAAAGCTTTACAGAGGCTATTTCTTGGTATCAGATGGCTTCCGATTCAGGCAATGTAGATGGAACTTGTGCACTTGGTTATTTCTATCTTACCGGCACAGGTGTTGATAAGGATTTAGACAAAGCCTTAGATTTATTTGACACAGCCATCGAAGCAGGCTCTACAAATGCTTATGTTGGTAAAGCAAGAGTTCTTTTAGAACAGCTTGATATTAGCCGTGAGGATGAGGAGGATGCACAGGATGCAGATACTCTCAAGGCTACTGAAGAAGCTACCAATAAGTCAGACACTGATTCCGAATCTGATGAATCAGTTATCCCTGAGGAAGAAAAAAATATTTTTGATTTATTCTATAAAGCGCAGATATCTGGGGATGTTGATGGTTCCTATTATCTTGGCTATGCCTACGAAAACGGAATAGGCACAGCAGTAGATTACAAAAAGGCCTTCGATTATTATTCCCGCGCTGCTAAATCAAACAGCACTGATTTATCAGACAAAAACGCCATTAACAAAGCTAATGTTGCAATCGGCCTTCTATATATAAAGGGCAATGGCGTAGATCAAGACAGCACTCAAGCAATGGAATTTTTCCAAACTGCATCAAATAATGGTTACCCTAAGGGCAGCTATTATTTAGGTCAGATTTATGAAAACGGTGTAGGTGTAGATAAGGATTACGAAAAGGCCATGGAATATTATCTTATGGCAGCAGACCTTGACTATGCACCAGCGCTAAATCAAATTGGATATATGTATTACAATGGATATGGTGTAGATGTTGATTTTGCATCTGCAGTTTATTATCAAAAGCTTGCAGCTTTGCAGGGATATGCAATAGCACAGGTTAATTTAGGTTTCCTATATGAAAACGGATACGGGGTAGAGAGGAATTTGGAAACAGCTTTATCGTACTACGAAATGGCTGCGGACTCGGGATACGAGGGCGCATTGGAGGCTGTTGTCCGAGTAAAGGCACAAATAAATGAAGAAATGTAGCACTCGATTATTTGGAGTTTGCGTTATCATCTCTTTAATTACCGGTTGTGGTAAAAGCATCACTGAGTTAGATACTGTTAAACTTACTAGAAATAAACCGCAAAAAATTGAAATAGCAGATTTATCGGACGCTTGGGATACTATATTAAATAGTAGTACAAAGGAATTTATCGGAGGACATCCAGTGGATGAATCCTTCCTTGGAATGGTTACTGCTGATTATGGTGAAAATGTTATCGAAGAAATAGCCAGCTATGCTAATTACGATTCACCAGATATCTGGTATGAACTTACTGGAAAAAGTATTCATGTTTTATGGTATGATTATTGTGCCATGACAGGTATACAACAGTTTTCATTAGATAAGACTTATGTTATAAATGAACAGACTGAAGATGGAGATATTGTTATAGATTTTACTGGTGACGTTTCATTTGCAAATGGAATCGCTACTACAGATTACATGGACCATCAGATGAATGGTGTGTATGATTGCTTCTCAAAGGATTTGCTTGATGAAATGCAATCAGCAGACATACTAATGATTAATAACGAATTTGCCTATACAGAAAGAGGAACAGCTCTTGAGGGTAAGGCATATACATTCAGAACCAATCCTAGCAGAGTTTCTTTGATGCAGGATTTGGGAGCAGATATTGTTAGTGTAGCCAATAATCATGTATATGATTATGATGAGATAGGCTTTTTAGATACACTAGATACTTTGAAAAAAGCCAATTTACCTTATGTTGGCGCTGGCGTTAATTTAGAAGAAGCCAGAAAGCCTGCTTACTTTATTATAGGCGGCAGAAAAATAGCAATTGTTTCAGCTACTCAGATAGAGCGAACCCTTAACTATACAAAGGAAGCAACGGTTGATTCTCCGGGAGTAATGAAATGTCTTCATCCTGAAGCATTTTGTGAAACCATCAGGGAAGCAAAGGCTAATGCAGATTACGTTATAGTTTTTCCACACTGGGGTACAGAAGGTAATGCTGTATATGGTGAAGACCAAGTAGCCTTAGCCAGAGCATTTGTGGAAGCTGGTGCAGATGCCATTATCGGTGGTCACACTCACTGCTTACAGACGGTAGAATATATGGATAACGTACCTATATTTTACAGCCTTGGTAATTATTGGTTTGCTACAACAGGGAATATGCCATCAGCTTATGACACAGGCTTGGCACAGATACGTATCACTCCTGAGGGAGATATCGAATCGCGCTTTATTCCATGTCAGTTTAAGTATGGCGTTACCAGAAAACTTAAATCAAAAGATATAGCATATCGCAATATCATAGATAGCCTTAATAGCATGTCGAATTCGGCAGTTATTGATAAGGCAGGAAATATTAGTAAAAAATAAATAGTTGTTTCTAGCAATGCTAGATAATAAGGAGGAATTTCTATGAGTAAGAAACCTGTAGTACTTATGGTTCTTGATGGATATGGTCTTAACGACAATCCAAAGGGAAATGCCATTGCAATGGCAAAGACACCAGTTATGGACAAGCTTATGGCTGAATGCCCTTACGTGGCAGGACAAGCTTCTGGAATGTTCGTTGGACTTCCTGATGGACAGATGGGTAACTCAGAGGTTGGTCACATGAACATCGGTGCCGGCCGTATCATCTACCAGGATTTAACACGTATCACTAAGGCAATCAACGATGGTGAGTTCTTCAAGAACAAGGTTTTACTTGAAGCTATTGAAAATGCTAAAAAGACTGGCGGAGACATTCATCTTTGGGGTCTTCTTTCAGATGGTGGTGTACATAGCCACATCGAGCACCTTTACGGAATGCTTGAAATGTGCAAGAAGAACGGCCTTACAAATGTTTACGTTCACGCTTTCCTTGATGGTCGTGATACTCCACCAGCATCTGGTAAGGATTTCTTAGCAACACTTCAGTCTAAGATGGATGAAATCGGAGTTGGTGCTATTGCATCTCTTTCTGGTCGTTATTACGCAATGGATCGTGATAACAACTGGGACCGTGTTGAGAAGGCTTACAATTCATTAGTTAAGGGCGAAGGTGTTCTTGCAACTTCAGTTCAGGATGCTATGCAGGCTTCTTATGATGATGGTGTTACTGATGAGTTCGTTCTTCCAACAGTTATCACTGATGCAGATGGCAAGCCACTTTCACTTGTAAAAGATGGCGACTCAGTTGTATTCTTTAACTTCCGTCCAGACCGTGCTCGTGAAATTACTAGAGCATTCTGCGATGACAAGTTCACAGGCTTCGATAGAGAGTTCTTAAATCTCTATTATGCTTGCTTCAAGGATTACGACGAGACAATCCCTAACAAGCACATCGCTTTCGAAAAAGAGAGCATTTCAAATACATTCGGCGAGTTCTTAGCTAACAATGGTTTAAAGCAGCTTAGACTTGCTGAGACAGAAAAATACGCACACGTTACATTCTTCTTCAACGGTGGTGTTGAGGAGCCTAACAAGGATGAAGAAAGAATCCTTGTAAACTCTCCAAAGGATGTAGCTACATATGACCTTAAGCCTGAAATGTCGGCACCAGAGGTTGGAGCAAAGCTTGTAGATGCTATTAAGTCTAACAAGTACGATGTTATCGTTATCAACTTTGCTAACCCAGACATGGTTGGTCATACTGGCGTCATAGAAGCAGCTGTTGCAGCTGTAGAGCGTGTTGACTCACTTGTAGGTGAAGCCGTAGAGGCAGTTAAGGAGATGGATGGAGCTTTATTCATCTGTGCTGACCACGGTAATGCAGAAAAGATGATTGATTATGAGACAGGAGAGCCACACACAGCTCACACAACAAATCCTGTTCCATTTATCTTAGTTAACTACGATAGTGACTACACACTCCGCGAGGGCGGTGCCCTTTGTGATATCGCTCCTACACTTATCGAGATCATGGGTCTTGAGCAGCCAAAGGAGATGACTGGAAAGTCACTTTTAGTTAGAAAGTAGTCATTGGCCCCTTCGGGGGCACGATGATTATAAATAAAATAGAATAAAAAGAGAGAGGATTTGATTATGAAACCAATTAAAGAAGGAAAAGTAAGAGAAGTATACGATAATGGCAATAGCATTATTATGGTGGCAACAGATCGTATATCTGCATTCGATGTAATTCTCAAAAACAAAATTGTAAACAAGGGTGCAGTGCTTACACAGATGTCTAAGTTCTGGTTTGAACTTACAAAAGACATTGTTCCAAATCACATGCTTTCAACTGATGTAAAAGACATGCCTGAATTTTTCCAGAATGATGAATACAAAGGCAAGTCAATGATGTGCAAGAAGCTTACAATGCTTCCAATCGAGTGCATCGTACGTGGTTACATCACAGGCTCTGGATGGGCCAGCTACAAAGAGAACGGTACTGTTTGTGGCATTAAACTTCCAGAAGGGTTAAAGGAATCAGATAAACTTCCTGAACCTATCTACACTCCTTCTACTAAAGCTGAAATTGGTGATCATGATGAAAATATCTCTTTCGAGCGTTCCATTGAAGTCCTTGAAAAGGAATTTCCTGGTCATGGCTTAGAATATGCAACTGCACTTCGCGATAACACAATCGCTCTTTACAAGAAGTGTGCAGATTACGCACTTACCAAGGGAATTATTATTGCTGATACAAAGTTTGAGTTCGGACTTGATGAGGATGGTAACATTGTTTTAGCAGATGAGATGCTTACTCCAGATAGCTCACGTTTCTGGCCACTTGAGGGTTACGAAGCAGGACATGGACAGCCATCATTTGATAAGCAGTTCGTACGTGATTGGCTCAAGGCTAATCCAGATTCAGATTACCTTCTTCCACAGGATGTTATCGACAAGACAATCGATAAATATCTTGAGGCATACAAGCTTTTAACTGGCAAAGCACTCGAGGTATAAACTATCATAGACTATGTATTAGGAGATTTTATGACAGATTTGAAAGTAAAGGACATGCCATGGGACGATTTGCACGAGGAGTGCGGCGTCTTTGCTATGTACGATTTTGACGGTGGAGACGTTGCCTCCTCGATTTATTATGGCCTTTTTGCTTTACAGCATAGAGGACAGGAGAGCTGTGGTATTGCAGTATCTGACACTAATGGTCCAAAACGCAACTATGCCCTTCATAAAGACATGGGATTAGTAAATGAAGTATTCAATCAAGAAATACTTGAGGGCATGCATGGAGATATTGGTGTAGGACATACTCGTTATTCTACAGCTGGTTCTTCTACAAGAGAGAACGCACAGCCACTTGTTTTATCTTATATAAAGGGAATTCTTGGAATGGCCCACAATGGTAATCTTATCAATGCAGAGGAGCTTAGAGATGAGCTTTCTATGACAGGTGCCATTTTCCAGACCACAATCGATTCAGAAACAATCGCATATCTTATTGCAAGAGAGCGTTTAAAAAGTGCAACAGTTGAAGAGGCAGTTGCAAGAGCTTGTGACAAAATAAAGGGTGCATATTCCCTTGTTGTTATGTCACCTAGAAAGCTTATTGCTGCCCGTGACCCACAGGGCTTTAGACCACTTTGCATTGGTAAACGTGATAATGCATATGTAATTGCATCAGAGACATGTGCTCTTGATACAATCGGAGCTGAATATATCAGAGATGTTGAGCCAGGAGAAATCGTAACAATTTCACCGGAGTTTGGTATCAAATCAGATAAGAGCAGATGTATTGATAAGAGCAATCATGGTAGATGCATTTTCGAATATATCTATTTTGCCAGACCAGACAGTATTATTGATGGACAGTCAGTATACGAAGCTCGTATTAGAGCTGGTCGATTCTTGGCACAGGATTCGCCAGTTGAAGCTGACCTTGTAGTTGGCGTTCCAGAATCTGGAAACGCAGCTGCACAGGGATATTCATTAGAATCAGGTATTCCATACGGAACAGCATTTATTAAAAATAGCTATGTGGGACGTACTTTCATCAAACCTAAGCAGGCAAGCAGACAGTCATCAGTACAGGTAAAACTTAATGCACTTAAAGAAGTAGTTAAGGGCAAGAGAATTATTATGATTGATGATTCTATTGTGCGAGGCACTACATCAGATCGCATTGTAAAGATGCTTCGTGATGCAGGAGCTACAGAAGTACATGTTCGTATTTCATCACCACCATTCTTGTGGCCTTGCTATTTTGGAACAGACGTGCCATGCCGCGAGCAACTTATTGCTTATAAGCATTCTGTAGACGAGATTTGCACAATCATTGGTGCTGATTCTTTGGCATATCTCAACTTTGAGAGACTTCCTCAAATGGTAGATGGCCTTGAGATATGTCATGGTTGCTTCGATGGAAAATATCCTTTAGAGCCACCTACGGTTGATATTCGTGGTGAATACGAAAAATAATAATACGGTACGCCTGCGCGCGCTTGTAAGCTAGATGTTGGCGTAATAGTAAATTAGCCATACGTAGCAAACAAGCTCTGAATGTTACTCAAGCGAGACGTGTTGTCGAGCGGAGTATATTCAGGCTTGTAAGCGTAACGTATGGCGGTCGAGAATAAGTTAGGAGAGAATATGAGTACAGATAGATATACAAGCCCACTTTCAGAGAGATATGCAAGCAAGGAGATGCAGTACATCTTTTCACAGGATAAGAAGTTTTCTACTTGGAGAAGACTTTGGATTGCCCTTGCTGAGACAGAGATGGAGTTAGGTCTTTCTCAGGATGGAAAGCCTGTCATCACTCAGGATATGATTGATGAGATGAAGCAGCACATTGAGGATATCAATTATGATGTTGCAAAGGCTCGTGAAAAAGAAGTTAGACATGATGTAATGAGCCATGTATATGCATATGGACAGCAGTGTCCAAAGGCAGCAGGAATCATTCATCTTGGAGCTACAAGCTGCTACGTAGGTGATAACACAGACATTATTATCATGAGAGATGCTTTACAGCTTATTCGTACAAAGCTTGTAAACGTTATTGCAGAGCTTGCAGCATTTGCAGATAAGTATAAGGCACAGCCAACACTTGCATTTACACATTTCCAGCCAGCACAGCCTACAACAGTTGGTAAGCGTGCTACACTTTGGCTTAATGAGTTTGTAATGGACCTCGAAGACCTTGACTATGTCCTTTCTACACTTAAGCTTCTTGGTTCAAAGGGAACAACAGGTACACAGGCTAGCTTCCTTGAGCTTTTTAATGGAGACAACGAGACAATCGATAAGATTGACCCAATGATAGCTGAGAAGATGGGATTCAAGGCATGCTATCCAGTTAGTGGTCAGACATATTCTAGAAAGGTTGATACTAGAGTTTGCAACATCCTTGCAGGTATTGCAGCATCTGCTCACAAGATGTCAAACGATATTCGTTTACTTCAGCATCTTAAGGAAGTAGAGGAGCCATTTGAGAAGAGCCAGATTGGTTCATCAGCTATGGCTTACAAGCGCAACCCAATGCGTTCAGAGCGTATTGCATCACTTTCTCGTTATGTTATGATTGATGCACTTAACCCAGCGATTACATCAGCTACTCAGTGGTTTGAGCGTACACTTGATGATTCAGCAAACAAGCGTCTTTCAATTGCAGAAGGATTCCTTGCAACAGATGGTGTCCTAGACCTTTGCTTAAATGTAGTAGATGGTCTTGTAGTATACGATAAGGTAATTACAAAGCGTCTTATGTCTGAGCTTCCATTCATGGCTACAGAAAACATCATGATGGATGCAGTTAAGCTTGGTGGAAACAGACAGGAATTACATGAAAAGATTCGTACACTTTCTATGGAAGCAGGCAAGAATGTTAAGGTAGAAGGAAAGGACAACAACCTTCTTGAGCTTATTGCTGCTGATGATGAATTCCCAATGGGACTTGAGGAACTTGAGGCTACTATGGAGCCTGCAAGATACGTAGGACGTAGCCCACGTCAGGTTGAAGTTTACCTTCGTGATGTTATCAATCCTATCCTTGAGGAAAATAAAGATGTACTTGGTGTAAAAGCTGAGATTAACGTATAAACGATATATGCATTAGAGCCCACAGAAATGTGGGCTCTTTTTTTCACTTACTTTTCACATAGATGTCAGATAGATGTAATATTCATGCTCTACAGTACTATAGACTAAAAATAAAGGAGAATATGCGAAATGATAACTGTAGAACATCTATCTAAACGCTATGGCGATGTTCTTGCCGTAGATGATTTGTCATTTACCATTGAAGATGGTCATATTTATGGTTTCCTTGGCCCAAACGGTGCAGGTAAATCCACAACACTTAATATTATAACTGGATGTCTAGCTGCAACCAGTGGTGATATAAAAATTGATGGACACGATATTTATGAGGAGGAAAGGGAAGCTAAAAAACTTATAGGCTACTTACCAGAAATTCCACCTCTTTATGTTGAACAGACTCCTAGAGAATATTTAAAGTTTGTAGCGGAGGCTAAAGGCATCGCTAAATCAGAATTGGAGTCTGAAATAGACAGAGTAATACAAGAAACTCACATAGAAGAGATGCAGAACCGACTAATAAAGCATCTTTCTAAAGGATACAGACAAAGAGTAGGTATAGCGCAGGCGCTCCTTGGAAATCCTTCTGTAATCATTCTTGATGAGCCAACAGTTGGCTTGGATCCAATGCAGATTATCGAAATCAGAGACCTGATATCAGAGCTTGGAAAGAAGCATACAGTTATTCTTAGTTCACACATTCTTTCTGAAATACAGGCTATTTGCGAGAAGGTCCTTATTATCTATAAGGGAAAGCTTGTTGTGTATGATGATATTGCAAATCTTGGTAAGTCACTTTCATCAGAAAATGAAATTGAGATTATGACAGAGGCCTCAGAAGAAAAGGTGTCAGAGGTGATTAATCATATCGATGCCATTTCTAGCTTTGAACAAAAGGAAGATGTTGAAAAGTATCATTGCTACAAGCTTTCTACTGCAATGGAAAATTCATATGAAGTTTGTGAGCTGGTATTTAGAGCTTTTGTTGCCAATTCGGTACCACTTGTAAAGCTCAATCCAGTTCAAACATCACTTGAGGATATCTTTATCGAATTGACATCTTCTGAGCAGGAAGCTGAGCTAGAAGAGATAGATTCGGAATACGAAGAATTTGAAGAAGAGGAGGAAGAGTAAGATGGTGGCTGTATTAAAGCACGAATTGTCATTGTACTATCACAGCCTTACAGGCTACGTTTTTGGCGCCTTCCTACTTGCTTTTACAGGAATAGGAGCCCTTATATATAACATCAATGCATCGGTAGCAAATTTTGAATATGTTTTAAGCTTCATTCAAATTGTGTTTATTATTATCGTACCAATTCTCACTATGAGAATTATCGCAGATGAAAAGAAGCAGAGAACAGACCAGCTTCTCTATTCGTTGCCTATTAGCACAACAGAAATAGTAGTTGGTAAGTTTATGGCACTTCTAGTAGTGTTTGTTGTGCCAATGATTTTTATCTGCGCATATCCATTAATCTTTTCTATGTATGGAGAGGTGTATTTGCCTACAAGCTACGGTACTATTTTTGCTTTTATATTCTTGGGCCTTGCCCTTATCAGCATAGGAATGTTTATATCATCCTTAACAGAATCACAGGGAATGGCAGCAGGTATTTGTGTTGTAGTAATGTTATTTAATTATTACTGCACAACACTTGCGGATGCTGTATCATCATCGGCTATTGGTTCCGTATTTACGATAGTAGTTATTATGATAATCCTTGGCCTGATAATCAGATACATGACAAAGTCAGATGCAATGGGATATGGATTTTCATTTATAACATGCTTGGTAGCAATCATTCTTTTCTTTGCAAAACCAGAGTTACTTGAGGACTTACTTCCAAAGGTAATGAATCAGATTTCTTTATTTGAAAGATTTACCATGTTTTACAATGGCGTGTTTGATTTGACTGCAATTGTTTACTACATAAGTATCATAGCCTTCTTCTTGTTCTTATGTGTGCAATCATTAGAGAAGAGGAGGTATAACGGATAATGAAGATTCAAAAACCGGATTTTAAAAAGTTTATAGACAAGAACAAACAGCAATTAAACACAAAGTCTGCCAAAATCGGCGGTTATAGCTTTGTTATTTCTGTTATAGTCCTTGCTATTGTAATTGCTATAAATGTGTTTATGTCATTACTACCAGCCACAGTTACTCAGTATGATATATCAGCTGCACAGTTGTATTCACTTACATCATCTAGTAAGGCTGTAGTGGGCAATCTGGAGGATGATGTTACTATTTACTGGATATGTCAGTCAGGACAGGAGTCAACAGTAATAGAAAAGCTTCTTAATGTTTATGATTCACTTTCAGATAAACTTACAGTAGAAAAGAAAGACCCAGATACATATCCAACATTTGCATCCAACTATACATCAGAGACAGTAACTAATAACTCTTTGATTGTAGTATCAGGGGATAAGAGCAGATACATAAGCTATGAATCAATGTATGAGGTAGATAGCAGCTCTTATTACACTACAGGCTCTGTTTCGCAGTCATTTGACGGTGAAAGCTTAATCACAACAGCAATTGATTATGTTGTATCTGATGAGCTTCCACAGGTATATGTACTTACAGGACACGGTGAGGCAGATATGTCTACAACTATGGAATCAGCTCTTGAAAGTGGCAATATGGAGACAACAGAGTTCTCATTGCTTAATGAGGATGAAATTCCAGAGGATGCAGATGTAATCCTAATCAATTCACCTTCAAGCGATTTGTCTGAGGAAGAGGTAACAATATTAGAGGAGTACATCGATAATGGTGGTCACATTGTAGTGCTTTCTGGTACACAGCAGGAGGGGGAGCTTACCAACTTTGAGACCTTGTTAGCTTATGTAGGAGTATCTATGACAGATGGTATTGTCATCGATACAAACAGAGATAACTATGCATTTGATTATCCATATTTCCTTCTTCCAACAATTGAGTCTTCAGATATTACAGATGCCCTTATTGAAGAGAACAGCAATGTAATTATGCCAATTGCAGCAGGATTAACTATTGAAAATACAGCTGGATCATATACAGTAACATCTCTTCTTGATACATCATCTTCAGCTTATTCAAAGGCTGCTGGTTACGATATCAGCACATATGAGAAAGAAGATGGAGATGTTGATGGACCATTCTCACTTGCAATTGCAGCAGAGAACAGCAACGATGGTTCACTTGTATGGATTGCTTCTGATTACCTATTGGAGGATCAGTACAATTCTTATTCATCAGGCGCAAACGAGGACTTCTTCATGAATGCAATGTCATGGAAGATGACTGATACAGAATCACTTTCTATCAGATCAAAGTCACTTGATTACAACTATCTGACAATCAGCGCTTCAGCAGCAACACTTCTTAAGGTAATTATGATTGGTGTGCTTCCAATAGGATACTTACTATATGGAATCGATGAAGTTGTAAGACGAAGAAAGGTTAGCCTGGAATAGGGAGGATTATCAAATGAAAAGAGGAAAAACACTGCTTATTCTATGTGCCATTCTTGTAATCACGATTGTGGCCATTGTAGTGGAAAAGGCAGTAAAGCAACATATCGATACCGTAAATACCATAGACGAAGAGGTATTTACAATTGATGAGGATGACCTGACACAGGTAGCGATAGAGTACAACGATGATAGTGTGACACTTGTTCAAAATGATTCTCAGTGGCAGATTTCAGATGATACAGATTTTCCTGTAGACCAGGATTACGTAGCTGATATGCTCTCTTATTTTGAATCGGTTCATGCAAGCTTTATTATTGATGATGTGGAGAATTACGCTCAGTATGGATTGGATAGTCCAGAGGCTACCATTACATTTTCTACTGCAGATGGAGACAGCGTTATCACATTCGGTGATTTCTCTACAATCGATGAAAAGAGATATATCTGCGTCGATAAAAAGAGTGTATATCTGATAGATGATGATATCCTTCAATATGTATCTGCTAGTCAGGACGATTTCCTTGATAGAGATGAAATCAACGACTACTCACAGATAACATCAGTTGTTGCATCAGGTGATGGTGAAGCAAATGTTGTATATGACCCTGATGGCGATTACACATATACAGATGATTATGATTTCTATTATGTTGATGGAAAGACCTATAGCCCTGTATCAGAGTCAAAGGTTACATCATTTGTAGAGAAGCTTTCATCTATGGATTTAACAGAGTATGAAACTTACAAGGCAACTGAGGATGATTTGGCAGAATATGGACTTGATAATCCAACACTTACAGTAACAATCACTGGGGAGATTCCTGCAGATGATTCTGAGGAAGATTCTGATGATGCAGCAGTAGAGTCACAGACACAGACGATTTATTTTGCCAAGGCAGATGATGCTGATACAGCATATCTTTACTTTGAAGGCTCTACTATCGTATATGCAATAACAGCTGACGATTATGATGATATAGCAGATGTTAGCTATTCAACACTTCGACCTACAGAGGTTGTTTCTATCGATTGGACAAATGTAGCACAGCTCTCAGTAGATATTGATGACGAAACTTATATTGTAAATGTTGAGTATGATGAGGACGACGGAAACACATATACAGTTGATGACGAGACAGTAGATTTTGTTACCGCAACATCACTTATCGATAGTTTATCTTTGACAGAAGTTGGAGATGATTACAGTAAGGGAACAGAAGAGTTGGCATTTGCTATCACTCTTAACGATGAAGATGCTACTGTGGTCAATGTAGTTCTTTATCAGTATGATGGCGATTCATGTGTGGTTGCTGTGGATGGCAAGACTGTTGGTCTTTGCAGCAGGACATCAATGTCTTCACTTCGTGAGGAAATCACAAGCTCTATTTTAAATAAGGGCAAGGACGTGGAAGAGACAGAAGATGATTCTACAACAGACGATGCATTAACAACAGATTATAATTATTAAAATTATGTAAAGAAAATGGTTTTCAGATGATTCTGGAAACCATTTTTTGTATACTGATTTTAAAAGTAAAGTTTACATAAGGAGGAAGTTTATGCTGAAAAAGTTCTGGTCATCACTGGATAAGAAGTATGCAAAGATATGTTTATATGCAAGTGTAACTGTAATAGTAACGCTGATAGTGGTATGTCTTTTGTACTGGACTACAGGCTTTTGGTCTAGGTTATGGACCATATTTACGGCAGTATTAAAGCCATTGGTTGTAGGTGGAATAATAAGCTTTCTGCTTTCACCAATTGTGGATAGAATCGAAGGATTATTCAGCAGAAGAAAAAGCCACAAGTGGGATAGACCGTTTGCTATTTTACTGAGCTTTATCATTGTACTTGCTGTTATTGCGTTTATTTTGGTTATACTCATTCTTACCATTTACAAGAACATTTCAGCTATTAATTTTGAATCCCTTTTATCTATTGCGGATTTAGTTCAAAGCGATGTGCAAAGCTTGATCACATCTATAGAAGAGCAGCTTAAAAACGTAGGCATTTCTATGAATCAGCTGGGCGGATATGTAACAGGCTTTTTAAGTGGCGTGAAGAATGTTATTACAACCCTGTTCTTTGGTTGCATTTTCTCCGTTTACTTTATGATTGATGGTGCGAGAATCAATAGATATTGGAAGAGAGCATTTAGAATAATCACTAGTAAAAAGGAAGAGGAGCGATTTGAAAGATTCTGGAATGATGCGGACAGAATATTCTCGGGATATTTGCGAGGACAGTTTATCGATGCACTTTTGGTTTCTGTTATCACAGGAGTGGTATTTTTAATTCTTGGTATTCCTGATGCTTTATTAATTGCATTGCTTGTAGGAATAGGCAATCTCATTCCTTATGTTGGACCAATTGTAGGATATGCATCTCTTTTATTGATATGCGTTCCTCAGCAGGCATTTACAGAGCTGATTTCTGGGATAATAGCACTTGTTGTAATTATGATTATTGACGGCAATGTAATTAATCCACGTCTTCTTAGCTCAAATATTAAAATCCATCCACTGCTTGTGGTTGCTGCATTAATAGGTGGAAGTGCTTTGGGAGGATTTGTCGGAATGCTTGTAGCGGTTCCTGTTGCAGCTCTTATAAAACTAGAATTTGACCGCTTTTTAATGGATAAAGAAAAAGACTCACTTTAAGTAGAAAATTATAAAAAACTTTATTGCATTAAAGTGCTGAATGCAGTAAAATCTTTTCTAGATTGTGTCGGGTGGCAAGAGTCGGCATTTTCTGAACGACATATTCTGAAAGGAGATTTTGTAATGAATTTTAAGAGTAGTTATTTACAGCGTGTCTATGACGGACTTGAGTCTAGAAACGCAGAGCAGAAGGAATTCCTTCAGGCAGTTAGCGAGGTTTTAGAGTCTTTAGAGCCAGTTGTAGCTGCAAATCCAAAGCTTGAGGAGCTTGGCGTTATTGAGCGTATCGTTGAGCCAGAGCGTATTATCCAGTTCAGAGTATCTTGGGTTGATGATCAGGGCAAGGTTCAGGTAAACCGTGGATACAGAGTTCAGTTTAATTCAGCCATCGGACCATACAAGGGAGGTCTTAGACTTCACCCTTCAGTAAACTTATCAGTTATCAAGTTCTTAGGCTTCGAGCAGATTTTCAAGAACTCACTTACAACACTTCCAATCGGTGGTGGTAAAGGTGGTTCTGACTTCGATCCTAAGGGTAAGTCAGATATGGAAATCATGAGATTCTGTCAGTCATTTATGACAGAGCTCGCAAAGCACATCGGTGCTGACACTGACGTTCCAGCTGGTGATATTGGTGTTGGTGCTCGTGAAATCGGTTATATGTACGGTCAGTACAAGAGACTTCGCAACGAGTTCACAGGTGTTCTTACAGGTAAGGGACTTTCTTACGGCGGATCACTTGCTCGTACACAGGCAACAGGTTACGGCGTATGCTACTTCACACAGGAAATGCTTAAGTCTACAAAGGGCGAGTCATTCGAGGGCAAGACAGTAGCAGTTTCAGGTGCTGGTAACGTTGCTATCTACGCTATCGAAAAGGCATATCAGCTTGGCGCTAAGCCAGTTACATGTTCTGATTCTACAGGTTGGATTTATGATCCAGAGGGAATCGACCTTGACCTTCTTAAGGAAGTAAAGGAAGTTAAGAGAGCACGTCTTTCTGAGTACGCTGCAGCTAGACCATCAGCTGAGTACCACGAGAAGAAGAACGGCGAGCACGGTGTATGGCAGTACAAGGTAGACATCGCTCTTCCATGTGCTACACAGAACGAGCTTAACGAAGAAGATGCTAAGATGCTTATCGCTAATAGCGTTACAGCAGTAGCAGAGGGTGCTAACATGCCTTCTACTCCAGAAGCTGTTGCAGCATTCCAGGCAGCTGGCGTTCTCTTTGGACCAGCTAAGGCTGCAAACGCAGGTGGTGTTGCTACATCTGCTCTTGAAATGTCACAGAACTCTGAGAGACTTCACTGGACATTCGAAGAAGTTGATTCTAAGCTTAAGGGAATCATGGAAGGAATCTTCCACGCATGTGATGATGCTTCTAAGAAGTACGGCATGGAAGGCAACTTCGTTGCAGGCGCAAACATCGCTGGCTTCGAAAAAGTTGCTGACGCTATGATGGCACAGGGTATCGCTTACTAAAATATAACTTAAATCAAAACTAGATTTTCATTTAAGTTATACTGGAGCAGCTTTTGCCGAAGGCAAATTTTCAATAGCTGCGACTGTCCTTGTTTAATTAAACCTCTAGTAGATATCTTATTTGATGTCTACTAGAGGTTTTCTGTTTTTTGAAAGATATGCAGTCGTCTAGCGACTATGAGAAGTGGTGGTTTATCACAAGAAGTCCTGTAAAGCCTATAACTGCGTTAACTTGTGATAAAAAATAGGAATAATCTTGAGAGATTTATCACAAGAAGCTCTGTAAAGCCTATAACTGCGTTGACTTGTGATAAAAAATAGAGAAAATCTCGAGAAATTTATCACAAGAAGTTCTGTAAAGCCTATAACTGCGTTGACTTGTGATAAAGAATAGAGAAAATCTTGAGGAATTTATCACAAGAAGTCCTATAAAGCCTATAATTGCGCTAGGTTGTGATAAATCATCTAACAAGCATAATAAAACGCAGCATACTAGACGCATTGAATATCAGATAATGGACAGAATATATTATTTAACCATTGATATTGGGCTCATAAGAATATAGAATTCTCTTGTTTTTGTACAGATTTAATTTTCAATACATTTAATCGGATGTATATGTCTTTTTCATATTTTTAATCGATTTTATTTTTCCCATGAGTAACAAAAGTAGATATTAGATGAAGCATTTTTTGTTTCTATTAAAGAAGATTATATGGAGGAAGTAGATATAGAAACATTTTATAAAGCTCAGTTAAATTCAATTGACAAAAAGATAATTGAAATAGATAAATATTTAAAGCAGATGCCAGAAGGAGAACTAAAAGCATATAAAAACAATGGTTCCAGCAAGTGGTATTACATTAATGATGATAAGAGAGTTTATTTATCTAGGACCAATAAGGATTTGGCAAGGAAACTTGCTACGAAAAAGTATTATTTATTAAAAAAACAATTATTATTAGAACAGAAATATAAAATAGAAAGCCAAAGCACACTTCCTTGTAAAGCACAGAAGGAATTTGAAGGTTTCCTGATGGATAATAACTACTGTGATTTGCTGGGAGACAGGAGTGAGAAGGGAGATGGCGATTGGGAAAATCAGAATTATAAAACTAATCCATATTATGTAGAACAGTGTAATGTTTCCTGCTTGTCAGGGCATATGGTTCGTTCTAAATCTGAAGCCTTTATAGATATGGCTTTAGTTGAACAAGGGATTCCTTTTAGATATGAATGTGAATTGGTGCTGGGAGGTCAGGTTTATTATCCAGATTTTACGTTGAGGATTCCAGATACTGGGAAGATAATATATTGGGAGCATTTGGGGAGAATGGATGATGCAGATTATGCTAGAAATGCTTTCAATAAAATGAAAGTATATTATGATTATGGGTTGATACCAGGACACAATATGATTTATACCTTTGAAACCAAGAATAATCCTTTCACTTATGCAGATGCAGAGGCGGAATTGAAAAAACTAAAATAAAAACATCCCAGCAATTAACTTTGCTGGGATGTTGTATTTTAATCTACTTTGCGATCTTCGATAGGAATGTATTTTTTGTGTGGGCATACTGTCATGTATGCAGGACGCATGATTTTGCCCTTGTGGCAAACTTCTTCCATGCGGTGAGCACTCCAACCAGCGATACGAGCGATGGCGAAAATAGGAGTGAAGAGCTCTCCTGGAATGCCAAGCATCTGATAAACGAAGCCTGAGTAGAAATCCACGTTTGGTGAAACACCTTTGTAAATCTTGCGTTCCTCAGCGATAATCTTTGGAGCAAGACGAGCAACTGTTTCGTAGAGGTTGTATTCTTTTTCCATGCCCTTTTCAACGGCAAGCTTTTCTACGAAAGAGTGGAAGGTGATGGCACGAGGATCAGATACTGAGTAAATAGCATGACCCATACCGTAGATAAGACCTGCATTGTCAAATGCTTCACCGTGAAGCAATGCACGTAAGTATGTGCTGACTTCTTCCTCGTCTTCCCAGTCCTTTAAGTGTGCTTTCATATCTTCAAACATGCGGACAACCTTTATATTGGCACCACCATGCTTTGGTCCTTTTAGAGAGCCAAGCGCAGCTGCAATAGCAGCGTATGTATCTGTTCCTGATGAAGAAACAAGGTGAGTGGTGAATGTGGAGTTATTACCACCACCATGCTCCATATGAAGGATAAGAGCTACATCAAGTAGCTTTGCTTCAAGTGGAGTGAATTTACTATCAGGTCTTAGACAATGAAGAATATTCTCTGCAGTAGAGTATTCTGGCTTTGGCTGATGAATGATTAATGATGCGTCGTTGTAGTAATAGTCGTAGGCAGCATAGCTGTATACTGATAACAATGGGAAGCTGGCAATCAACTGCAAACATTGTCTAAGAACGTTTGGTTCAGATGTATCGTCTGCCTTCTCATCATTTGAATATAAAGCAAGTACTGATCTTGCAAGTGAGTTCATCATATCTTTAGATGGGCTCTTCATAATCATATCTCTAACGAAGTTTGGTGGAAGAGAGCGATAGCTTGCAAGAAGAGTTTTGAATTCTTCTAATTGTTCTTTGGTTGGGAGAGTGCCAAACAATAATAAGTATGTGCACTCTTCAAATCCGAAGTGCTGCTCTAATGGAAGATTTTTAACTAAATCTTGAACATTGTAGCCTCTATAAAAAAGCTGACCATCACAAGGAACTTCTTTTCCGTCTACAAATTTCTTTGAGTTAACCTCAGATATTTCGGTGATACCAACAAGTACACCCTTACCATTAAGATCACGAAGGCCTCTTTTAACATCGTAGGTTGTATATAAATCGGGATCTATATATGAGGATTTTTTAGAGAGCTCCGCTAATTTTTCAAGCTCTGGAGTAATCTCGCTGAAATTATCAATTGCCATTAACATTTTCCTCCTTGTATTTCCTAGGTTCAGTTTCACACTTTAGTTTACTAAACTGTTATTTATAACTCAAGGTTTATTGTGACATTTTTTTCAACAAGATTTCAAGAAAATATGGGCATATTTAAGAAAAAATTTATACATGGCAATCTGCTAAAAATTATCTCAGAAAATTGTATAGATTTGAAAACAATTTTTGCTCAAAAAGATTGACTTTATTTTAACGAAAACTTAAAATGATAATCAGCGAAAATTAGTTTTTAACCTTATATATATGGGTTAGCTAGTGAAAATTATATTAGAAAAGTGAGGTAAGACAAGATGGCTAATGTTGATTTAACAAAGTATGGCATCACAGGAACTACTAGCATTGTTCATAATCCTTCTTATGAGGATCTTTACAAGGCAGAGCTCGATTCTAAGAACGAGGGATTTGAAGTAGGTAAGGAAACAGAGCTCGGCGCTGTTAACGTTATGACAGGTATCTATACAGGACGTTCTCCTAAGGATAAGTACATCGTTATGGATGAAAATTCTAAAGATACTGTTTGGTGGACAACAGAAGGATATCCAAATGATAACCATCCTATGTCTGAAGAGGTTTGGGCTAAGGTTAAGGATCTTGCAAAGAAGGAGCTTTCAAACAAAGATCTTTATGTTGTAGATCTTTTCTGCGGTGCAAACAAAGATACACGTATGGCTGTTCGTTTCATCGTTGAGGTTGCTTGGCAGGCTCACTTTGTTGAGAATATGTTTATTAAGCCAACAGCAGAAGAGCTTGCAAACTTTGAGCCAGATTTCATTGTTTACAACGCATCAAAGGCTAAGGTTGAAAACTACAAGGAGCTTGGTCTTAACTCTGAGACTTGCGTAGCTTTCAATATTACATCTAAGGAGCAGGTTATCATCAACACATGGTACGGCGGAGAGATGAAGAAGGGTATGTTCTCTATGATGAACTACTTCCTTCCACTTAAGGGTATGGCTTCAATGCACTGCTCAGCTAACTGCGATATGGATGGTAAGCACACAGCAATCTTCTTTGGTCTTTCAGGAACAGGTAAGACTACACTTTCTACAGATCCAAAGCGTCGCCTTATCGGTGATGATGAGCACGGTTGGGATGACAATGGTGTATTCGACTTTGAAGGTGGTTGCTACGCGAAGGTTATCGGTCTTGATAAGGAATCTGAGCCAGATATCTACAACGCAATCAGAAGAGATGCTCTTCTTGAGAACGTAACAGTTGATGGCGCTGGAAAGATTGATTTTGATGACAAGAGCGTTAC
>JAEEGI010008154.1_pt1 | contig 23219 bp, 17 predicted proteins | sample 8958751 | NCBI WGS metagenome assembly JAEEGI01 (sample SAMN16246545, study PRJNA631951) | gut metagenome | biome: gut microbiome; feature: rumen; material: KS-attached | host: Bos | place: Iran: Karaj | collected 2018-10 | reverse complement strand
TAAATTTTCTATTAAGTGACTTAACTTATTGATACTTAATAATGTAAATATTATTTATTAAATTGATTATCAAAGAGTTAACCAACAACTGTTCCACGTGAAACAAATTGCGTATGCATTCAAAGGCCGGAGACTGGCCAAACAGAGAAAAGCAGACAGTAGAATTGTTCCACGTGAAACAATCAGGACAAACGCAAAAACAGAATAATATGACAAAGGATGATGAGCGAATAGAGCGGTTAAAGAACATAGTGCTGAACCTGCCCGAATGTCCAGGTTGTTATCAGTATTTGAATGGGGAGGGCACGATTATCTATGTGGGCAAGGCGAAGAACCTGAAACGCCGGGTTTCATCGTATTTCAACAAGAATGTGCAGACGAGCAAGACCCTTATACTGGTGTCCAAAATCGAGGATATCAAGTATATTGTCGTGGGAAGCGACGAGGATGCTTTGTTGTTGGAGAACAACCTCATCAAGAAATATCAGCCTCGTTATAACATACTGCTGAAGGATGGCAAGACCTACCCTTCGGTCTGTGTGACGAAAGAGGAATTCCCGAGGGTATTCAAGACACGAAATCTGACAGAGCGTGGTGGTTTCTTCTATGGGCCGTTCTCTCATCAGATGACACTTAACAACATGCTTGATCTCATTGACAGGATGTACAGCATCCGCAAATGCCGGCTGGCTCTCACAGAGGAAGGAGTGAACGAGGGGAAGTTTAAGACCTGTCTGGAATACCACATCAAGAAATGCAAAGGACCTTGTGTGGGAAAGCAGACACGGGAGGATTACATGCGCGAGGTGGAAGAAGTGAAGGAGATATTGAAAGGAAACACACGTGTTGTCTGTGACCGTCTGCTTGTGGCGATGCAACAATTAGCAGAGGAGATGCGTTTTGAGGAAGCTGAACTGTTGAAACGGCGGTATCTGTTGGCAAAGGAATTCGTAGAGAAGAGCCAGGTGGTGACCAACTACGACTATGACATCGATGTGTTCAGCATAGCCGATGAGGAGAACGTGGCATACATAAACTATCTCCATATCACCCAAGGATGCATCAACCAGGGTTTCACATTCGAGTACAAGAAAAGGATTGACGAGCGTGCTGAAGATGTGCTCGCATTAGGTATAGCAGAGATGCGCAGCCGCTATAAGAGCAAAGCGAAAGAGATAGTAGTGCCGTTCGCAATGGACATTGAAATGAAAGACGCTGAATTTTTAGTTCCTCAAAGAGGAGAGAAGAAACATCTGCTCGACCTGTCGATGGCAAACGTACGACAATATAAGTTCGACAAAATGAAGCAGGCTGAGAAACTGAATCCTGAGCAGCGTGCAACGAATCTGATGCGTGAACTGCAGCGGAAATTAGGACTTGAAAAACTGCCAATGACCATTGAGTGTTTCGACAACTCCAACATTCAGGGCAGTGACGCAGTAGCAGGCTGTGTGGTGTTCAAACAGGCGAAACCATCGAAAAACGACTACAGAAAATATAATATCAAGACGGTAGTAGGACCTGACGATTATGCGTCGATGACGGAGGTAGTCTATCGCAGGTATTCCAGGATGCTGGAAGAGGGCACTCCCCTACCCGACCTCATCATAACTGACGGAGGTAAAGGACAGATGGAAGTGGTGCGGAAGGTAATTGAAGACAGTTTGGGACTTAAAATTCCAATTGCGGGACTGGCCAAAGACAAGCGTCACCGGACATCAGAACTGCTGTTCGGGTTCCCTGTTCAGACTATCGGGATAGAAATGAACTCACCACTCTTCGCTTTTCTGACCCGTATCCAGGACGAAGTACACCGTTATGCCATCACATTCCACAAAGAAAAACGCAGCAAGCGGCAGGTACATTCTGAACTGGACGAAATCAAAGGAATTGGTGAGGTGACAAAAACGGTGTTACTGCGAAAACTCAAGAGTGTGAAGAAAATCAAAGAGGCAAGTGAAGCAGAACTGACTGCTGTGGTTGGTGCGGCAAAAGCAAAAATAATACATGAGTATTTTTTGAGTGAAAAGTAAAAGAAAAATGATGAATATTCATGGAATTTTTGTATTTTTGCAAAGTTGATTTACACGGTAGTGTTTCTTTATTTCTTTAAATATTGAAAGAGCATTCTTTTTTTAAAAAACTAAATAATCTAAAGGACAATAATAAGAACAAATGAGAGTAGTTATTCAGAGAGTGAGTAGTGCATCAGTTGATGTGGAAAGCAAAACTATCGGAAGAATAGGACTGGGCTTGCTTATACTTGTGGGTTGTGAGAATGCCGACACAAAGGAAGATATTGAATGGACTGCAAAGAAAATTGTGAATCTTAGGATATTCGACGACGAAAAAGGAGTAATGAATAAATCAGTAAAAGATGTTGATGGAAGTATTCTGGTGGTAAGTCAATTCACACTCTGGGCTTCATATAAAAAAGGAAACCGTCCATCCTATCTGCGTGCAGGTAGCCATGAAATCACCATACCTTTATACGAACAGTTCTGCACTACCCTATCCCATGAACTGGGAAAAAAAATCGAAACTGGTCAATTCGGTGCAGAGATGCAAGTGTCATTAGTAAACGACGGACCTGTCACAATATGTATGGACAGCAGGCAGAAAGAGTAAGAAGATTTATCATTTTACCATTTACTATTTACCATTTTTTTATATAACATTTTATCATTTACTATTTACCATTTTTTTATATAACATTTTATCATTTACTATTTACCATTTTTTTACCATTTACAATTTCATACAATCAAAACGTGACAATTGTTACACGTGAAACAATTTGGATAAAAATTCAGATAATAACATATACTAATCATTTAAAAAATACAAGACATGGAAGAGACATTTGACAATGAAATTACTTATTCAGAGAATAAGATTGACCAGGCATTGAAACTCTATGACCTGGATTTAGAGGATGAGAAAGTAGCATCAACAGTAAAAAGGCTGCTTGAGGATCATCTTGAAGAAAATAACACAAAAGAAGTGAAACAATTCTTGCTGAACAGTGTAGAGCTGACCACACTGAAAACAACGGACAGCGAAGACTCTGTTTTGAAATTCGTAGAGAAAGTAAATGAATTCGATGACAAATATCCAGAGTTGGGACATGTAGCAACAATATGTGTATATCCTAACTTCGCGAAAATTTGCCATAACACCTTGGAAAACGAAAATATTGAGATTGCCTGTGTGTCGGGATGCTTCCCTTCATCACAGAGTTTCATTGAAGTGAAAATTGCTGAAACGGCATTAGCCGTAAAAGATGGTGCAACAGAAATTGATATTGTGATGCCCGTTGGTAAATTCCTGAGTGGTGACTACGACGGAGTAGCTATGGAAATCCAGGAATTGAAAGCAGCGTGTGGTGAACGGAGCATGAAAGTGATTCTGGAGACAGGTTGTCTGAAAAGTGCAGTGAACATCAAGAAAGCATCTGTCATCGCCATGTATGCTGGAGCGGATTATATCAAGACATCCACTGGCAAACTGGAACCAGCAGCCACTCCTGAAGCTGCGTTTGTGATGTGTCAAGCCATCAAAGAGTATTATGAGCAAACAGGTATTCAGATTGGTTTCAAACCCGCAGGAGGCATGAAAACGGTTAAAGACGCATTGACTTACTACACAATTGTGAAAGAGGTATTAGGTGACAAATGGCTGACAAACAAATGGTTACGTTTAGGAACAAGTTCATTGGCGAACAAATTGCTTTCTGAGATAGAAGGAAAGGAAATTAAGTTCTTCTAAATCAGGGTGATACCCTACCCTATCCCATAACAAGAGGGTATGTCAACATTTCGACATACCCTCCTTTTTAGTTTTAGGACGAACAAAGATTTAAAAGATTCTTTCTTTTGACACATCCTCTTAGCAACAGATAAAAAAATATCGGAAAGTGCTGTTAATGATCGCGGCATACTACATAGTCGATATAGTGGTTGAGAGCTGTTTTCACAGGCGAATCAGAATATTCGTTGAGTATGTTGTGCGCTTGGTTTGCGTATTGATCCATCATCTGATAAGAATAGTCAATACCGTGATTATCAAGAGTAAATTTCACAAGTTTGTCAATATCTCCCCTACTCGCTTCACCAGCCTTCACTTGTTTCGCAATTTTTATCATCTCATCATTATTTGTCGAAAGCAATGCATGTATGACAGGAAGTGTCAGTTTGCCCTCAATCATATCGTTTCCACGCGGTTTACCAATCTCATCACCAGCAATATAGTCAAATATATCATCCTTTATTTGAAAACACTTTCCGACAAGCATACCGAAATCCTCCATATTCTTGATGTCTTGAGGGTTATCAGTTGTTGTCATGGCACCGCTTTTAGCACAAGAGGAAAACAAAACAGCTGTTTTTTTCTTAATAATGTTATAATAATTCTTTTCGGAAATCTCATCCACTGAGATATTGTAAAGTTGGAAAAGTTCGCCGTCAACCAGCCATCTGGCTGCTCTGAATACTTCTTCCATCAGATCAATGCGCTCCGTTGTGATAGAAGAAATCAAGGCATTTGTGAGCACATAATCACCTACAAGTACAGATATACGGCTACCAAACAAGCTATATACAGAAGGTCTTCCTCTACGCATATCACTCTCATCGATGATATCATCATGAATCAATGTTGCATTATGAAAAAGCTCGTATGCAGCAGCAAGATGATAGGTCACCTCCTTTACTTCTCCAAAAAGTTTTGCTGAGAGAATGGTGATGAGCGGACGCATGCCCTTGCCTTTAAATTTAGACATATCTTTCAGGATATGGTCAAGCAAAGGATTATCGGTAAGCAGATAAGAATCGAATGTCTGATTGTATTTTTCCATTTCCTCATTGACAGGAAACAGGATTTTATGCATGATATCAGTCATAGATTAAAAAAATTTTTACAAAATTAGTAAATAAAAATGTAAGATAAAAAATATTCACTAACTTTGTAAAAATAACACGATATAAAATATGCAGAAATTATTCTTATTAGACGCCTACGCACTTATATATAGGGCTTATTATGCCTTTATCCGCGTGCCACGGATTAACAGCAAAGGGCAAAACACATCGGCTATTCTGGGGTTTGTAAATACATTAGAAGACGTGCTCCGACGTGAGGAACCCGACTATATCGGTGTGGTGTTTGATCCTAAAGGCGGCACATTCAGGCATAAAATATATCCAGCCTATAAGGCACAGCGTGAAGAGACACCTGAAGATATCAGATTTGCCGTGCCATATATAAAAAAAATAGTTGAAGCGTACCGAATACCTGTGATAGAAGTTGAAAACTATGAAGCAGACGATGTGATTGGCACATTAGCCAAACGCTATGGCAGTGAAGCCATCAAAGTTTATATGATGACTCCCGATAAAGACTATGGGCAACTGGTGGATGAACATGTTGTGATGTATAAGCCTCAGACCGGTGAACGGCCATTTGAACTGATGGGAATAAAGGAAGTCTGCTCCAAATATGAAATTGAGGACCCAAAGCAGGTGATCGACTTACTGGCACTGATGGGTGACAGCTCTGACAACATACCTGGATGTCGTGGGGTGGGGGAGAAAGGTGCAATTAAACTGCTCAAGGAATTTAAGACAGTTGAAAATCTCCTGGCTTCCAGTAGTCAGCTGAAGGGTAAAATAAAAGAGAAAATTGAGACAAGCAGTGAAGAAATAAAACTGTCGAAATACCTTGCTACCATCAAAACAGATGTTCCCGTTGAAATCGCCTTGAGCGATCTAGCCATACAAGAGAAAGACAAAAATACGCTGAAGCAACTTTTCGATGAATTGGAATTTCGGAATTTGAGTTACCGGGTACTTGGGGTAGGGGATGCTCATGATATGAACGGTCAGACAAAGACAACGTCGAAAAAATCGATAAAATCGCCAAATGAGGAAAAAGATAGTTCTGGTATGCTAGATTTATTTGCAACACCTACTGACGAACCGCTTGACAGAGATAAAAAAGAAAATTGTAAAAATGACGCAAAAAAAGAGGATGATAAGCCTTTGAGCGATGGAAAAATGCTTGACCTGTGGGCAGGCACAGACGAATTTTCGACTCTCAAAGACATAAAAACCACCCAACATAAATATTATTTAGTTGAAAAAGAAGAAGATATTAATAATTTGGCACAAAAATTCTTGTCTGAAAAAATTCTCAGTTTAGACACTGAAACCACATCGACAGACTCTATGAGTGCAGAATTGGTTGGACTGAGCTTCTCAGTGTGTGAACATGAAGCTTATTATATACCAATTCCCTCAAATCGAGATAAAGCCTTAAAAATTGTTAATATTTTCAAAGAGGTATATGAACACCCTGAAATTTTAAAAATCGGTCAGAATCTCAAATACGATATCAATGTATTGAACAATTACGGCATCGAAGTGCAAGGGAAAATGTTCGACACAATGATCGCCCATTATGTACTTCATCCTGAACTGCGTCATGGCATGGATTATTTGGCTGAGATATACCTCAAATATAAAACCATCCATATCGACCAACTAATAGGGGAGCGTGGAAAGAACCAGAAGAACATGCGCGACCTTCAGCCAGAGGAAGTGTATGAATATGCAGCAGAAGACGCCGACATCACGCTTCAACTGAAAAACAAATTAGCATACGAGCTTCAAAGAGAAGGGATGACCAATCTGTTCGAGGAAATTGAGATGCCGCTCATGCCTGTGCTTGCGCTGATGGAACGTAATGGTGTGATGCTCGATACAGATTCTTTACAACAGACTTCCTCCGATTTCAGAAAAAAAATGGAGGATATAGAGCACGAAATCTATGAATTAGCAGGTGAACAATTCAATATCTCATCGCCTAAACAGGTAGGAGATATTCTATTTGAAAAACTGAAAATAACCAACAAACCCAAGAAAACCAAGACAGGCCAGTATGTCACCTCAGAAGACGTGCTTCATAACCTCAGAACTAAACATCCAATTGTAGGTAAGATTTTAGACTACCGAGGCTATAAGAAATTATTATCCACTTATATCGACAGTCTTCCAAAACTTATAAACCCCCATACCAGACATATCCATACCTCTTTTAATCAGTCGATTACTGCCACAGGACGACTGTCTTCGTCAGACCCGAACCTCCAGAATATCCCTATCCGCGATGAAAACGGAAAAGAAGTGAGGAAAGCCTTCATAGCAGAGCCTGGATGTGAGTTCTTCTCAGCTGACTATTCTCAGATAGAACTCCGTCTGATGGCTCATCTGAGTAAAGACAAAAACATGATAGAAGCTTTCCGTGAAGGATATGACATCCATCGTGCGACAGCCGCTAAAATCTATAAACTACCGTTAAATGAAGTGACTTCCGATCAGCGGAGGAAAGCTAAAACCGCTAATTTCGGCATCATCTACGGCATCACCACTTTCGGATTGGCTGAACGTATGGAAGTGAGTCGCGCAGAGGCTAAAGAACTGATCGACGGATATTTTGAAACCTATCCTCAGGTGAAGGAATATATGGACGCCTCAGTGAATAAAGCCCGTGAGAAGGGCTATACTGAGACTTTATTCGGTCGTCGTTGTTATCTTCCTGATATCAATAGCCATAATGCGACTGTGAGAGGCTATGCTGAACGAAACGCCATCAACGCCCCGATTCAGGGCACCGCAGCCGATATCATCAAAATCGCCATGGTCAGAATTGCAGACCGAATGAAGAGAGAAGGAATGAAATCAAAGATGATTTTGCAGGTACACGACGAATTGAATTTCAGTGTGTTGCAGGAAGAGAAAGAGCAGATGGAGCGGCTTGTAATAGAAGAGATGGAACAGGTATGCCAACTTGATGTTCCGCTGATTGCCGATTGCGGTTGGGGCAGGAATTGGCTGGAAGCACATTGAGGTTCTTTTTGAATGAATAGTGAAAAGTGAATAGTGTATTTACTCTGACTATTAAAAATGCTAAAAACAGATGATGCCGGCAACTAATCTACAATCACAACAGAAAAATCCTAGAAAACCGTATAACCGTAAAACCATATAACTGCAAAATATATAATTATGAGAAAATTACTATTGACAATGATGGCATTAGGCATTTTAACAGGTGCCAGTGCACAGAGTGAGGGATTCGGTTATCCCATCAATCCAGTACCATTCACGAAAGTGAAGATAACCCCCAACACCTTCTGGGGTCAGCGGCTGAAAGCCAGTCAGGATGTGACAATACCGTTGGCATTCAGCAAGTGTGAGTCGGAAAACCGCTATACAAACTTCAGCAATGCAGCAGCCCATCTGAAAGACCCAAGCAAAGTGTTTAAAGTTGATGGCGTGATGGGCTATTCGTTTGACGACACCGATCCTTACAAGACTATCGAGGGAGCAAGCTATCTGCTTCAGACCTATCCTGACAAAAAGTTGGAAACCTATGTAGATTCTGTGATTGAAATAATTGGCAGTGCTCAGGAGCCCGATGGTTATCTCTATACTGCTCGTACTCAGAATCCTGAGCATCCCCATGGATGGGCAGGCCCTGCCAGATGGTCGAAAGTGGAGGATTTGAGCCATGAGTTTTATAATCTTGGTCATTTATGCGAGGCTGCTGTTGCACATTACAATGCCACTGGAAAGAAGTCGCTGCTCAACATCGCATGTAAGTTCGCTGACTGCGTCTATAGAGAGGTTGGCGATAAGCCAGGTCAGGCATGTGTAGTGCCTGGACATCAGATAGCAGAGATGGGACTTGCGAAACTATATCTTGCCACAGGAAACAAAAACTATCTGGATCTAGCTAAGTTCTTCCTCGACAAACGCGGTTATACCAGCCGTAAAGACGCTTATTCACAGAGCCATAAGCCCGTGTTGCAACAAGACGAAGCTGTGGGTCATGCCGTTCGTGCCGGTTATATGTATGCAGGAATGGCAGATGTTGCTGCCCTTACCGGGAACCAAGATTACATTAACGCCATCGACCGTATCTGGGATAATATCGTATCGAAGAAATACTATATCACTGGTGGGGTAGGGGCTACTGCAAGCGGTGAGGCATTCGGTGCCAACTATGAGCTTCCCAATATGTCGGCTTATTGTGAAACCTGTGCCGCCATTGCCCAGGTATATGTGAACTATCGGTTGTTCCTCCTTCATGGTGAGTCGAAGTATTACGACTGTCTCGAGCGCACACTCTACAATGGTGTAATTAGCGGTATTAGTATCGATGGTGGTAAGTTCTTTTACCCCAATCCATTACAGAGTATAGGTCAGCATCAGCGTCAGGCCTGGTTCGGCTGTGCATGCTGCCCGAGCAACGCCGCCCGATTCATTCCTTCTTTGCCACAGTATATCTATGCAGTGAAAGACAACAGTTTCTACGTGAACCTGTTCGCAGGCAACGAGACAACAGTAAAAGTAGGAGGAAAAGACGTTACACTCGTTCAGGAGACCAATTACCCTTGGGATGGTGATATAAAGATGACGATGAAGAAAGCTAACAGCCAGTTCGCTCTCAAAATCCGTATTCCCGGATGGGTCCGCGGTCAGGTGGTGCCAAGCGACCTCTACTATTATGTTGACGGCAAGCAGCTGGGTTACAGCATAAAAGTGAACGGTGAGACAGTAACATCCGAACTTCAGGACGGCTATTTCGTGATAGACCGCAAATGGAAGAAAGGTGACCAAGTGAGCGTGCATTTCGACATGGAACCCCGTCTGGTGAAGGCCAACGGCAAGGTAATGGCCGACAAGGGTAGGGCAGAAATAGAACGTGGTCCGCTGGTTTATTGCGCTGAATGGCCAGACAACACGTGCGACGTGCTGAGCGTGCTTCTCAACCAGGATCCTAAATACAACTTCGGAACAGTACGTATTGAAAACACCGACATTAAAACCATCATCACTGATGCTCAGACCCTTAAATTCGGTGATGACGGTAAGCTGAACGTAACAGATGAGCGGTTAGTTCTGATTCCTTATTATGCCTGGGCACACCGTGGCAACGGAAAGATGACCGTATGGTTCCCAATAGATTTGAACGCCACTTCTCCAGCCCTTCCTCCTTCAATCGCATCAGAGAGCAAGGTTGAGGCATCTGCACGCAGATTGCCCGCCTTAAGTTCTATTAACGACCGTTTGGTGCCAGCTGACGGAAATGACCGATCTGTGCCTTACACTCACTGGTGGCCAAAGAAAAACAGCACTGAATGGCTGGTTTATAACTTCAAACAGGAAGAAACAGTAAGCAACAGCACGGTTTATTGGTTTGACGACCAGCCTTGGGGTGGTTGCCGTGTACCCGACAGTTGGAAATTATATTACAAAGACGGTTCTGGCAATTGGCAGGAGGTAAAGAACCCCACTGGTTATCCTACAGGCAAAGGAATTGCGAATATCGTGAATTTCGATCCAGTGAAAACCACAGCAATGAAACTTGAAATTGTACAGCCTGAAAACTATTCATGCGGTGTATTTGAATGGAGCGTCAAATGATTTAAGTATTCATTAATTTAAATATTTAAGTTTTTAATTATATTTCAATACGTTATTAAGTCCACCTTAAAGTCTTTTTAAGGTGGACTTAATATTTTTATTTTTTATTCTGAAAAAAATGTCAAAATCAATCATAAATTGTAAATATTTAAATCGTAAATATAAATAATTTATAAATTTTATTGATTTTCAGAGGAAAAGCGGAAAAAAATGAGTAACTTTGCAATTCTTTTGAACTATTTTTTATTTATTTATTAGTGAAATTAGAAAATAATCTAATTTTCCGTTTGTAATTCCATATTAATTCAATGCAGAAAACATTTTCAGAATTGGGTGTCTGTGATGAGATACTCAAGGCTATCGAAGAACTGGGCTATGTGGCTCCTATGCCAGTTCAGGAACAGGTAATTCCTTATTTATTAGGCAATAACAACGATGTAGTTGCCTTAGCACAAACTGGCACAGGCAAGACGGCAGCTTACGGATTGCCTATCCTGCAGAAAGTGGCTGCCACCTTACAAGCCACCGATAAGTCAGACAGTCAAGAAGGTTCACGTCCGAAAGCGCTCGTGCTGGCTCCAACCCGTGAACTCTGTCTTCAAATCACCGACGACCTGAAATCATACAGCAAATATATCGAAGGACTTCATATTCTCGCTGTCTATGGCGGTGCAAGTATTGAGACGCAGATCAGACAGTTGAAAAAAGGAATTCAGGTGGTGGTAGCCACCCCTGGGCGTTTGGTTGACCTCATGGAACGCGGTGTTGCTAAGCTCAACGAAGTGGAGAACGTTATACTCGACGAGGCAGACGAGATGTTGAGTATGGGATTCAGTGAGAGCATAGACACCATCCTCGCCCAGATACCCGCAGAACGTAATACGCTGTTATTCTCAGCCACGATGAGTAAGGAGATAGAGCGTATCAGCAAGAATTACCTTCACGATGCCAAGGAAATCGTAGTAGGCTCAAGAAACGAAGGTGCTGAGAATGTAAACCATATCTATTATCTCGTTCAAGCTAAAGACAAATACAACGCGCTTAAACGAGTGGCTGACTTTTACCCTGAAATCTATGCCATCATCTTCTGCCGTACCCGACTTGAGACCCAGGAAATCGCCGACAAACTAATCAGTGACGGCTATAACGCTGAGTCGCTCCATGGTGAGCTCTCCCAAGCTCAGCGTGACTTGACAATGAATAAGTTCCGTCATCATAATATTCAGTTATTGGTAGCCACCGATGTGGCAGCCAGAGGATTAGATGTAGAGAATCTCACCCATGTGATCAACTACGGACTTCCAGACGATATAGAGAGCTACACCCACCGCAGCGGTCGTACCGGCCGTGCTGGCAAGACTGGTACGAGCATCTGCATCATCCACGTGAAAGAGAAAAACAAAGTGAAAGCCATTGAAAAGCAGATAGGCAAGAATTTCGTGGCTGGTGTGTTACCTGAAGGTGAAGAGATATGTAAAAAACAGCTGATGAAAGTGCTCGATGACATTGAGAAAGTGGAAGTGGATGAGGAGGAAATTGCACCATTCCTCAAGTCTGTATATCGAAAATTCGAATTAATGGAAAAGGAGGATATCCTTAAACGTGTGATATCAAGAGAATTCAATACCTTCCTCAATTACTATAAGAATGCACCCCGAATCATTCAGCCCGATGATAAGAATTACAAGGAAGAGAAGAAAAAAAGCCGAAATGAACGTCGAAAAGAACGTGGTGGCAGAAACACCCAGGCAGAACCTGGTTACACCCGCCTTTTCATAAATCTTGGAAAGAAAGACAATATGCGTCCTCGTGAGTTCATGGGTTTTGTGAACCGTTGCTCAAAAGGCAATCATTTCGACTTAGGCAGAATCGACATCATGACCAATTTCTCTTTCTTTGAAGTGCCAAGTGATCAGGTTAGAGGTATCTTGAAAGTGCTCAACGGTGCTGAATATGACGGCAGATACGTGAATGTGGAAGTGACTGAAAACAGTAGTGGAGAACATGGAAAACGTGGAGGACGAGGAAGCGAAAGCAGACGCAGCAAAGACAGTTCATCCGTCAGGCAGCCAGATAAACGTACCTCCCGAAAGAAATCGTCCGACCCTATGGCTAAGATCCGCAAGAAAACCGCTGAAAGTGGTCAGAAGAGAGACAAAACAGATAAGCCGGAATGGGCTCAGTTCTTTGAGGGTCAGGTGGAAGGATTACCGTTTTATTCACAGTTTTCAAAGAAAGGAAAGAAAAAGAAATAATTATATTTTTTGAAAATAATTAAGCAACAGTAAAAAAACTCCCAATAAAAAAAATTATGAAAGTATTTCAGCATGTATCGGATATAGGCGACTTGAAACAGGCGATAGAAGAAGCTTTGCAAATAAAAGCTGACCGCTATCAGTATCAGTCGCTAGGTAAGAATAAAACATGTATGTTGATATTCTTCAACAACAGTCTTCGCACACGTCTTTCCACACAGAAAGCAGCAATGAACTTAGGTATGAACGTGATTGTGCTTGATGTGAACCAAGGAGCATGGAAACTGGAAACCGAACGTGGCGTAATCATGGATGGTGATAAAAGTGAGCATCTGCTTGAGGCCATTCCTGTGATGGGCTGCTACTGCGACATCATCGGTGTCCGTTCGTTTGCCCGTTTCGAGAACCGTGAAGACGACTATCAAGAGAAAATTCTCAATCAGTTCATCAAATACAGCGGCAAACCTGTGTTCTTCATGGAGAGTGCAACAGTACATCCGCTTCAAGCATTCGCCGACCTCATCACCATAGAGGAATACAAGCGCAACCAGCGTCCGAAAGTGGTACTGACATGGGCACCCCATCCCAAATCCCTTCCACAGGCAGTTCCTAACTCATTTGCCCAGTGGATGAACGCAGCCGATGTGGATTTTGTGGTTACTCATCCTGAAGGCTATGAACTTGATCCATTGTTCGTAGGCGATGCGAAAGTGGAATACGATCAGCTGAAAGCATTCGAAGGTGCCGATTTCATTTATGCTAAAAACTGGAGTTGTCCAGGCGTTACCCGTCCTGAGGATTACGGCAAAGTATTGTCGAAAGACATGTCGTGGACTGTAGATACGAAACACATGGAACTGACTAACAACGCTTACTTTATGCATTGCCTTCCAGTACGCCGTAACATGATTGTAACCGACGACGTAATAGAGTCACCAACTTCAATAGTCATTCCGGAAGCTGCCAACAGAGAAATTTCAGCTCAAGTGGTGCTGAAACGGATGTTGGAGAGTCTTTAGTTTGTAGTTTATAGTTTGTAGTTTATAGTTTGTAGTTTATAGTTTATAGTTTGTAGTTTATAGTTTGTAGTTTGTAGTTTATAGTGAGTTTGTTTGGTAGATGGGGGAGCTACTGATTTAAAATTTCCATTTTTACTTCCATTTTTACTTCCATTTAAATTTGTTAAACACTTTCAAATACGATAACGGACTCAGGCTGATACATCATTCGTCTCCGACGAATGTTGCATACTGTGGTATTGCGATAGATGCCGGCAGCAGGGATGAATACAGCCATGAGCATGGTATAGCCCATTTTTGTGAACATGCGCTTTTTAAGGGCACTATTCACCGTAATTCCTGGCATATACTGAACCGTATGGAAGCTGTAGGCGGTGATTTGAACGCATTCACCACAAAAGAAGACACAGTGGTCTATTCAGCTTTTATAAAAGACCATTTCAAACGTGCTGTTGAACTGATTTGCGATATCGTGTTCAACAGCACGTTTCCCGATCATGAGATAGAGAAAGAGCGGGAGGTTATAGTTGAAGAGATAGAAAGCTATCACGACTCCCCGGCTGACATGATTTTCGATCAATTTGAGAGTCAGCTATTTTCCGGACATGCCTTAGGTCACGATATCTTAGCCACAACAGATGAGGTTCGAAGATATAAAAGATCCGACCTCAGACGTTTCTTTGAACGTATGTACCGTCCCGAACGTATGGTGTTCTTTGTGTTTGGCGACTATGAATTCAATTTTGTTAAAGACATAGTCGGACAATATGCTTTAAAATATTCAGTCGAATATCCCACTCTGGAACTGGCTCCAGTGCGTAAGCGCTGTGCCTTCCATGCTTACCGCCCCAAATTTCGTCATGAGCAGCACGACACACATCAGGCACATGTGATGCTCGGCTGTCCTGCCTACTCATCCGACGACGACCGCCGCATAGCCCTTTATTTTCTCAACAATATCATCGGAGGTCCTGGCATGAACTCACTGCTCAATGTGGCACTGAGAGAACATCATGGCCTTGTTTATACTGTTGACAGCAGTCTGACGCACTACACCGACACCACCACGTTTGCCATCTATTTCGGATGCGACGCAAACGACGTAGATAAATGCCTCAGAATTGTCCGTAAAGAGTTTGACGGTCTGATATCCGCTCCCTTGAACAGACGCAAATACAACGCATATATGAAGCAAATAAAGGGTCAGATTGGTGTGGGATGTGATAATTTCGAGAATACTGCGCTCGACATGGGTAAGATGTACCTCCATTATGATAAGTTCGACAGTTTAGATGAGACCTACGAACTGCTAGACAGCATCAATCCTGAAATGCTGCACGAAGTTGCGAAAGATGTGCTCAACGAACATAATCTCTCCACACTGGTTTACTCAAAGTAAAGTTTTTTCTACAAGAAATCTTTAAAAAATGCTCAAACAGAGTTTTTTTTCTACAACGAATCTTTAAGAATTTATACGAATTATTTATTCCACTTTTACTTCCATTTTTACTTCCATTTTTACTTCCCCTTTTACTTCCTCTTTTACTTCCCCTTTTACTTCCTCTTTTACTCCCATTTAATATAAATATATTAATTTTAATTCTTAAATATTTTTATGATAATGATTATAGTGTGTTGATAGTGTTTACAATAAAATGTTAAATAATTTGGATATTTGGATATAAACATTCGTATTATAATTATTCACATTATTGATATTATTATTTATTTGATTTTAAATAAATTACATTTATTATTCACATTATGTTCAAAACCTTTTTGTTGATAAAGTTGATAATTATTATTGAGAATTTAGTGTTGATTGTGTGCATAAAAGTTGTTGAAAATATGATGAAAGAAAACAATAACTTTTCTTGGAGATATAAAAATGTTAGTTGCATATAAAAAGTTTTGAAAGTGTCAAGAGTAATTTTTCAAAATTTTTGCACAGTTTATGCACAGGGTTATCAACATTTTGATTTAATAATTTACGATTTACTATGTATTTTTTCCGTTTTTCACATTTTATTATTTTGGATAAACTTTTCATATACCATTCACATATTTATTTTTTGGTTTGATTACTCATAATTGTTTATACGCACACAAAATAGTCCATTTATTAAAATAGTGCAATAAATAGTAAATAGTAAATCATAAATAGTAAATAATGTCAGTTTTTTTTAGTAATTTTGCAGTATGAAAAGAATTGGCGTGTTTTGTGCTTCTTCCGAAAAAATGGAGCACATGTATTATGATGCAGCTTATCAATTGGGTAATTGGATAGGCGAAACTGGTCGTACTCTGGTGTATGGTGGTGCCAATTGTGGTATGATGGAGTGTGTTGCAAAAGGCACAAAAGAATGCGGCGGCACTGTCTATGGTGTGGTACCGAAACGTCTTGTTACGGATAACCGTGTAAGTGATTATATAGACATCACATTCTACTGCAACGATCTGAGTGACCGTAAACAGTATCTGATTGACGAGTCTGACATTTTGATTGTCCTTCCCGGCAGTGTGGGCACTCTTGACGAGGCGTTTTGTGCTTTGGCAGCCAACACGTTCGGTATGCATCAGAAGCGTGTGGTGTTTTGGAATATAAACGGTTTTTACGACCTTCTGTTTCAGTTTTTCGATTCGCTGAGCAGTCAGGGTGTAGTGAACAAGCCATGGAGTGAATTGCTTTATAAAGTAAATACATTAGAAGAAATCAAACAGCTATGCGAAAAGTAATAGGAATAGGTGAAACAATCTTGGACATTATCTTTAAAAACGGTCAGCCTACTGCTGCCGTGCCAGGCGGTTCTGTGTTCAACGGCATCATCTCTTTGGGACGACTCGGTGTGAATGTGGCTATTATCAGTGAGACAGGCAACGACAGGGTGGGTAATTTGATTATTGACTTCTTAAAAGAAAATGGTGTTGACAGTAGTGGTGTGGCTCAGTATCACAATGGTGTGTCGGCTATATCACTAGCTTGGCTCAATGACAAAAATGATGCTGAGTATATGTTCTATAAGGACTATCCCGCTGCTCGTCTGGAGGTTAGCTGGCCAAGTATCGAGCCTGATGACATCGTGATGATGGGTTCATATTTTGTGCTCAATCCTGTGTTGCGTCCCAAAGTGCGCGATTTTCTTGACTATGCACGAAAGAATGGTGCTTTGATTTATTATGATTTTAATTTTCGTAGCAGTCATAAAGATGAAGCCATCAAGATATATGCCGATATGCTTGAGAATTTGGAATACACGGATATCGTACGTGGTTCGGTGGAAGATCTTTATAATCTTTTCGGCATCAGCGACCCCGACCGCATTTATAAGCGTGAGATAGAGTTTTATTGTAAAAACTTCCTGTGCACCGATGCCGGAGGTGATATCCGGCTCATCACCCCTTCCGTTCAGAAGAATTTCAAGGTGGATAAAATAGAAACTGTCAGCACGATTGGTGCAGGTGACAATTTTAATGCCGGCGTTATTTACGGTCTTATCAAATATGATGTCCGACGCGATAACCTGAAAGATATCAACGAGCAGACTTGGGATAAAATCATACAGTGTGGCAAAGACTTGGCTGCCAACGTGTGCCAGACCTTTGATAACAGTATCAGCAAGGAATTTGCGGAGGAATATAGGTTTAGGGTTTAAAATGCTCTAATACTTCCTATTCCTCAGGAATATAACTTCCAATTTCTGAAAGAAATTTAACTCCCATTCTATAATTTAACTCCCAATTTTTGAAAATATTTTAACTCCCAATTAATATAATGAAAGCAGGCATAGTAGGACTTCCTAATGTAGGTAAATCAACTTTATTTAACTGTCTGTCGAGTGCAAAAGCTCAGGCGGCAAATTTTCCCTTTTGTACTATCGATGCTCAGATGGGACAGATCAGTGTTCCCGACGAGCGTCTGACAAAATTGGCAGAGCTTGTGAATCCCGAGCGTATCGTTCCGGCAGTATGCGATATCGTGGATATCGCCGGACTGGTGAAAGGGGCGAGCAAAGGCGAGGGTCTTGGTAATCAGTTCTTGGGTAATATCCGTGAGTGTGACGCCATCATCCATGTGCTCCGTTGTTTCGATAATGGAAATATTGTTCATGTGGATGGCACGGTGGATCCTGTCCGCGACAAGGAAATAATCGACACGGAACTTCAGCTGAAAGATTTGGAGACGGTAGAGAACCGCATGAAGCGTGTGGAGAAGCAGGCTCAGGTTGGTGGCGACAAGAAAGCAAAACTGGAGTATGACTTGCTTTGCCGTTATAGGAGTGCATTAGAGCAGGGAAAAAGTGCCCGTGTGGTGGAGTTGGAGAACGACGATGAGGTGGCGTTGAGCCGTCAGATGTTTCTGCTTACTACCAAACCAGTGCTGTATGTCTGCAATGTAGATGATGCCAGTGCTGCCAACGGGAATGATTATGTTGACCGTGTACGTGATGCTATCAGCGATGAGGATGCCGAGCTGATGATTATCAGCGCCCAGACCGAAGCAGACATTGCCGAGCTGGACTCTTATGAGGAGAAGCAGATGTTTCTGGAGGACATGGGCCTGAAGGAGAGTGGTTGCGACCGTCTGATCAAGTCGATTTATCACCTGCTGAATCTTCAGACATTCATCACTGCCGGTCCGAAGGAGGTGAAGGCATGGACTTACCGCCGTGGATGGAAGGCACCACAGTGTGCCGGCGTGATCCATACTGATTTTGAAAAAGGATTTATCCGTGCAGAAGTCATCAAATACGACGACTACATCAAATACGGGTCTGAGGCGGCTGTCCGGGAAGCTGGTAAGATGGGTGTTGAAGGCAAGGAATATGTTGTGCAGGACGGCGACATCATGCATTTCAGGTTTAATGTGTGAAACATGTGCATTTCACTAATATTGCTGAGTAGTCAGACTAAAAACTAAAGACTAAAAACTAAAAACTATGCTCTACATAGACTGGCAGCCTTCGATGGAGGCGATTAAAATAGGCTCGTTCAGTATTCTGTGGTATTCTCTGTGCTGGGTGATAGGACTGATAGGCGGTTATTTCATCGTCCGTAAGTTGTATGCTGACCAGCGTATCGACCCTGAGTTAAAAAACGGCAGGCTTGTGGCTTCACACCGTTTTGACCCACTTTTCCTCTATTGCTTCATAGGTGTGGTGCTTGGAGCCAGAATCGGTCATTGCGTGTTTTATGAGCCTGACTACTATCTCACTTCGTGGAAGGGAATAGTGGAGATGCTCCTTCCTGTGCGGATAGACAATGCCGGCGGCTGGCACATGGAAGGCTACCGCGGACTGGCAAGTCATGGCGGTGCGATTGGCCTTTTCATTGCGCTGATGCTGTATAAATGGAGGAAGCAGATGCCTGCTTTCATTATTCTCGACAACCTCGGAATTGCAGCTCCGTTCTGTGCTGCCTGCATCCGTATCGGCAACCTGATGAACTCCGAAATCATCGGAACTCAAACCGACGTGCCATGGGCATTTATATTCCACACACATGAGTCGATGGTAAACGGACAGACGGTGCCGCGTCATCCGTCACAGCTTTATGAAGCTATCGCTTATATCATCATCTTCATCATCATCTTGCTGATTTACCGTAAGAGCAGGAAAGCCTATTTAGGAAAGGAGAACCAACTGTATCAGGTGAGGGAGCGCATCTCTGTCGGATCCGGATTCTATTTCGGACTTTGCATCGCCGCTATTTTCACTTTCCGGTTCTGCATCGAGTTTTTGAAGAAGGAGCAGGGCGGCATTGACGACGGCTCGCTGCCTATCGACATGGGTCAGATTCTCAGCATCCCGTTTGTGATCACAGGAGTTTGGGCGATGACAAGGAAGAATTATTTAAGTGAAAAGCGAAAAGTGAATAGTGTAAAGTTAGAATAAATGTATCGAAAACTGAATATAACCGAACTTGACCGCCTGACTGTCGATGAGTTCAAGCAGAGCCGTAAGATGCCAGTGGTGGTGGTGCTCGACGACGTACGGAGCATGTATAATGTAGGCAGTGTGTTCCGTACGAGCGATGCTTACCGTGTGGAGTGTATTTATCTGTGCGGTATAACAGCCTGTCCTCCTCATGCCGAGATTCATAAGACTGCATTAGGTGCTGAGGAGAGTGTCGATTGGATTTACTTCTCTTCTGCAGAGGAAGCTGTCAGCGATTTGAAACGGCGCGGCTATAAGGTGTTTGCCGTGGAGCAGGCTGAGGGCAGTATCAGTTTTCCCCTTCCTACCGACACGTTCGATGAGCTTCCTGACGGCTATGGGCTGGTGCTCGGAAATGAAGTTAAGGGAGTGCAACAGCAGGTGGTCGATCTCTGTGATGGTTGCATAGAGCTTCCTCAATATGGCACGAAACATTCGCTGAATGTGGCTACGGTTGCAGGAATCGTGATTTGGGAGATGGCGAAAAGATATTTTTAATTTACCATTTAATATTTACCATTTATTGAGCTAATTGTTTTTTAAATACGAAATATTGTATAACTGTCAAACCAATGAAAACCGAAGAGCTAACCCCGATGATGCGTCAGTTCATGGAATTGAAGTCGAAGCATCCAGATGCTTTGCTGCTGTTCCGCTGTGGTGATTTCTATGAGACCTACAGCGACGACGCAGTGGTGGCTTCCGAGATACTGGGTATCACGCTGACGAAGCGCAGTAGCGCGATAGGCACCCGCAAGGATGCAGCAGTAGCTATGGCCGGTTTTCCTCATCATGCGCTCGACACCTATCTGCCCAAGCTTATCCGTGCTGGGCGTCGCGTGGCGATATGCGACCAGTTGGAGGATCCTAAGTTGACAAAGAAACTGGTGAAGCGCGGCATCACCGAACTGGTGACTCCCGGTGTGGCGATGACCGACACGGTATTGACCAGCAAGGAGAACAATTTTCTCGCCGCCATCCATTTCGGTAAGGCGATGGTGGGCGTGTCGTTCCTTGACATCACCACCGGTGAGTTTCTGGTTTATCAGGGCACAGCCGACTATGTGGATAAGCTGCTGACGAATTTCTCCCCGAAGGAGGTTTTGTTCGAACGTGGCAAGCGCAATATGTTTCTCGGTAATTTCGGTGGCCGCTATTTCACATACGAACTGGATGACTGGCTCTTCGTGGAGGACACCTCCCGTAAAAAGCTGAACAAGCATTTCGGTGTCCGCAACCTCAAGGGCTTCGGCATCGACCATATCCACGAGGGAATCGTGGCGGCAGGGGTTATACTTTATTATCTTGAGCAGACTCAGCACACCCACATAAGTCATATCAGTCGCATCAGCCGTATTGAGGAGACGCGTTACATGCACCTCGACCGGTTCACCGTGCGCAGTCTGGAGCTGATGGAGTCGATGAACAGTGCGGGAATGTCGCTCTTGCAGGTCATTGACAAGACTGTGTCGCCGATGGGTGGTCGTCTGCTTCACCGCTGGTTGTGTTTCCCGCTGAAAAATCCGGACATGATCAGTGAGCGTCAGGACGTGGTCGATTATTTCTTCCGCTATCCTGATTTCCGCGATCAGGTGCATGAGCTGCTGCGCGGCATGGGCGACCTGGAACGTCTGGGCAGCAAGATTGCCACACAGCGCATCGGTCCCCGTGAGTTTATCCAGTTGCGTCAGTCGCTCCTGAACATAGGTCCACTCAAAAAGCTATGTGCCGCCACCGATAACAAGGTGCTTCAAAGCGTGGCAAAACATCTTGATGCATGCACCGACCTCGTAGATCGTATCGGCAGGGAAATCCGGCCCGACTGCCCTGTGGCAATTAACAAAGGTGGGGTGATAGGCGAGGGGGTGAACACTGAGCTTGATGAGCTCCGCCGTATCGCCTACAGCGGCAAGGACTATCTCCTGCAGCTGCAGCAGCGCGAGAGCGAGGCTACCGGCATCACCAGCCTGAAAATCGGTTTCAACAACGTGTTCGGCTATTATATAGAGGTACGCAACACATTTAAAGATAAGGTGCCTGCCACGTGGATACGTAAGCAGACCCTCACGCAGGCTGAACGGTATATCACCGAGGAGTTGAAAAAATATGAAGAGACAATTCTGGGAGCTGAGGAGAAAATCATGGCGCTGGAAACAAGCATTTTCAACCAGCTCATGAACGACGCACTTGTGTATATAGAGCCTATACAGGCTGACTCGTCTGAGGTGGCTAAGCTCGACTGCCTGCTTTCGTTTGCACTTGCTGCTAAGGAATATAATTATGTGCGTCCGGTGGTTGACGACTCGCTCGTCATCGACATCCGTCAAGGTCGTCACCCTGTCATCGAGCGCAACATGGAGTTAGGCGAGCAGTATGTGGCGAACGATGTGCTGTTGGAATGCCGCGGGCAGCAGATTATCATCATCACCGGCCCCAATATGGCGGGTAAGTCCGCCCTGCTGCGCCAGACCGCGCTCATCACGATTTTGGCACAGATAGGTTCGTTCGTGCCAGCAGAGTCCGCACGTATCGGCTACTGCGACAAGGTGTTCACGAGGGTGGGGGCGAGCGACAACATCTCGCTCGTCGAAGCGACGTTCATGGTGGAGATGAATGAGGCGGCTAATATCCTCAACAATCTCAGCGAGCGTTCGCTCGTGCTCTTCGACGAGCTTGGACGTGGCACGAGCACCTACGACGGCATCTCCATCGCCTGGGCTATCGTGGAGTATATCCACGAGAACCCGAAATATCATGCCCGCACACTCTTTGCCACCCATTATCATGAGCTTAACGAGATGGAGAAGTTGTTTCAGCGCGTGAAGAATTATAATGTGTCGGTGAAGGAGGTCGATAATCAGGTGATATTCCTCCGTAAGCTGGTGCCTGGCGGGAGCGAGCACTCGTTCGGTATCCATGTGGCTAAAATCGCGGGCATGGTACCCTCGGTGGTGCGCCGTGCAGAGGAGGTGATGGCAGAGCTTGAACGTAACAACAGTGGTGAGGGTGTGTCCCGCCCATCTACAGCCAGTATCAGTGCTCCTTCAGAGAAGTCGCAGCTCTCCTTCTTCCAGCTCGACGACCCGATACTCTGTCAGGTGCGCGATGAAATCATCAATACCGACGTTAACAACCTCACTCCCCTTGAGGCGCTGAACAAGCTGAATGAGATAAAGAAGATAATTTTGGGAAAGATTTAAAATTGGGTTTATGGGTCTAGTGGATCAAATGGGCAGTCTTCATGTCAGCCCATTCAGCCCATTCAACCCATAATAACCAAAATAACCCCATTAAACCCAAAAAGAAAATGAATAAATTCTCTAAAAAAATGTTAAAATTTTATATAAATGTCGTTTTCCATATACTTTTTAGAAAAAAAATGCATGAAATTTAAAAATTATTGAAAATAATTGCTAAAAATTTTTTTTGTTTTCTCTTTTTTTTTTAATTTTGCAACGAATCTGCACATAGTATGCCCAGAAAAGTAGATGAAATTGCTTTTTGATGGGCTGCTTTGGGGCAATA
>JAEEGI010008151.1_pt1 | contig 23224 bp, 22 predicted proteins | sample 8958751 | NCBI WGS metagenome assembly JAEEGI01 (sample SAMN16246545, study PRJNA631951) | gut metagenome | biome: gut microbiome; feature: rumen; material: KS-attached | host: Bos | place: Iran: Karaj | collected 2018-10 | reverse complement strand
AACGGATGAAGGAAATCGAGAGATAGATTGCTGAGTGGGAATGTTAACAAACATCAACACAATCAACAGTATCTAAAATGGAAAAGGCTAAGATAGACTACAGCGCAGAGAGGGAAATAGTTCTCAAACAAATAAAGGAACGCTCGGGGATTGATTATGAGCAAGAATTGGAAAACATTTTCAACCAGCTACAACGCTTGGGTGAATCCCCCAATCCTGTAAAACGAGAACTAAGATTTGTCCCTCCCTATTTCGGGAAAGACGATATCAAACTGATTATCATCGGGCAAGACCCCACGATCCGAAACGAGGAACGTCGCAAAAACATAACATGCACCCTGAACTTAGATAAATCGGGCGCTTTGACAAGCTATGTTAAGCAAATATGCGAAGGATTGGGGATTACTATAGACAATGTATTTGCCACCAATATTATCAAGTATTTCTACACAACACCACCAGCGCAGACATTTGACGTACTCAAAAAACACCTACCCTACAATCTTGAATTATTAAATAAAGAGTTGGAGTTATTCCCAGAGGCTCCCGTAATCACATTAGGAGAACCCGTTTTGAAACTATTGACAAACGACAAGGCAAAAGTCCGCGTTTATTGGGGATATGATTCAAAGACCAAATCCTGTAATGACAACTTTAATTTCGTGGGAAGTGATGATAATAACGAAATCGGAAGAGTATTCTACCCATTTTGCCACCAACCGAGTCAACGAAAGCAATTTTACAAAGAAAACTTAAAGAAATACATTAAATATGTAAAAGACGAGTTGAAATCGTAAACCACCCGGCTTTTACAGTATTAAGGAACATTTTTTCCAAATACTTCAAGCCTGTGCCACAAAATGGCACAGCCTTTCTTTTTCTTTGCAGCGTGAACCGAGCGCGAAGATTTTTTTCGCCCCGTGGTTGAAAAAACACGGTTTGTGTTCTATAATTATTGTTGAAAGATTATGGAAGGAGAAAGCTATGGAACCCGAGAAAAAGACGACTAAGAAAATTGACCTGCTGACCGCAGTGGAAAAGATTGTGGACCTCTCGAAAGGATCGCAACTGAACACTGAGTTTTACCGCAAAGCGGCGCGACCCATCAAGTACCTTATGGACAAGATGGAACTCACCAAGGAACAGGCGGTGATGATGTCGCTGTTTATCGACAAGAGCAACGACACCATCCGCATCAGTGATTTCTCCGAACACCTCCAATGCAGCACCACCCGTGTCATCCGTCTCATGAAGGATGTTGACGAGTTGGAATGCCGTGGCTTGGTGAACTGCAGCCGCACCCGTGGCGGCATCACCTACCATGTGCCCTTGGAGGTAGTCAATGCTTTTAAGAACGACGAGAAATTCGTGCCTCAAGATTGCTCCGGTCTGACTTGTGCCGAGTTGTTTGGCCTCATCGACGATATCATGGAAATGCGCGATGACAACGAGTTGAGCACCGATGCCGCAGAAAGAAAACTTCGCGATCTGCTCGACAGCAATCAACACCTGATTTTCGTTCAAAAGCTGAAGGGTTTCAACCTTTATGAAAAGGACGAGATGCTACTGCTTTTGTTCTCGCACCTGTTTGTCAACAACAATGACGACAACATCGGCTATCACGACTTGAACTTTTTCTACGACCAGAGGTACGAGTGGAACTATATCAGAAGCCGTTTGGTCAACAACACGCACCTCTTACTTGACATCAAGATGATTGAATACAACAACGATGACGGTTTCGTGAACCGCGAGTCGTTCCGCATGACCTGGAAAGCCAAACAGATGCTGTTTCCCGAGTTGAACTTGGCTTCGATGAAGCAGGATGTCAACAGGAAAGGCCTGATTAAACACGAGGACATCGTTGAGAAGCAACTCTTTTACGACAAGGGCGTTGCGGCACAAGTGGCCGACCTGGGCCAGTTGCTGGAGGAAGAGCATTATCGTGAGATTTGCGAACGCTTGAAAGGCAAGGGCTATCGCAGTGGCTTCACCTGCTTGTTCTATGGTGCACCTGGAACGGGTAAGACCGAAACCGTATTACAGTTGGCGCGTCAGACGGGACGTGACCTCATGCAGGTCAACATCTCGGAAATCAAGAGCATGTGGGTTGGAGAGAGTGAGAAGAACATCAAGGCAGTGTTCGACCAGTATCGCGAGAAGGTCGCTCAGCAGTCCATCACCCCTATCCTGCTCTTCAACGAGGCTGACGCCATCATCGGCAAGCGTCAGGAGGGGGCGGAGCGTGCCGTGGAGAAGATGGAGAACTCCATCCAGAACATCATCCTTCAGGAAATGGAGACTCTTGAAGGCATCCTCATCGCCACCACCAACCTCGCCCAAAACATGGACAAGGCTTTCGAACGCCGTTTCCTCTACAAAATCAAGTTCAACAAGCCTACGCTGGAGGCCAGGATGCAGATTTGGCAGGCGATGCTGCCCGAGCTGAAGGAGGAGGACATCAGGGTTTTGGCAGAGAAGTACGACTTCAACGGTGGACAGATTGAGAACATCGCGCGACACTATGCCATCGACAGCATCCTGCACAGTGATTCGGCGGCATCGTTGGAAAAGCTCATGGAACACTGCGATAGCGAGCGCTTGGAGCAGAAAGAAAGCCATAAGATTGGCTTTAAATAATTTTGGAGAACAATGTAAAGATTATCATGCCTGTGCTGCGATTCGGCACAGGCTTTTGTTTTCTTTGCAACGGAAAACAACAACTGCGGTCTCCACATTCAAGGAACTTATGCTATTTTTGCATTATTAAACAAACAGCAACCATGTTGAAACTCATCACCGATTCTGCCCATTACACCGAAGTCCTTGCTCGAGTCCCCAAGGTCAAGCGCAGCCTCTGGATTGGCACTGCCGACATCAAAGACCTGTATGTCAAGGTCGGGTCTCAAACGAAGCCCTTCCTTGCAGTATTGGCGCAGCTCATCAAAAAAGGTGTGGAAGTGCGGCTCATCCATGCCAAGGAGCCGGGTCCAGCGTTCCGCGAGGACTTCGACAAATACCCCGCCTTATTTGATGGCTTGGAAAGGGCGCTTTGTCCGAGGGTACATTTCAAGATCTTGGTCTTCGATGGCCAAGTGGCCTATATTGGCAGCGCCAACCTTACTGGCGCAGGCATTGGAATGAAAGGCGATGGTACGCGCAACTTCGAGGCCGGCATCCTCACCGACAATCCCGAGCTGGTTGAACAAGCCATGAACCAATTCGATGATGTTTGGTTAGGGAAGCACTGCAAGAATTGTAAAAGGAAGGAGTTTTGTGGCGATCCAATAGTACTTCAATCATGAGCAACATTTATCTCGCTGAAATTGTCAATCTTCACGAGCCAAGCCATAGTGATGGTTATCCGTTCAATATTCCAGCCATTAAAAGCATCAAATCGTTGAAATTTACCACTGAGGTAACTTATTTTATTGGGGAGAATGGTAGCGGCAAGTCAACCTTATTGGAGGCCATTGCCATCAAGATGGGGATGAATGCCGAAGGTGGTGGACGAAACTTCAATTTCAGCACCAACGCAACTCATTCCATCTTGGAGGAGGAGTTGAAATGCGTCAAGACTCCGTATCGACTTTACGATAATTTCTTCTATAGGGCTGAAAGTTTCTATAACGCCATTACCTATCTTGAGAGCCTCAAAGATGGTGGCAACCCGTTTTTTGCATACGGTGCTGAGAACCTTCACCATTGTAGTCACGGTGAGGGGATGGTCCGCCTGATTGAAAACCGGTTGGAATGTGGCTTTTACATTTTCGACGAACCTGAAGCGGCTTTGTCGTATCAAAACCAATTAAGGTTCTTGTTGTGGATGAAAAGGGCGGTCGATGCTGGTAGTCAGTTGATTGTCAGCACCCATTCGCCAGTTATTCTTGCCTATCCGGGAGCAGCGATTTACTTGTTAAACCAAGATGGCATCCAGAAGACATCATACGAGGAAAGTTATATCTATAACGATATGCGGTCGTTTGTCAATAATGTCCCTTTGATTCAAAACGAGCTTGGCCTCTTGGATTGAAAGGAACGATGTCTTCTCTGATTGTGCTTCAATTTGGTATCACTATTCTTTTATTTTTGTACTGAAAAATGTATTTTTGCAACGACTAATACGAGGTATGCTTTATGGAAAACCATGACATTGATGAAATTCAAAGCCAATTGGAAGGGCTTTCGATTCAAGAAAAGTTAAACCGTTTGGAAGAAATCAAATCCGAAGTGGATGACGAGTTGGATGAACTGGAAACCTTCTCCAATGAATTAGACTCACTGCTTTCGGATTTGGAAGACCAAATCGAATCGGATTATAAACAAGAGATAATAGCTGCGCTCAATGAAACTATCAGCTCATATCCCAAAGGAGTTTTCACGATTGTTTCTGATACTGTGATAGATATAGAGGGGCTCCGTTTTTATTTCCGCCATCCCTTTTGGAATAACCACCAACTTGAGATTGGACTGAACACACGGAAATCCGTGGTCCGTGTCCGCGATTTCCGAGAGGATTTCAAAAAACTGTTACAAGAAGCTCTTCCTGAAGCTTTTTATAACAATACAGACATTATTGTGCCATTGTCTGGTGAAAAAGGCACCTGTGATGTAATTAAGGATATGGTTGAGTCGCTTGTATCCCTTTCTCCACAGTTTGTAGAGTTGGCGAAAGAATATAATTATGTGTAGATAGTCCATTCGTTTTACGAAAATGGTATTATGAGGAACAAAAGTTGTCGAGCTTTTGATATAATTGTTGCAAATTCGGATGATACCAACTTGATTTGGCAAAAGTTGTTTAAAACAATAGTTTTGTAAGCCTGTGCTTCAATTTGGCACAGGCTTTCGTTTTCTTTGCAGCGTAATTTTAAAACAAAACATTATGAGTAAAGTATTCAGAGTATGGCCCAAGAGGGTCAAAAGATCAAATGGAACAGTCCTAACCCCTGAAATGGTCATCGTGGTGACCACCAAATACCATGTCTCCAGCCCATTTGGCAACGGAGCCCAGGAAATCAAGGAAACCTACATGCGCCTCTACCAGTTTGACTACAAGAAAGCCAATTGCTGTCAGTCGGATTTTAATTATGAGGCGTTGGATTGAAGAACAGCTAAAAACATGAAGACCGTTCTGAATTTAGGCACAGGCTGTCTTTTTCTTTTGCATCAAACAAAGCAAATTGATTTTTGACTATTTTTGCATCTAATATCGAAATGTACTTTTTGGAGTAAAACAAAAGCATAGATCTATGTTGTTTATATATGATTATTTGGTAGACCTAATACGGGAGCATCTTAAAGAAAGACAGATAGATGCAGATGTAAAACCTCATATTGGAAGAGCCTGGCATTGTTATAGGTTCATACAGGTTCATCCCAAGGACATTACTGACAATGTTCATTACGAGTATATCAATGGTCGTTGGGAACTTCATTTTGAGAATTCATCTGAAGATGAACAGGTAGAAATACTGCGCAGTAAAGTGATGTCACTGATTCAATTAGATGGCTATCTGGATTGGCAAAGGCGAGATGGGTATAAAAAAGGATGCTTGAGTGTTGATGAAGTGGTTGAAGATCAGGAATCATTCATATCCATTTTTGATTTTTTTTGGGATTCAACGTCAGTCATTTTATTGAATGATGTGGAAGAAAAAGGATCAACTGTGCTTGAACAGGATATTTTGACTGAAAATGAAGATGTTCCCGACACTTGTGGGTTTATGGAGAGCGTCATTAATAATGCTTCCTATCAAGAACCTGTTGTTAGATTGTCTACGATTGAGGATTTGCCGTTTGAACGGTTTGTCATCCCGCCATATCAAAGGCCGTATAAATGGGGTGTAACGAATGTAAATCAATTGATAACAGATGTGCTTGCATTTTGTGAAAAAGGAACGAATGAATATCGGTTAGGGACGTTGGTATTACATGAACAAGCAGACAAGCTAAATATTGTTGACGGACAGCAGCGCACTATTACTTTGATACTGCTTATAAATGAGTTGGGAAATGAAGCGGAATTTCAGAAATTGTTGGAGGATATTCCCATTTCCTCTTTTCTAGCAAGGCCACAGTTTCATGAGCTTACTTCACGAAAGCATATTCAAGAAAACATAAATGCAATTCGTTTTCGATTAACAGAGTTCAAAGAAAAGCATGTCCGTTTCCTGATTAAAAGTTGCAAGTTTGTCATTGTTACTCTTTATGATATTTCGGAAGCTTTCCAATTCTTTGATTCCCAAAATGCTCGTGGCAAAGAACTGGAGCCACACGATTTGTTGAAGGCTTTCCATTTGCGTGAAATACCTCGGATGACTGATGCGGATAAAAGTAATATCACCGAATGGGAAAATCTTGATACGCCCAGGCTTGCCAACCTATTCTTGCTGTTATTCCGAATTAAGCGATGGATTGAGGGGGATGATGGACGGGAATTCACGAGTAATAATGTTGATACATTTAAGGGTCCAAAAACAGGTAAAGTCATTCTTCCATACCAAAGAATATATGCGATGGCAGAATGTTACACTGAACTTTATAATGCAGATTTGTCGAGAAGGATTGACGGACAACACATGGATTATCCGCATCAGATAGATCAAGTTACTATAAATGGCACCCTTTTCTTTGATATGATTCGTTATTATTCAAGAAAAGAAGCCGTTGTAAAAGAAATGCTACAGAAGCATTGTCCTGATATTGATTATGCTATCAATCATTATGCGGAACGTTATAGGAAAGGTGACCTGTATACACGAAATCTTTTTACAGCTGCTTTGATGTTCTATTACGATAAGTTTTCAGAGGACGGCTTTGAAAAGGCAATGCCAAAAATCTTCGCATGGGCATATAGTATGCGTATTAAACATTATTCGGTACAGTTAGCTACAATGGATAATTTGGCACGTGAACACAACAGCTTCTTTAGAATGCTTCATAGGGCTATATCACCCCTGGATATTCAGAATTGGGTTGTTGAACCGATAAAGAAAAGTGAGATACAGCAGCAGGGTAAAATGACCGAAGTGTTCGAAATTTTCAATAAATACAAATACATAGAATCATGAGAGCATCTAATAATAAACCTGAAATGTTGACGGTTCAGTCACTACTAAGTAAAGACGAGTATCTTATTCCTATGTATCAGCGCAATTATGCATGGGAAGAGCCGCATTTGAACCAGTTGATCCAAGATGTCTGGGATTATCATGCGCTCGGTAAAAACTATTATATCGGCACATTGGTGGTCTATGATAGAAAGGATGGCACATATGAAACTGTTGACGGGCAACAGCGACTTACCACATTAAACATCATACTTTGTGCTTTGCGTAATGAGATTGAAGTTGAAGATGTGGATTTGGATTGGTATAAAGGCGTGAATATCTCATACGAATTTAGAGAACGCTCGACACGAACCTTGATGGCATTATACAGCTATGCCAATGATGAGGATTTGGATGATGTTGCCATCAAAAACATGTACTATAGTGTGCGTAGGAACATCGAAAGTATTGTTCCTAAGGACAATCTTTCGGAGTTTCTTGACTACTTCTTTAATAAGGTAATGGTTACAAGGGTCATCTTACCTGTCGATACGGACTTGAATCACTACTTTGAGATAATGAACAGCCGGGGTGAGCAGTTGGAGAAACATGAAATCCTAAAGGCTTTAATCATGCGTTCATCGTCAATGAATTTGCATAAAAGCTGGTTGATTGGGCAAATCTGGGATGCATGTGCTGATATGGACAGGTATGTTCCGTTAAACTTTACAACAAAGTTAAGGAATATAATGTTTGGAGAGCAATGGGACGATTTCAATTGGGATAATCTTGACAATTTGGTAGACCAAACAAAGGGTATTCAAATAGATGCGAGGAACGAGCAGTTTTCGATAGAGGATGTTTTGGGACAAAACTTTTCGGGTATAGCAAATGAGGAAGAAAAAGAAGGCGATCGATTTGAATCGGTGCTGAAGTTTCCTGGCTTTTTACTTCAAGTCTTGCGAGTTATCACAAAAGAGGATGTCGCATTAGATGATAAAAGGCTTTTATCGACATTTGACCAATATCTGAAAAAGGATGATTTTGCGGATGTGTTTATCCTGAAAATGTTAGAACTGAGATTCTTATATGATAGATTTGTTATTAGACGTGATTATAAGGATGATACAGTCAATGGTAAGATGAATCTTCTAACGCTTACAAAGCAAAAAGAAAGCTTTAGTTATAATAATACATTTGGTGACATTGATGAAAATCATAGAGCTATAATGATAGAATCAATGTTTCATGTTTCTTTGCCCAGCCAAAACTATAAACATTGGCTTTGCGCCGTGTTGAATTATGTAAATGAACACAAAGACGGGAAGGGATTAGCTGATTATCTTGAAGACTTGGCTAAAACATATATGTTTGGCCGATTCCTTTCAAATGGTGATTCAAATGATGGGTTTTATTATAAAGCTATATTTAAGTCGGAAGAAATTGCTGTTAGCAAGCCAATAAAGCTTGATTTCCCGACGTTTGAAGAGCATATTGATTTCTTCATTTTCAACTATATAGACTACTGCATTTGGCATAGAGATAAGAATGCTTATTATGATTTTGAGTTTACTTCAAGAAGCTCAGTGGAACATTTTTATCCGCAACATCCTCTTAATGGTCCAGAAATGGAAGTGAAATACTTACATGACATTGGCAATTTGTGTTTGATAAGCAGTTCAAAAAACTCTAAACTTAGTAATAATCCGCCATTGGCCAAAACAGATTATTATGGTAAGGCTAAATATGACAGTTTGAAACAGAAGTTGATGATGGATGTTGTCAAGACGAATAAGAGAAAGGCTTCTGATACACAACAGGTTTGGTGGAATGAAGAGGTAAAAGAACATCATAAATATATTGAAGACATTGTTCTTTCTAGTTTTGACGAATTAGGTACGGGGCAATAATAAATATTTGATAATAAGTTTTTTCACTGAACATGCCTGTGCCTCAATCCAGCACAGGCTTTCTTTTTCTTTGCGGCAGATTTCAACACAAAACACCATGAACATCAAAGACCTATTACAAGACGATGCCTTAAAGGCACTTGAAGACCAAATCATTATGTCGTTTGAAGGGCTTTGGAGCAAAGACCACGACTACACCGACGAGCGTAGCCTTATCGAAGTCAGGAAAACCATCATCAACCATCGTGTGTTGCAACATCAGGATTTGTTGCTGCCCGACATCATAGCCTTCAACGACGCGATGCGGGAAGCCTTGCGCGAAATGTTCGACAAAGCCCACGCCGTGTATGAAGCTAACAAAAGCTTCGGTAAAGATGTGGAGGTCGAGGCTTGCTGCTATCTTAGCAATGACTATCCGGCATCGCATCCCGTGCAAGGCGAGGACCGTCAGGAGCTTTGGAATGCTTTGCAGGATTCAGGATGGAATCTGCTGTATGAAGGCGGCGTGGCTTTCCCTCTCCAATTGAAAGGGAACGACGATCCTGATTCCAACGACTTTGACGAATTCATCGGGATGAATTGTCCCCCGCCCAACTGGAACGAAGGCCTCGACCAGGAACTGACCAAAGACCTGCATCTGATTAATGCTTTTCACAACCTTTTCGACTACACCGACTTCGCAATCACTGACTTCATCTATTGTCGTGATTTTTACTACGAAATCAAAGTTGAAATTTGATTATTCACCTTGTGCAACAATTTAGCACAGGCTTTTTATATCTTTGCATCATCAAACCATATTATCATGTCAAAAAACCTCCTAAACAAATACGTCTGGCTCGTGGAAACCATTTACAACGCGAAGTACATCTCGTTTGAAGAGATCAACCGCCGTTGGCTTGACAACGATATCAGCGAAGGATCGGAAATTCCCAAGCGGACTTTCCACACTTGGATTAACGAGGCAGAAGAACTCTTCGGAATCAGCATTCTATGTGAGCATTGGGGTGATTTCCGTTACTATATCGAGAATCCCGAAGAAATCAAGAAAGGCGGCCTGCGTAACTGGCTGCTCAATACTATTTCTACCAGCAATCTGCTCATGGGAAACAAGTCGCTCAACGACCGTATTTTGTTGGAAATCATTCCTTCGGGACAGGACTTCCTCGCCGTCGTCTTGGAGGCAATGAAGAAAAGCAAGGCGCTGGAAGTAACCTACAAAGGCTATCGGAGTGAACATGAACACACGTTCCCTGTGGCGCCTTATTGTGTGAAGCTGTTCCGTCAACGGTGGTACGTGGTGGGTAATAGTATGTTGGAGGATACGATTCGAATCTATGCCTTGGATCGCATCATGGATCTCCAACTAACGGATGAAACCTTCAAATATCCCAAGAAATTCAGCCCGGAGAACTATTTCACAGGCTGTTTCGGTATTATCCACGACGATGAGACAGAAGTCGAGACGGTGAAACTGAAAGTGAACGCCGACCAATCCAACTATCTTCGCTCCCTGCCTTTGCATCACTCACAAGAGGAAATTGAAACCAACGACGACTATAGCATCTTTACCCTTCGCGTACGTCCTACATTCGATTTCCAACAGGAACTCCTCAAGCATGGCGACACCCTTGAAGTGTTGGAACCGCAATGGCTGCGAAAGGAAATGACTGCGACAATTAAACGGATGTTTAACAAATACAAAAAGTGACAATCTCATTGATTATGAAAAAACACTATACCTTCAGCACAGGTGAAACCATCGAGGCCGACCTTGATGACCTGCATCGACTTTTGGCTGAGAACCAACAATACTTGGAAAATTACGAAATAGTCTTCAGTTCCCTTGAGGACGATGACTACATCGCCCGCGGCAACGGATTTTGCGACCGCAAGTACAGTGACGACTTCATTGAGGGGCAAATTGAGAAGTATGAGAAAAAGGTGAAGGAAATCGAGAAGTGGATTGAAAAAGACGAAAAAAATCTTGCCGGTATCGGCAAAAATTGATACCTTTGTGGCGAAAAATGAATAATTCTTGCCGATAAATGGAATATATCTCAGTCAGTCAGTTTGCCAAGAAATACGGTATTAGTGAACGTACTGCCCGTAATTATTGCGCTACGGGAAAGATAGAGGGAGCGTTCCTCACAGGAAAGACATGGAACATTCCCGCCGAGGCGGTTTTGCCTAAACGGAACACAAAAAAAAGTGTCACCGTTGCTGGCTGCTTTGCGCGAACAAAAGGAGACCAAATTGAAAGGTGGTATTTACCATCGTGTTCAAATTGATTTGACCTACAACTCCAACCATATTGAAGGCAGCCGTCTGACTAAGGAACAGACACGCTATATCTTTGAGACCAATACTTTGGGCATTACCTCGGAAAACACGCGAATTGATGATATTTTAGAGACCATCAACCATTTCCGCTGCATCGATTATGTGATTGACCACGCCACCGACAAAATTACCGAGTCTCATATCAAGCAGCTACACCTGATCCTGAAAACCAATACTTCCGATAGCCGAAAGGCTTGGTTTGCCATAGGAGATTACAAGCGACTGGCTAATTCAGTGGGAGAGGAGGAAACCACACAACCTCAGGCAGTTCATGGTCAAATGAAATTGCTACTTGCTGATTACCACGCCTTAAATAATGTCGATTTTGACAATTTGTTGGATTTTCATGTCCGCTTTGAGCGCATCCATCCTTTTCAAGATGGTAACGGGCGCGTCGGGAGGCTTTTGCTGTTTTGGCAATGCTTGCAAGTTGGCATAGCGCCTTTTATTATCACGGAGGACTTGTGTCTGTTCTATTACCGTGGCATCCAGAATTGGGGGAAGATTAACGGCTATTTAAAAGACACCTGCCTCACAGCGCAGGATAACTTTAAGGCCATTTTGGATTATTACAAAATCAAGTATCAATGAATTCCTTCGCCGCCATCGATTTTGAGACCGCCAACAACGAGCGCACCAGCGTGTGCAGCGTTGGCGTGGTCATTGTGAGGGAAGGGGAGTTTGTGGATTCGTTCTACTCACTTATCCAGCCGGAACCCAACTACTACCTCTATTGGAATACCTTGGTCCACGGCATCACCCAAGCGGATACCGAGGATGCGCCTGTGTTTCCTGAGGTCTGGCGGCAGATTGAGCCGTTGATTGAAGGCCTGCCATTGGTAGCACATAACAGCCCTTTCGACGAGGGTTGCCTCAAAGCGGTGATGCGCTGTTATCAGATGGATTATCCGGATTACCAATTCTTCTGCACCTGCAGGGCGTCAAGAAGGCATTTTGGCAATCGGCTTCCCAACCACCAACTTCATACGGTTGCAGAGGCTTGTGGCTATAATCTGATTAATCATCACCACGCTCTCGCCGATGCCGAAGCTTGCGCCTGGATTGCTAGAGTATTGCTGTGATTTATCCAAAATCCCGCTGGAGTTGCGCTATGATGCGTAATTTACACTTAATAAATAATTAATAATCAATGCTTTATAAAAATTAACAAAATAAAGTGTAAATTTTACACATTTATTATTGCGAGTTTAAAAAATAGTTGTATTTTTGCGTCAAATTTACACAATATGGAAACGCAGAAATATACTTACGACTAATCCACGACCGGCAGTGACGACTGACTGTGTGGTTTTTCCCTTATAGAGTTGAGAAAGGAGAAATAGACAAATGATTTCAATAAGAAAAAAATATAAAGATTATGAAAGCCATTCATTTCGCCATCATTATGGCAACATTAGCGCTGGTCGGCTGCGGGGAAAGACCGACACCAAAAGAGAACAACTCTAAGTCAAAAGGAAACGAACCGAAGTACTATGCCTACAATCCCAAGGATACCATTGGTAATAAGCCTTACCAACAAATGCTGGGGATTGATAGCGTAAGGGCGGAGTATCTGTTTGGCGAATCAAGGGAACCAGTATCCATTGAAGGTATGGATGTCAGCAACGACAGCATCGAGCAGGTATATGCTGATGCCGAAAAGGCATGGTATAAGATGCTGGAAATGTGTTCCAAGAAGCAGTATGAGGACATGCTGAGTTACTATAATAAAAACGAAGTCACGATTTGCTTAGGTCTAGGTACATCAAGTAACAAATTCGATTTGGATTACTTTGTTCTTGGCAGATTGCTGTTAGACCAACATGACAGCATGGAAGCAGCGGAACAGCTTGCCAAATGGTTGGAACTTGACAAACTGTTAGCGGATGCAGTGGTGGAATATAACTTGTCGGAAGGCGGTAGTGGCTACATCCCGCCGCAATACGCATTCCAGATAGAAAAGCTATGTCAAGCCTATACCATATTGGAAGAGAAAGAGAAAGCGGAGGACCTAATAGAACCTTATGCAAGAGCCGTAAATCTGCTTTCTGATGATATTTATATAAATGAAGGCAGTATTGCCCAATTAAAATTTGACATCTACGATAGTTTCGGCGAGACAGCGAAGGCGCTTGAAGCGATAGTCGGATACCGTGATTTCTTGATTCAGTATGCCAAGGACACTAGACAAAACTTTGACGATGAGATTGAGAGTTTAGAAGATTTGATCAAAGAATTAAGAAGTGAAAACTAAGAAGCGATGAAGAGGATGGACGGGGTCTTCTCAATTGTCCCGAGTTTCGAAGGGACCTTTGGGAAATATTAAGGCGGATTGAGCCAACTCGTTGTCGGATAATGCTTTGAAGGTTTACACTGATAATGAGTATGCTGCGCAAACTCAACTGCGTTTCAGCAACTTTAAGACAGTTGAGGAGCGTTATCCCGAAACCATTGCCGCTCAAATCGTACGAGGGCATTGTGACAAGTATATTGATTACTATGCGGAAAGAATAGAGTGAGAAGACAGACCTGTCGTGAGGCGAACACACCATTTTTTTCAATTTAAATAATATTAACTCTTGTTAGAGTCAAAATGTATGCTTAAATTTGCAGCCAAAATCAAGTATTAACATTATAAACAAATAACGGCCAAAATAAGATAATATAAACAGACATAATAGATAGCGTTAGTAGCTATCCTTGACCTTCAATTTCCACAACGTCCTCAATAATGAGGACAAAACACATCAAGGATAAGTTGCGAAGCGTCGTGTGGCACGGCGTGGAATGACTTGTTAGATGTGTGGGCGTGGAAACCCGAAGGTCAAGCAAGGATCAAGTTCCACGCTTTTTTTATGTCCTTTTGCAAGCCTTGCAAAAAGTAAACGAGATAACGAAAACCCAGTACTTTTGAAAACATAATACAAAGATTATGAAGAAATACTTTTTTGCCATAGTCCTCCTAATTTGCACCCAACTCTCCGCACAAAATGTCAAACGCCCGGATTCCTACTATTTTAATCGTGGACTGGAGTGTCTGAATGAAGGAAAAGACTCAGATGCCTACGATTATTTTACAAACGAGGTCAACGACAATCCCAATAATGGATACGCTTATCTTTGGATGGGATACATTCTCTACAACAACGAGTTATATGGTGACGGCTTGGCTATGATAGAAAAGGCTCAAAAGCTCATACCTTCAAAAGACAAGGAATACCTTTCAGTCTCTTTCCAAATAAAAGGCGACATCTACCAAAATATAGAAGAGTTTGACAAAGCAATAGACAACTACTCAAAAGCCATAAAGACCGATCCATCAAATAGCACTGCCTATCAAGACAGAGCTGATTTACACTATCAGTTAATGCATTATGAATTAGCCGACAAAGACTACGACAAATTGATAGAGCTAGAACCCAACGAATACTATGGCTACATGGGAAAAGGTCGCAATGCCAACGCACAACAAAAATATGGCGAGGCCATCCAGCAGTTTGATTATGTCATCAAACTTCATGGGAAGGATTACTTTAAGAGTTACGCTTTCCGGGCTGAATCATACATAGGGCTAATGCAGTATGAGAAGGCTGCTGATGACATCATTACAGCATTGGCTGGCAACGGGGATGACAAAGCATTTTATCTGATGCAAACAGTCATGGTTGACTCCGCACTGATGACCATGGTCTCGAAACTGAAAATCCAGCAACTGAAAGAACCTTCCAGAGCAATATGGCCGTATTGTTTAGGGGTGGTTTATGAGGCTTCGGAAAACTATATCAAGGCTATTGAAAATTATAGCAAATCGAACTCAATCGATCCTTCTGCTATCACCAGTAATCGCATCTCGACTTGTTTTATGGAAATCGGTGACTACCCACATGCTTTGAAAAATGTTGAAGATGCCATTGCCATGGATTCCGAAGATATTATGTACAAACTGAACAAAGCCGACTTGGAATATGAGAGTGGTGATATAAGCAACGCTATCAAAGACATTACCACATGTATTGAAGCCATACCGGAGTATTTCTATCTTTACTATCGTAGGGGCTTTTACGAAGATAACGCCTTGTTGACCGATGATGCCATCGAGGACTACTCCACTTCAATTCTCCTCAATCCAGACTACTTTTACGCTTTTCTTGGTCGTGGCGATATGTATATGAAGAAGGGAATGTCGAAAGAGGCTATGAGCGACTATCGTCAGGTGGTTGCAAAAGACACAGTACCGTCTGATGCCTCATGCGCCCAGTATGCTTATTTGGCATTGGGTGAAAGAAGCAAAGCCATTGAATACAACCAAAAGGTCTTGGATTCATTCCCTGATAATGCTGGATGCTATTATGATGCGGCCTGCCTATATGCTCTTTTGGGTGAAATTCAACAGTCGCTTGATTATTTGAGGATGTCATTCGAAAGGGGTTATCATCGTTTTGCTCATTTGGAAAAAGACGATGATTTGGATGCCGTGCGTCAAACACAGACCTATAAGGATTTGGTAGCCGAATACAAAACCAAGATTCAATACGCTGACATTGGTGAAAACGCTCAGCATGAAGAAGTGACTGTTGAAATACCCTTAGTCAAAACTGGAGGTGTTACTGAAGTGGAATGTAATATTAATGGACTGCCTTTGCATTTTGTGTTTGATACAGGAGCGAGCGATGTCACGATGTCAATGGTTGAAGCTACATTTATGTTGAAGAACAAATACTTATCGCCATTAGATATTGTTGGAAAACAGAACTATCTTACTGCCGACGGAAACGTAAGCGAAGGCACCGTCATCAACCTGAAGTCGGTAAAGATTGGCGACTTGGAGCTGACCAATGTCCGAGCTTCGGTGGTGAAAAGCCAGAATGCGCCGTTATTGCTTGGACAAAGCGTGTTGGGCAGGCTGGGAAAGTTTGAGATTGACAACGAGAAGAGGGTGATTAGGATTACTTATTCGAAAACAACCAATTAGTAAAATCACATAATAAAATAAAGATGGAACAAATGCAACAGTCTGATAGTGCCAATGGTGAGAATAATGATGTCATCGAAAGTAAATCTGTAAAAATGTACATTCAAAATCCGCATATTTTTCAAGAATAAGATAATAACCACATTATGGATATAATTACCACCAATCCCTTCCGAATCTTAGGTGTTTATTCCAACGCCAAATCTGCTGAAATTGTGTCGAATTGTGATGATATGGAAGCATACATCAGCATTGGGCAAACAATCGGTTTTGATTTGGATTTGAACAACTTAATGCCGAATGTAGTTCGTTCAGTTGATTCGGTTGATAATGCAAAAAAACGAATTAACCTTCCTAAAGATAAATTGAAATATGCACTGTTTTGGTTTTTCAAGGACTCTTCATCAGCTCATGCATTGTGTCATCTTAAGAAAGGTGATTTTGATAGTGCAAATAGTGTCTTTGAAATAGAAGACACTTTCTCTACTCTTATAAATCAAGCTGTGGTGGCGATGATACGGGACGATTTAGAAACAGCTATTTCGTACACCACAGAAATGATTCATGACGATGAACTCCGCACTGCATTTGTAAGTGCCATTTGCGGTAGTACCTTTTTGATTAGTGAGGATGAAATGGCACATCTGTATATAGACACGCTGTTGGAAGAGAATAACGTATCGGATTTGATGAATCTGTTCCAAAACAATGGCACCTCGGAGGACGATGACGATTATCTAAGAGAAAAAGCTATTGGCGAGCCTATCTCAAGAATCAACTCGGAAATTGCCAAAGCCAAGGCAGTAAAGCGTGATGATGCGGAGGCCAATTACAAGGCTGGTATAGCACTGATGAATAATACTAAGAACGACTTGGCAAAGGTGAAAAGTATGCTCGGCACATCCGACATGAAATACCAAATGCTTGCCGACGATTTGGCCAAGACCATTTTGCAGTGTGGTATTAACTATTATAATAACACTAATGATGATGATGACATTGAAAATGCACTTGCAATCCAAAAATATGCCAGCAAAATTGCTGTGGGAAAGATGTGCAAAGACAGATGCAGTCAAAATGTTGCCATTCTTGAAAAGAAAAAGAAAGAATTGCCTCCAATTGTGGTTAAAGTACACGATGCAGCAATAAATGCCAGCATTTCAAACAGGATAGTAATAGGAGGACAAACTATTGACAATGCCATTGCGATGATGAAAGAATGTGCTCCCCATATTGTTGCAATAAAAGAGTATCCGGAATTACGCGAATATTACCTTAATATTTCTACTCAAGTTGTAAATGCTGCTTTGTAGAGTGTTATCAAGGAGCATAACGATACGTTAGAACGATTTGACAACATCTCTACTTCTTCAGCACTTTCTGCCGTAATGGAAATGCTAAAAAAAGCATGGAAGGCCACGTTAATGATGGACAAGTTTGATTTAGTCAGTGACTTTAAGAATGGTAGGTATGCAAAAAATCGAATTGCGTTGAGAAACATGTGCGAAAAAGTGTTAGGTGGATATGGGTTACCATCAATATCAGATTTGGACTTTGATCTTCGCACAGAAAAGGAATTGTTTGACAGCTGTAAAAATGCGGCAGACTTTAAAAAGTATATGGATCGGTATCCCCAAGGCAATTTTTATAGTCAAGCTAAAACGCAATACCAAAATTTACATGCGGCAGAAGAAGAGCGTAAATGGAAAGAACAACAGGCGAAGGAATCTGAAAATATGATGTATAATGCATGCAAATCCATAAGAGAATATAAAGATTATTTGAAGAAATACCCTAATGGACGATACAAATGGGAAGCTAAACATCAGATACAGGAACTAAAAGAAAAAAACAGAAAAGCAGGTTGTACCATTGCAATTATTGCATTGATTCTTGTTGGTGGTATCATTGGTACAATAATAGATAATAGTGGAAAAGGTTTTTTAATTGGATGTGGAATTGCTATAGTTTTTCTTTTTTCTAGTTTGTTAAAATCACTATAAATTATATTTGAGTATGTTAAAAAGAAGTAGTATTCTAATTTGTATGCTGTTCGCTTTTGGATGGGCAACTGCACAAAACTTTGATAGTCTGCGGCAAATCCAAATCTCTGCACTTGAACAGAAAGTGCAAAATATGAAACAACAAAACACTGCTTTTTCTGGTCAATTGAAAGAATTGAAATCGCAATTTGCTTTGCTTGCATCAGAAAATGAATCTTTCAAATTGGCCTTGCAGCAAAAGCAACAAACCATTGACATGCTGTCTGAGATGGTTGCCCGTAATTCCGAAAACATTCAGGCAACGGCAGATTCATTAGGCATCAGGCTGCAAACCACTGATGAGGCCGTCTCGCAAAATGCCGACAGCCTCAAGGCAAAAACCATTTGGGGTGTTGTTGCCTTTATTCTCGCGTTAATGGTTTCTGCTGTCGTTTGGATGCTTCATAGTAAAGGACAAAAAATATCTGATGACAAGATTGCCTCGCTGAAAAAGCAGGCTGACGAGTTGAACGAAAAGATAGTAAGCCAGTTCAGCAGTGAAATGAGTGAATTGCAAAAGATTGGCGATGCATTGAAGAACTCCAATGCCAACACAACCGCAGAGCCAGACCATTCTTTGGTGAAAACACTTGCCGACCGTATCACGTTCATGGAAATGACGCTTTACAGAATGGATGTTTCCGTCAAGGGTCACAAGCAACTATCAAAATCCATTGCCCAGATGAAAGACAACCTTTTAGCAAATGGATACGAAATTGTTGATATGCTTGGCAAAGAGTATAATGATGGCATGAGGGTTACAGCCAATTTTATTGAAGATGAAGAAATTGAGACGGGCAAACAGATAATAACAGGCATCGTTAAGCCTCAAATCAATTATAAAGGTGTAATGATTCAGTCGGCACAAATAACAGTAAGTCAAAATTAAAATAAAGAAAAATAATATGGCACAAGTTAAAATGAAATACGGAATTGATCTTGGTACAACCAATTCCGCCATCTGCAAGATGGAAAATGGAGAACCAAATGTCAAAAAGGCAGACGATTTGAAAGATACTATGGCATCGTGCGTGTCTTTTACGAAAAAACAAGTGATAAAAGTTGGAACGAGTGCTTATAATGACTTACGTCAAGATAAATCAAGGGCAACTAAGAAATGGGCAACAGGAAACGAGAATGTTTTCCTTGAGTTTAAGCGTACAATGGGACTTGATACGAAATATTCAAGTTCCAACATGGGACGTGATTATAGTTCGGAAGAACTTTCAGCTGAAGTATTAAAAGCCTTGAAATCTTTTGTTTCTGAAGACAATGTCAATGCTGCTGTTATTACAATACCCGCAAAATTTAAGACAGACCAGATTGCGGCCACAAAACGAGCTGCTACATTAGCTGGTATTGAACATTGTGAATTGTTGCAAGAACCTATTGCTGCAGCCATGGCATACGGACTAAGTGTGGAAAACAAAAATGGTTATTGGCTTGTATTCGACTTTGGTGGTGGAACTTTCGATGCGGCACTCCTGCGAGTTGAAGATGGCGTGATGCAAGTTTTTGATACCGATGGTGATAATTACCTGGGTGGAAAGAATTTGGACTATGCGGTTGTGGATGAAATTATTATTCCTTATTTGAAAGAAAATTACACAATCGATAATATTCTTGCTGACAATACGAAAAAGCAGATTTTGCGCGATGCCATGAAATTCTATGCGGAACAAGCGAAAAACCAACTTTCTTTCAAAGACAAATGCGATGTAACATCCCAACTTGACGAATTTGGCACAGACGATGACGGCAATGACATAGAGTTGGACATGATTATTACCCAGGAACAATTGAAATCTGTTTTCCAACCAATATTCCAGAAAGCGGTTAATATTTGTAAGGATTTGCTTAAACGTAATAACTTGAATGGTTCACAATTGGATTCATTGATTTTAGTAGGTGGACCCACTCATTCGCCTATTGTTCGTCAGATGTTGAAAGAGCAGATAACACCCAATGTGGATACCGGCATAGATCCGATGACGGCGGTGGCAAAAGGTGCGGTTTTGTTTGCTTCCACTATTGATAGCGAAGCAAAAGATAACGTGAAAGTTGGAACAATTCTATTGGATATTAAATACAAGTCAACAGCGGTAAAAAACGATGCTCCTGTTTCACTTATGCTTGCTCCCAATCAGAAAGATATCCCTTCAAAACTCTATGTGGAAATTGTTCGTGGCGATAAGGCATGGTCGAGTGGCAAAATGGAGATTGGCAAAGGTGTTGTTGTCAAATGTAGTCTCAACGAAGGAAAGGCAAATGTTTTTTTAGTTAATGTTTATGATGAGAAAGGAACATCGTATCCATGCTTCCCCAATGAAATTAATATCATTCAAGGAGTGAATGTAGGTGCGGCAGTGTTGCCATACCACATAGGTATAGAGGTGACGGATATGGAACAGGATAAGCAAGTGTTTATCCCTTTGAAAGGATTGGAGAAGAACCAACAAATACCGGCGGTAGGTGTGCGTAATGGATTAAAAACTATGCGACAGCTACGCCCTGGTATGCCGGAAGACAAATTGGTCATTCCAATTTACCAAGGAGAAAACAATGCCGAAGGCACCAACGCCATTTACAACGACCATGTGTTTGATGTGGAGATCACAGGCGACGATGTTCCACTTCTGGTGCCTCAAAACAGCGATATCGATATTACCATTAAAGTTGATCGTTCGCAGCTGTTGAAATTGGAAGCAACTTTTCCTTTAATTGGTGAGACTATCGAAAAGGAAGTAGATGTAAAATCACGTAAAGGTGTTGATGAATGGGATTTGAAGAACCGTTTATGTGAGGCCAAACAAAAGATGGCAGCCCTCCGTTCAGCCAATTCTGTATCTCGATCGGAAATAGAAGATGCTGAAAAAATGTTAAATGATGTGGAGAGCCGATTTGACGGCGAAAAAAGTTCCGAGGACGGCAAGATGCACCTGTTGGCAGATTTACGCCGTGCATTTCTGAAAATGGAGGAAGTTGAAAAACACCACGAATGGGACACCCTCGAAGCTGAGCTTCGTCAAGAGTTTAACCGTCTTGAACGGGCAAATAATGATTTAGGCAACAATCATGACCAAGAAGTAAATGAGCTTCGTCGGCAAACTGACACTGTTATTCTCAGCCGTGATGTGAAAATGGGGCGTAAAGTGCTGAGGATGATAGAGGAAGTATTTTTCCAAGCAACTTTCATCTATCAATTGATGAACTGTATAGATCATTATGATAAAAATTTTGGCAAATATGCTTGGAAAAACGCAAGTCAGGCACGGCAGTTACTAAATCAAGGACAAAGTATGATTGCAAGCGGTAACATCAACGAGCGTCAACTACACAGCATTTGCAAAGATGTGATAAGTTTATTGCCGGAAGATGAAAGAAATTCAGGACCTGGCTTAGGAATGTAAAATGTTATTGAAATTATTAAGAGAAATGTTTGGCACTTTATTAAGTAAAATATGGGATTTGGTCATCCCTTGCTTTTCTCATCCATACGTTGATATTGAACTTAGATCAGATGGATATGGGAAACGGAACAGAGGTTTGATTCCATCAAAAGAACCTGTTTATGTTTCAGAGGCTGTTTATGATTATGATTTCCATTGGGATTTTGTCATGATTATTAAGAACAATTCAAATAAACCAGCATTTAATCTTGATATTAAAGATTTGCCAAACTTCTTTCAAATAATAACGTCCTTGGACAGAACAGCTTCGTTACAACCGTATGAAAAAATAGAATTAAAATGCATCGTTCATCATTCTGAAATGATGAAAGGTGCTGATTCTGTTCAGGCACTAAAACCATTTCCGTATTTTACTGACAAAATACAAATTGTTCTTAGTTATCTGAATGAGCGACACAAACGATTTTACACGACTTTTTTATATGATAAAAACGGACAAAAGAACGAATACAAAAAGAAATAAAAATGAAAAAATATTTGGAAATTGTGACCAATATTAAATATTGGTTAATAATCGGCTCAATAGGTGTATGGGTTATTGTACTCCAGAATTTTGGAGTATTTGGGAAAAAAACTCAAAAAGTATATGTCACTGGCGGTGATATCGATGCCGATGTGCGTGGCTATGTAAGTGTTGACAATACTGTTGATGTAAATATTGAGGCAGTTAATGGTTACAGAAATGCCTTTTATGGTCCAAGTTATGACGGAACTTATGATGCGATACATGTTTATACAGGTAAATAGTTTAGTGATTTTATGCCAATGCTCTCAAAACAACAATCTATCAGCTATTATTCAGTCACTTTCCCGATCAAGGACAGCACCTACGCTGAGACCTACCGCGTGAAAGACGCTACTGGAAAGAACTATTTCCTGAAATTATTCAACTATGCCAAACTGCACCATACTCAGTTTGATGAAAACGGCGAAGTATTAGAGCTTGTCATTTCCAAACGGCTCACCCATCCGAACCTCACGCACTACTACGACAGTGGTGAACTGACGTTGAACAGGCAGAAGATGGCTTATATAGTTTATGATTTCATCAGTGGCGAAACTCTTGCTCAAAAAACAGGGCGCGAAAGAGGTTGTTCTGTTTATGAAGCCAAACAATATGTTTTGGGTGTATTGGAAGGTGTGAAGTTTTTGCACAATCTGCCCGAGCCTGTCATCCACAATGAATTGACAACGGAAAATGTAATGCTTGACATGAAAGATAATACACCCAAAATCATTGATTTTGGTCATGCACGATTCCTGTCACAAAGTAGAAATTCATTTCAGAAAGAAGGCTTGAATCCATTTTATATGGCACCAGAAGCATTCAATGGAATCTTTACGGTGCAATCCGATATTTATTCTGTTGGTGCAATGCTCTACCATTTGCTGTTTGGTTTGCCTCCTTATTATGTTTGTATTCCCCAATATCACT
>JAEEGI010008150.1_pt1 | contig 23226 bp, 13 predicted proteins | sample 8958751 | NCBI WGS metagenome assembly JAEEGI01 (sample SAMN16246545, study PRJNA631951) | gut metagenome | biome: gut microbiome; feature: rumen; material: KS-attached | host: Bos | place: Iran: Karaj | collected 2018-10 | reverse complement strand
ATAGGAATATTGAGAAATATAAAAAGTTAGTTAAAGAATGAATTATAATTTACTTATCTATATATAGAGCACTTTTATTGTTATTTTTTTTTTATTTTTTTTATTAAATTATTATTATAAACCGGGTTTTTTTAATTTTTTTTTTCATTATTATTATTATAAACATTCTTTTTTTCCTTTTCTTTTATTTTTTACTGATTATTTATAATATTTATTTAATCCATTTAATTTTTTTCTTTATTGGAAAAAATGCTTTATTTATTTAATAATAAAAACTTTTTCTTTTTTTATGGGGCAATTACCAATAAATTGTTTAAATCAAAAAATATGTGAATGTGGAGAAAAAGAAGATGATAATACAGAAATAGAAATTAATTATAATGAAAAAATCCTTTATGAAAATATTCCAAAAAATGTAGTTTATATTAAAGAACTAAAGACATTAGATCCAAAAAATAAATTTAAAAAATTAGAAACAAAAAATATTTATGATGAAACATTAGATAAAGAGATTTCATCAAAAAAATTATCAGATAAGTTTAAATATTCCCCAAAAATAATTCAGGATAAATATCAAATAATTAAAATAAAAGGGAGAGTAAATTATCCAATTAATTCTATAATATTACTTCAAAAAACTTTTAAAAAATATAAAACAATGAAAAATTTTAAAATTAATTTAAACCATTTATATCTAGTTGATTTTTATAAAGAAATGAATAAAAAAGGTGAATTTATTTCAATAGATAAAATGGTAACTTTTATTCCAGAAAAAATTAAAGAATTAATGTTATATAACATAAAAACATTAAACGTCAAAAATTTTTATAACACAAATATAAATAAAAATTATACTAAAAAATATAAATATTCAATTCATGAACAACCTTTTTTTTATAAAGATAATAAAACTATATTTTATGGTGAATTTAATTATAAAGGAGAAAAACATGGATATGGTATTTTAATATTATCAGACTCTTCTGTTTATGAAGGTAACTTTATAAATGATAAAATCAATGGAAATGGAAAAATCACTTATTTAAATGGTTCATATTATGAAGGAAATTTTGTAAATTGTAATAAAGAAGGAAAAGGAAACTTTTATTTTAATGATGGCACTTTCTACACAGGAAATTTTATAAATAATAATATTGAAGGTTATGGTATAATTAAATTTAATAATGGGAAAAGTTATAGAGGTCAATTTAAAAATAATTTAATGGAAGGAAATGGAGAATTTTTTTATAATAATAATTGTAAATATATTGGACAATTTAAAAATAATTTAAGAGATGGTTATGGTATTTATTTTTATGATAATAAACAAGAAAATTATTATGAAGGAAATTGGATTAAAGGAAAGCAAGAAGGAAAAGGAGAATTTACTTTTTCAAATGGAAAAAAATATAAAGGAATTTTTAAAAATGGAAAAATCATAACTTTATCAAATATATAAATGAAAATAATAAATTAGAAATATATTATAATTAGAAAAAGAAATGAGATGTAAATAAAAGTTAAATTCAGAGAAATATAAATAAAATATAATATTTAAATTTAATGAAAGCTAATTTAAAAGTATAAAACAATAATAATATATATTATAATTAAATTTCCTATCAACAAATATTTAATATTAAATTTAATGAATATACAATTATTTTTTAAATAATATTTTAAAAATTTTTTAATGACATCCTTAAAAGAAAAATTAAAAGGAATAATTAACAGTCCTTTAGAAAATAACTATCAAAAAATAAATATAAAAAATCAAAGTAATAAACTTTCATATATTCAAATAAAAGGAAATAATCAATCAAGAGGAGAAATTGTATCACAAATAAAAAATAAAATCAGAGAATTTAAACGTAATCGAGATAATTACAATGATGATCTTTTAAATTTCGAGGTAAGTAGAGAAGCATTACAAAAATATTATCGTCATGATGGTGAGAATAATATAAAAGAAAAATTAAATAATAGTATGAACATTATAAAAAGTGGTAAAATAAATCAAAACAATAATAATGATATGCTCAATTTTGCAACTCCTACCATAAGAATTGAAGATAATAGTAATTATAAAAATTTTCTTACTGATGATAATGAAAAAGAAAACAAGAAGATATTTGATATTAAAAAAAATCAAATTATATCTAATTCAAAATTGAATGTTTATGAAGATAATAATAATAAAACCAATTATGAGAAAAATGACAATTTTTTAAATATTGATATAAAAAATATTTTTAAAAATAAAAATCCTTCTTTGAGCATATATTCAAAGAATATAAAGACAAAATCAAATTCAAAAACAAAAAGTTCAAGGGAATATATTAAATTTAATAAAAATCAAAATGAGCCTTATTCAATAAATAAATATACTGAAAAAAATAAAAATAAAAATAAAATTCAAAATCAAATTAATTTATTTGTTCAAGAATTAAATAATAGTAATTCAAATTATAAAAATTATACTTCATCAATGAAAACAAGAGAAATGAATGACACATTTAAAAATAAAAAAAGAAATAAATCATCATATACATCAAATTCTCACTATATAAATAATTTATATCAAAATAATTATAAAAATATAAACAATAATCCAAAAATTAATTTGTTATATATTCAATCAATAAAACAAAATTTATCAGAAATGTCAAAAGAAGAAATTGAAAATTTACCCAAAGAATATATTAATGAGTTAAAAGATTTATCGAAATTAATAAACAAACTGTTTTAAAATAAGTATTTTGTCATTATAATATTCCATAAAATAAATTTTTTTTTAATTATTTTTTTTTTTAAAAAAAATTACAAAACATTAATTAACAAAAATTAATTTATTTCTTAAACATGAAAATATTAGAATTTTCTTATAAAATAATAATAATTAAAAAGAAATAAGTGAAGGAAAAATAGATAAACAATTATAATAACTTTATATATCATAAAGTATAATTATTGAATTGAATTTAATTTGATTTTATTTTAATCTAGCAATTTTCATTTGAATTAAATCTATCATTTCTTTATTCATTTTATTCATTATTTCTTCTTTTTTAAAATTTAAATGAGTATGAAATTTGAATCTTTCTTTATTTAAGACTTGAATTATAACATAATTTCTTTTTTGATTTATTTTACATTTATATAGTATTAAAAAAGATATGATTATGATAAAAAGTATCTTTTTAGTAAAGGAGATAATACTTATTTATATTTTTTTATAAAAAAAATAGGATTCAAATGAATGGAAGTAATCAAAATATTGAGGTGGAAAAGTTTAAGATTTTTTCAAATATTCTTTTCTAGATTTAAATAGAAAGATATTTCTTATCAAATATATTTTGAATTGAATTATAAATAAAAAAATAATATGTTTAAAATAGTTGTATATAAAAATGGTTTAATAATTTAAAAGACAAATTAAAGACAAAAAAAAAAATAGTTTTAAATAAATGATGTAAAAAAAACAATACTTATCTAGAAAAAACCCAAAAAACCCATTTTTTAATTATTAACTCTAGTATAAAATAAACTATAAACATCACTAGAATTAAATTCAGGATTTTTTTCACTCACATTATCATCATCAAAACAAAACCATATTCCATTAATTTTAACATAGCAAAAATAATGACCTCCTTGGAAATTTCCTTTATGACAAACAATACCCCATAATCTAAATGAAGTACTTTTTCCATCAAAAATATCATCATCAACATAATTTCTCATGTTTAAAGTTTCTTCAAATTGAACTTTAGAATTATTTTTATTTAAATTACCGGGATTAATTCTTTGAATACTTAACATAAGTAATTGAGGTAAACTTCCAATTCTAATTTTTTGTTGTCTATCAAAAATTTTTCCACAAGCCCTACAATAATCATTAACTTTAATAATTTCATCTCTTAAAATATTTTTTCCAATTAAATCATTAATATCATATTGATAAACATTATCATTATCAAATAAAAGAGGTAAATCTAAAAATTGCCCAAAAGCAAAATCTCGACTTCCACAATTACATTTAAATTCAAAAGACATATATCCAACAAATAAATCAGTTATTATTGAATCTTCCTTTGAAATACAATCTCTTCTATATTCATTAAACATTTCCATTTTAGATGATTGCGGTATTGAGGAACGAATGGGCATCTTTTGAGAAACACGATTCAATTCATTGTTCAAATCTTGAAGAAGGAAACGAAGAAATTCATGACTATCGTTGTCCTTTTTACTAAAGGATGGGTGAAGGGAAACGAATGCTGATCTGAAATGAGAGGAAGTGAAACTTTGGAAGTCTGGGCAGCAGGAGAAGTTCAAAAGCAATTCTGTGAAGGATGATGTAATTGGACCTATTTGATTCTTATCCATTTTATTGTTTGATTCAGATAGGAATGTGTAGATTAAAGGAGGGCAATGGATCAAAACTTGGATTATTGAATTTAAGAAACAGTCACTTTGAGTATTTTGTAATCCTACTTTAGATGTGGAAACTTTATCAATGTTGATAGTTTGGCTTTGTTGTTGAGATATTTCCTCTTGTGGTATAGCTTGAGTCCCACTATTATGTTCTGGTGTACCCACTCTCTTTGGAGTAGGTTGTTTATTATCAAAAGTATTTCCAAACTGTGCCATCCTAGCCATATTTGAATAAGAAGGCATTGCACTTTGAATTCTTTCATGCATATTCTCTCTTGGAGTTCCACCACTTTGCATACCTCCAACATTTCCACTTCTTTGAAAAGAACTATTATCCCCATCAAAATTTCTTTCACTCCTAAAATTCTCCATTCCAAATCTCAATGGTTGTCTCCATTGATAACTGACTTGATATGTGGTTTCTGGGTCATGTTCTCTCTTTTGTGGTATTCCAGTAAATGTATCCTTTTTATAAGGAGGAGTAGGAGGACGATAAGGAGCCATAGGGGGAACCTTATATCCATTATAATATTGATTAGGAATAGGTTGCATATACTTCTTTTGTAACCATCTACGAGTCTCTACTTGTTTGTTCATTCTATTGAAGTAAGATGAGGTCTGATTCATTAAAGATTGTGTAATAGATTCAGTGGGAAGCTCACTCATCATTCCTTTGTGTAAATGAGAAAATGGATCAAAATAGTTTTGACGCATTTGAAGAGTGGTTCGACGGAAATCATCCTCCATTGTTGGCTTGGAGTAAGAAGGACCTGGAGGGGTATAGGGAATTTTACGTGAATAAAATTTTCCATATAAGGCATTTGTTGTTGAGAAGGGATCGAAAGTCTTCATTTTTTTATAACAATGTTTTAATTAATTTTATTTTTGTTTGAAAGTTTCTTTTTTTTTGGATTTTTGATATATTTTTTTTTATTTTTTAAAAAGTTTCAAAGAACAAATAGAATATTGGATAATAATTATTTAATGAATAATATATTAAAATAGAAAAAGGAAGAAATTAATTAAATTGTAGAAAGAAATATTATCCAATAATTCATAAAAATTTATTTTAATGTTGAATGAAAACCTAAAAATTTTTATACCTTTTATGAATAAAAAAATAAAATTTTTTTTGAGAAAACAAAAAAAAATTCCTTAAAAATGACATATAAAAAAATAATATTATCCAAAAATATATTTCTAATAATATTATACATAATTAAATTAACATGTCAAGAACCAACAATCTCAGGACAAAATTTTTATAGAAAAACAGATTTTTCTTTTATTCCAACCCAAATTTCTCTTTCTGATTATTTTATATTAGGGAATTGTCAAAGTATAACAAATAAATGTTCAATTGTACCAAGTTATCCTCGTTCAAGAGCATTTCATTCATCTGTTATTTATTCAACATATTCTCAAGAAGAAGCGAATGAAATGTGTCCTGATAATTTTTGTGGTCCTTTTTGTAATTATACTGATGATTCATGTGAATCAAAATATACATATCAAGGTTATCCTTTACCAGATATTACTTTAGGTAATTATAATTTTAAAGGACCTAATGATACTAATTGTCCTAATCAATGTTGTGATGATTCTTGTGAATTTTGTTATAGATATATAAATAATGCGGGAGTTGAAACTTATCCTAATGAAGAAATTATGCTTGTTTTTGGAGGATTAACTAATACTAATGTTACTATTAATGTCAATGGCTCTAATAAAGATATCATAAAAGAATGTGAAGATATTATTGATAATTATAAAAATATTGATAAATCTTCAATGACATCTGATCAACAAATAAGTTTATTATATCTAGTTAATAATTGTGGATATGAAATGACAAATGAATTATGGTCGTATAATATAAATAGAAATAAATGGGATTATGTTAAACCATATATTGATAGTGTTGAAGGAACACAACAAAAACCATATCCTCGATACGGACACACTGCAGTTATATTTGAAAAAATTGAAACTTCTGTGTATAATAGAGCATTTACAAGGAAATATATGTTAATTTATGGCGGATATTCACTTTATTGTCAACATGCATGTTCTGATATGTGGATATATGAAATATCATATGGACCACAAAGATATTATCCCAATAGTTATTATAGTGAAAATCCAGGAACTGTTACTTGGGAAACAGGAAATCAATGGAGAAGAATTTACCCTTCTTCTGATATATCTCCTGGACCAAGAGTTCATCATTCAATGGCAATTGACTCAAGTAATAATTATATTTATTTATTTGGAGGAATGACTGTTGATATAACTACATTAAAAAATGTTTTAATTAATGATTTATGGAGATATTCAATTTCTGGTAATGTTTGGGAACAATTAAATCCTGTTGGTATTTATCAAATTACAAGACCAATTACTTATTGGGATGGAACTAAAGTTACTATTAATATTGAACCTGAAGAATATGAAAAAGAAACTGATAAAGTTACAACAGTTCTTCAAATTAATAAAGAGTCAACTATGAATGGAAAATTTCCAACTGAAAGAGCAGGATGTTCCCTTGTATATATTACTTTAAATGGAGAAGGATATTTAATATTATATGCTGGTTATTCATGGGAAGTAAATAGTATTTATAATATTCAAAAACAATTAGATGATATGTGGGTATATTCTATTAAAGGTAATTCATGGATGGAAGAATTTCCAAATGGAAATGTAAATCCAGAAAAAAGATTTTTTCATTGTATGATTTCAGTAGGAGAAAGTAAATTATTATTATATGGAGGAATGAATAGTGATCATGTATTAAACGATGTATGGTTATTTAATACAAATTCAAATATTTGGACTCAAATAATAAAAGAAAATGACGAATCTAATATAGAAAATTGGCCTTTCCCTGCAAAAGCAGCTACCTTATCAAAATTTTCAACTGGGATAATAATATATGGTGGTGAAATATGGAAAAATTCCAAAGAAGACATTTCATCATATTTAAATTATTCATTCATAGATAAGCTCAAAGATGAAAAAACCTATTTTACTATAATAGACAATTTATTTATTCTTTATTCAAATATATGTGAAAATAACTGTTCATCAAATGGTGAATGTTCCTATAATCGTTGTATATGTAAATCTAACTATTGGGGAAATTCATGTGAAAATTTATATTGTCCAGGAACTTTTTGTTACACAGATCCAGATATTTTCACAAAGCAAGTTTGTTATCATTGTTCAAATAATGGTAATTGTTTATCAAATGGAAAATGTGAATGTAATGAAGGATTTATAGGAGAAGATTGTTCTATTCAAAATTGTAATAATGACTGCTCTGGTGAACCTTATGGAACTTGTATTGTTATGAAACCTCAAAGTCAATGCTATTGTAATGAAAGTTTAAGAAGAGGAGGAGATGATTGTTCTGTTGTTTTTTGTCTAAATTCTTGTGGGGTTTTAGGAAGTTGTAATGAAAATGATGGAAGTTGTACTTGTAATGGAGGATATTTTGGAGATGATTGTTCTATTTATATTCTTGATTTTAGAGAAAATGGATTTTTTTTAAAAGGAAATTTTTTCTGGGCAATTATTTTAAGTTTTTGTTTTTTGATATTTTAATTTTTCAGAAGTTTAATTATAATTTGTTTTTTATTTTTTTTTTAAATTTTTTTTGTTTAATGTCATTTGATGATAATTACGAATATATATTTAAAATTATCATTATTGGGAATTCTAATGTAGGGAAAACTAGTTTAATTAATAGATTTATTGATAAAACATATAATGAAAATTACACTGCTACTTTAGGAGTTGATTTCTTTATGAAAACAATAGTTGTTAATCAACAAACTATAAAACTTCAAATTTGGGATACTGCAGGAATGGAAAAATATCAAAGTATAACATCAAGTTATTATAAAGGAGCACATGCTTGTATAATTGTATATGATATTACTGATAGAGAATCTTTTGATTCTACTGAAAAATGGATTGAAAGTTTTTATAAATTTTGTAATCCTGAAATTGAAAAAATCATATTATTAATTGGAAATAAATGTGATTTATCAATGAATAGAAAAGTCAGTTTTGAAGAAGCTGAAAATTTTGCTGTGAAAAATAATTTGTTTTATCAAGAATCTTCGGCAAAAGATTCTATTAATATTGAAGAAATTTTCCAAGCAATTGGAATGAAATTATTAAAAATTCATGCAGGGAATAAAAACTCTATGATTAATAAACAACATGCTAGTAAAATTAGTGAGAATTATACTAAAATTATTACACCTGAATTAAAAATAAAAGGAAAATGTTGTAAAAATTAATTTTTAATTATTTAAGAATTCTATTTAATTTCTGAAAAATATATAAACAATATTAACATATCTATGTAAATAATAATATTTTTGAATGTTAGTTGTTTTTGGCTTTTCTTTTATTAGACATATTTTTTTTATTTAAATCTAACAATTTTTCAATATTATGAATAGAAGCTAAAACTTCTTTTGGAATAATTGATAACATTTTTTTAGTTTTGTAAATAAGAGAATTTAAATTGTCTAAAAAGGGTAACCAAATAAAAAGGAACAAAAGAGAACATAAACCTAAATAACCGAGTAACATAATTAAAAAAGGTACTTTAATTACTTTTAAAAAATCAAGAATACAATTTTCCATTAAGAAAGTTAAATTCTTATCAAAATTAAATATAATATTTGATATCATTATATTCATATTTTTCATATATTCCATATTAAAATAATGAATTGGATCATTTCTAGAAAATTCACTTAAATCAGGTTCTTTAGTAGGCCATTTACTTTTACTTTCATTTGTTCCTGTTAAAGTTAAATTATTTAATCCTAATAATGGATTTGAATAAACAAAAATTAGTTTTTTAAAAAATCTTATTTCTTCTATAAAATATGAAATTAAAATATTCATTCCATAAGTAGTTGAATTACTCATAAAATTTACACATTCTTCTTCATTTAAGAAATAATCATCTGAACGAAATTCACATGGATGTTTCTTTAATAATTGATTATATTTTTCTCCAAAATTATTTGGTAATTTATCTTTATATTTATTAATAATAATTAAATTATTTTTCCTTTTTTTATATACTTCATTTAATTCAGTATTTAAATAATCATCTGATTTTTTTTCCTGAATTTTTTGAAATACATCAAAATAAAATTCTCTTAAAGAATTATAAATATTATAAATTTCAGCATTATATATAACTTGTTGTTGAAAAAATTTTTGATAAATATGTATATGTTTTAAAAATGAATATTTAAAACCAAAAATCCCTGAAAAAAAGATTTCGATAACTAATAAAAACCCAATAAATTTAATTTTAAAAATTAAACTTAAAGAAAGAGATTTACCTTTTTTAATTCTATGATTTTCACTTTGAGATTCTTTGTTTTTAATTAAAGAATTTTCAGTATTTGAAGTATGAGATAATATATCTTCATCATCTTCATTTTCTTCATCATTTTGAAATTTTCTATTAAAATTTTCACATTTAGCAAGTGAATTTCTAATTATTGTAGTGTCAATTTCTAAAAAAACTTCAATATAACTTTCTTTTCTTTTTGAAACTGCATCATAAGCATAAACTACTAAAATAAAAATGAAAATCAAAATTAAAAAGAATAATATATAACCTATAATTAAAAATATTTTAATATTCTTAATATTTTTTTCTAATTCATTAAAGAAAATTTCCCCTCGATGATAATATTGAATACCAACATTATTTAAACTATTATGTAAGTAAAAATAAACATCTTCATCAGTTGGAATGATTAAACTTATATTTTTATTTCCAATATTGAATAAAGCAGAATTAGTTTCAACAAAAGCTGATTCCATTGTATTATTTGTTTCACTTAAATTAAAATCACTTCTTATATTTCTTGTTATAAAAGATTCATTCTTTATCATCCAATATGCTTTTGAAGATAATTTAATTGGAGATGCTATAGAATTTGAAATTAATTTATGACTTTTAAAACAAATTTCATGAGTAGTATTATATACATCATTTATATATTCATTTCTAGATTTTTTTGATGGAATTTGTGTATAATTTTCATTGTTTAATAAAATTAATTCTTTTGTATAATATATTCCTCTACAATTATATAATATGAGTAAATATGAATTCATTATTAATTGAGAATTCATTTTTATAATTTTAATAGAGTATAAAATATAGAATAAGGCAATGCATCCTATTCCAATAATTAATATAAAAACTAAAACTGATATCTTATTAAATTTAGAGATACTTTTATCGACATCTTCTTTAGTTAAAGCATATTCAATTTCTTTCAATAAAATACTTTCTTGAGTTTCAGAAAGCACTAAATATCCAATTTTATGAGAACTATTTCCATTAACTGTCATTCCTCTATTTGATAATTTTTGACTTATATTTTTTTCTTCATTTTCTCTTTTTTTAATAAATTCTTGAATTTTTTTATCTATTTGATAAACGTAATTATAATCTTTGACTTCAATTGGAATTCCTTGATTATAATCAAAAACAGAAAATTTTATTTTAGAAAAATCAATTTTATAATATTCATCTTCTTGTTTATTTGTATTAGAATTCATTAGAGTATAATTTGAAAAAGAGCTTTTTGTTTTATATTCAGAAATTAAATTATTTGGTTTTTTATTTGAAAATTGAGAAGAATCATCAATTTCAGAATTTTTTCTATATACACTATCATCTTCATCTTCTTCTTCACTATCCTCTTCTTCTTCATCATCTTCATTTGAAACAAAATATAGAGAATCATCTTCTTCGCTTTTTATTTTTTTAAACACTTTATTTTTTAAATAGTCTGTTAAAGAATCATCATAATTTTCTCTTCCTTCAAAAGATAAATTTTCTGGATTAAATTTAAAATTAAATTTTGATTCAGGAATATAAGTGGATCTTATATTCAATATATTACTATTACTATTAATAATATTATTAATATTATAAACATTATTAATAATATTATTATTATAATTATTATTATTATAATTATTATTATTAATACTATTATCATTATTATAATTAACATTTATTAGTGTATTTTGTTCAATCTTACCACTTTTTCTTGTTGTTGAACTATTTTTATTTTTTATAGTATTCAATGAAAGTAATTTGGGAGATAAAGCAGGAGGACTTAAATCATTACATTTTTCAAAGCCAAAATAATAACCTTGTAATTTTTTGTTAATATATACTTCTTTTACATTTAATATAAAATTTTCTTCTGATAGAATATTATTATTTGGAATTATTGAATATTTTTTTTTTTGAACATAAACTGAAGAAAAATCATTTGATTTAGACATATTTTTTTTATCAAATAAGTCAGTTTTTCTCCAAGTTATTATTCTTGAGGTACTAAATTTTGTGGCTAAAACAGTTCTCTTTAATTCATATTTTTTTTTTAAACTTAGTTCATTAGATTCTGAAACTATTTGTAAAAATTCTTCATATAATTGTTTTATTAAAAAAGTTATTTCAATATTACTATTTATTGCATCTGATGTTAAACCTAAAATATCAAAAGCATTTGGAGTAAAATTTTGAATTAATAAGCAAGGATTTGTTAATACACAACATTTTTTACTTATTTCATTTTTCTCTTTATTATATGTGTTAAAAAATACATGTTCTTTTGAAATTGAAGCAATGAAAAAATATTCATTTGTTTCAGATAAAAGAATATTGGATTTTATATTTAATTCAATTAAATATTTTGATTTATTTCTACCATAAACATCAATTTCTTTAACTTCTGAATTATAATTATTTGAAACTTTTCCAAAAATATTCTTTTTAAATTCAATTAATTTTTGTTGTAATAATTTCCTATGTTCTTCTTGAAAAATATCTGGAATCAATAATTCAAGTGGTTCACCAACTAATTCATGTTTTTGAAAACCAAAGATTAAACAAGCACTTAAAGAAATATTTTGTATAATTCCAAAAGATTCACTCTTTCCTGTAATAACAATATAACTATATTCATCATTTGTAGATAATGAATATATATTTAAATTTCCTAATTCATTTTCCTCAGAAATTTCAACAATATCATCAACTTCATCAATAATAGCTTTTAATTTAATTGCTTTTTCTTTATCATTTAAAATATCTAATAAAAATTCATAATATATTTTTAATATTTCATAATCATTATTTCTAATTTTTTGGATTTTTTCAAAATAATTATTTGATTTTTCTACAATTTTATTTATTTTAACTCCATATTCATTTAATTTTGTTAAATCTTCTGAACCAGATGATCTAGAAGATAATAATTGTCCCCAAAAATCAATATATAATTGAGATGCATTATTAATTAATTCTTTAAATTCATTTATATATTTTTTATATTCTAATTCTCTTATAATTTCAATATTATTTATATCTTGTTTTTCTATTTCGGTTAAATCATTTTCAAACATTCTCTTACTTCTATAAATGATAAATTCTTCTTCTAATGTTGGAAAAAATTGCTCTATCCCAATTAATAAAGTTTGTGCTTTGCTTTTTTTGTTCAATTTTTTCAATAAAAATAATGCATAAGCAAATCTTACTTCTGCAGATGTAGGAAATTGTTTCAAACAATTTTCAAAAAGAAGTTCTGCATGTTGATATAAAAATCCTTTAATATCATTTCCATTTTTTAAAGAAACTAAATATTTTTTTAAAGGACATTCTGGAACCAAACAATGTTCTTCGAATAATGAAATATAACCTTTTAAAATTAAATCTGAATTTCTATTTGTATCTTTTTTTTCTACAACATTAATAAATGTTTTTATTTGTTGTAAAGATTCCATAAGATTATAACTATTTCTTTCTTGATATAAATCTTCTTGTGTGTTTTTTTTTTCAAAAAATATTAATAAAAACATTATTGGTTCTGTAGCAAAAAATAATCCTAAACAACCATTGAATGATGTTGATATAAAAATTTTTCCTATTAATAACACAAAAGAAGACCAAAATAATGTAAGAGATAAAAATTTATGAAGATAATTTAAAATATTTTCATTATATCTTGGATATTTAAAATTTAAAACACATGTTATAAAAGTAAAGCAATTAAGAATTATAATTAAAAAATAATGAGTTTCTTCACCTCCATTTATTATTATAAAAATTAAAGATACCATTACTTTTGAAAAAGAAAAAAATAAATCTGGTATAGAAGTAGTTTTTGATAATATTTTATCACCACCTAAAGAATAATCATAAAATATATTAACACTTAAAAGAGAAATTGGTATATAAAATATTAAAGTTAAAATAATTATTCCAATATTAATATAATAAAAAGCAGTAAAACATTGTAAATCTTTTGAATAATGACTTGTTTTTTCAGGAGTACAATCGAATACAGATAATAAAGTAAAAAGTATAGGTAAAAAAAAAGTTGATGTTAATGGAGATAAAACTCTTTGTAAAATTTTTAATGGTAATATCACATTATAATCTTTTTTCATAAATTTAAATAAGATATAAACAATTATGAGAAATAAAACAAAAACAATAAAAACAGAGAAGTATAATATTATTAAATATATTTTTTTACTTCCAAATGAAAAAGGAACTATTAAAAAATATTTTATAACAGAACTTATTTCTCCAAAAATTTTTTCTTTTTTCCATTCAATATCAAACTATATATTTTAAATAATATAATTTACATATGAATCAAAAGGAAAATATAAAAATTGCAGATATTCAAGAGTTATGCTTAAACATTCTAACAATAAAATTTGTTTATAATTTTTTAATAATACAAAATACATATAAAATAAACTTTCTTTGAATTTTTTTTGAAATTTAATGAAATTACTTTCTTTTTCAGAAATATGAATTTTCATAAATAAATCTTTATTATCCATTATTTTATTTGAAAAAATGTTTAATATTCATAAAATTGATATAATAAAATAGAATTGATATATATTTTTTTGTTTTAGATTATATATTAAAAAAAAATAATCAGAATTCCATATAAATAATTTTTTTAAAATTATAATTTCTAGCATATAAGTCATTAAACAGTTCATTTATAAAATTCTAAATGAATAAAAAATATTTAATTTTATCTAAAATTCAATTAATTATTTTTTTTTAAAAAGATAAAAATATTTATAAATATTAATATATAATCAAATATAGTTCTTCTTATATTAATAAATTTAAAAATATTATTCAATATTCTTGAGAATATATTTCTTTAAATAATATTTTTCTATCATTTATTTACATTTTCATTATCTAAATTTAACTTACTATTATTTATACTATTATTTACTTCATCTTTTTCATTTTTTAATATACACATATTATCCTTACAATCTTTTTTATTCTTCATTTCTTGTTTCTCATTTATTTTTTGAGACTCTGCTTTAGATAAGTGACATCTATTACAAACCATTCTAAAAGCAAAGTTTAAATTTTTACAGCTTGAACAAAACCAATCTCCAGTTCTTTCAGTAAATGGTTTTCCTTTTTTTTTTATTTTTAAATTATTAATATATAAAAAAGAATTATTATTTTCGTCATATAAATTGTTCATCAATGGAAAATTTGAATTATTTATTTGAGGATATGCATTCACTATATTTTATTATAAATTTATTTTTACTTTCATAATTGAAATTCCCAAAGAAATAAAAAGGAGAATTTAATTTGGGGAAATTACTATTAATTGAGTTATTTAAATTATTATCATTGTTTATATCATTAGAATTATTAGTATTTTTATTGAGTGTTTGATTAAAATTTAATTCATTAATATTACCAAAAGATCTTGGTCTAAGTTTATTTTCAACATAATTTTTATAAAAATCACCATTAAAAAATGTTTCTTTATTTATATAATTATTACTCTTTGAAAAATCAACTAAACATGAATTAGTTTCACTTAAATATTTATCAAATCCATCATAATAATAACAAATGGGAGAAGACATTTTTCTATCATATTTAAATTGATAATAATTTTTAGAATAATTTAAAGAAGTATAATTTACATTATTTTCATTTTGAGAAGATGTTGAATTAGTTGATGATTTTTCTTTTTCTGTTTTTTCTTCTTCTTGTTTTGTAACTTTATATTTTGAATCATAACCTAAATATTCTTCTTCGTCGTCTTTTTGAGATGAAATGTTATTTATTTTTCTTTTTGCTTTTTCATTTCTTTTTTCAATTTCTAAATTTGTTTCTGAATCTTTCATTAAAGCTTTATTAATATTTATTGAAATTATTAAAAATTATTTTTTATGAGAAAATGCTCTTATATTTGTATTATTATTTAATATTATAATACACATTAATATAAAATATTTTCAAAGAAATTTATTAAAAAAGAAAAATATAATATTAATTATTTATATTTAATTTTTTTGTCAACTTCTTTTCCAAATTCCTTAAAAATATATATATTAAAATAAAATTAATTAATTATCATAAAATTTTAAATTAAAAATAAAAAACTTATTATTAAATATAACTTCTCCTTATATTATTTATCTTAAAATAAATATTTATTGTTTTATCCTTTTGAAGGAGGAACAACAAATTTTCTTTAAGGAAAATTAAGTTTTCTATTCACTTATTTTAAAATTAACAAATTATTTTCAAATTTAGTTAAAACTTTTTTTTAGGTTCTAGTTTTTTAAGCTCTTAAATCAATAGGAATGTTAAAGTTTTAAATTTTTTATTGTTTTTGTAACTTCTTTTAGTTTTTCTTTTTAAGAGATTTGATATAACTTCTTCATTTTTCTTATTTTCTCTTTAATTGTTAGGACATGAGCTTTTTCTCTTTGTAAAATTTATATCTTTGATAATTTTGAACTTGAGTAAATGAGACTCTAGTAAAATTATTTTACCGTAAATCTTCTCTTAATTTTTTATAAATCTGATAAAAGCTCTTTATTATTGTTTTTCTATATGTTTTTATACTTGTTTTCTTTGCCACATTATATCTTCAGTTGAATTAAACATTAAATTTCAATAAAATAAATAAAAATTGTTTGTTTAAAAAAAATGTAATTTATTTTGTTAAAAGTAAAATCTATAAAAACTTTGGATGTTATACATTAAACCTAAATTCCATGATTTTTTAGAATATTTATATTTTTAAATCTGTTGTATGATTTAATAAAATTTAGGTCAATACAAAGAAAAACTATAAAGAAGATCTATTAGATAATTCTATTAAATATGTTTAACAAGAAATCAACTTTTTAAATCATCAATTTATATTAAGTATATTTTAGGCACTCATTTAAAAAAAATTTGGGCGAATATATAATATAAAGAACAATTTGAATATAAAGCTGATTAAAATTGATTGAGTTTAGTTAAACACAATATTTTCTATATGTTTCCATTGATTTAATAATTTCTTTAAATATATTGAGAAATTGTTTTTATAATTTTAACATCCATAAATATCATTAATTTTTTTGATAAAAAAAATTTAAAAATTTATTATAATAAATCTATTTTAATATTTTTTATTTAATCTATTATTTTATTAAACATTTTAATTACTATTTTCATTATTTTCATTATTTTCATTATCAATAATTGTATTATTCCCTTTTTCTCTATTGTCAGTATCACTATTATTACTTTTAGGATTTTCAACAATTTCAGGAATTTTTTCAGGAATATTTTGACTTTTAGTTAAATTAATTTTAGGTAAAATTACTCTGTTACTTTTCAAAGGTTTTAAATATCTTTTGTTGATTCTTTCTTCAATAGCATATTCTAAATCATTTAAACTTTTATCAACATCTTCTTTAAAAAAACTAAATTTATCAAAAGGACTTCTTATTTTTCTCGTATTAATTCCAAACATTTCAGCTCTTTGTTTTGCAAATTTATCAATTGGTTTTGGTTTTTTCTTTTTTTTCTGATCATCATTTAATACTTCCAAAGCAATTTTTAAATTAATAGATTTTTTTCTAATTGTTTCTCTTTTAAAATCTTCATATTTACTTTTTTCCATTTTCATTTTTGACATTGCTAATTTAACGTTTCTTAATTTTTGAGATAAAATACTTGAAAAATCTTTTACTTTTTCTTCAGACATTTCATTAATGAAAACAGGAATATAATTTTCACTATAAATAGGTTGTGATTGCATCATTAAAGAAGTTTTTTCAATTTCTTCATCATTTAACATTACTCCATGATAAATTTCATTAAAATCTTCATCTTCTTGTTTTTTAATAAAATCTAAATCAATAATTAAATTCCATTTATTACTTCTTTCAGAATCTAAATCACAATTTTTAGTTTCAAAATATAATCTTTCTTTTGCATTTGCTGCTGTAATTGCTTTAGAATAATTTAATAATTGTGGATTTGCATTTCTTAATTTACTTATTATTCCTTTAGAAATTATTCCTTTTCCTTTTTCTAAATCTTTCCTATAAATGATACCAGTTTCAATAGGATCTTCTTTATATCTTTTACTTTCAAAAGGGTCAGCAAAATAATATTGTATTCCAATAGGTATATCTTTCAATTTAGATGCTCCTTGTCTTAATTCATCTATAAATTCTCCTTTATCTAAAGAAAATAATTTACATTTTCTATCATTTGATGTACTTATTATTATTCTAGGTTCAAGTGCAGGAATAATTAATTTTTTAATTGTTTCTTTATGTCCTTGAATAACATATTCTAAATTCATTTCATAATCATCTAATTCTGGAATTTTATCTCTTGTAATATGATCACCTACAATATCAAATATTTCTTTAATATTATAACAATGAATAAAACCAAATTGATCTCCAGTGAATAATCTATAAGTTTGTTTATCAAAAACAATAGTATAAATGCAACTTTCAATTTCATATGTATCTCTTTTATTCATATTTCTAAAATGGCCAAATTGATGATATTTAAAACCACTTGGAGGCATAATAACAAATTTATTATTTGCACTTTTATGTGATGTTATTATTACTGGAATTTCGGCTAATGGAACTATTATATCTAATGAGTCTCCTCTAAATTGGCTTTGATGTTCATCATCAACTTCAGAATCAAATCTTAAATGATCAACATCAAAAAATTTAATTGACCCATTATGACTTCCTATAATTAATCTATTGAAAACTTCATTTAATGCTAATGTTGATATATTTGTTTGTTTCATATCTAATTCTTTTAATATTTCTGTTTCAAATAATGATTTATCATTTTGGAATTTTATTATTTTATCTGCTCCAAGTGTAATCAATATTTCTAATTTTTCTGAATGAATTAAATTTAATATTTCTAAATGATGGGGAATAAAATCTTTTAAATAACTTCCATTATTCATATTAAAATTTTTTATTTTTCCCATATTATCTCCTATATAAATTCTCTTTAATGCTTTATCTGTGACAAAGGTTGTTATTTCATTATTTTCCATTATATTGTCATATATTTTTGAAACTTTTCCTGTAAATGCATTCCATATTTTTATTTTTTTTAAACATACTGTTATAAATTCGTAAAAACTAGGATTATAATAACATCCTAAAACTAATTGATCATCGGCTAAATTTGGATTTAATGAAGTATCACTTTCTAAAACCATTAATTTATCACCATAAGACAAAATTTTTTTAATTTTAGTTAAGAAAATCATTTTTAAATTAGATGAAATTTTTTTTTTTTTTTGAATTATTTATATCTTGTTGTACTTTTTTATCAACAAAAGACTCATTTAAATTAATAGTTTGAAAATTATAAAAATTATTAATATCCCATAATTTAATATTTCCTAAAATATCAATAGAAACTAATTCATCATCAGCAGAATTAATAGCAATTGAATTGATACTCCAATTATGACCACATAATTTATAAACAGCATTACCGTCAATATAAGGATCATATATATAAATATCATGATCAAAACCACAAGTAAATAATAAATTTTTATTGGAATCATATATTATTTGATAAATACAAGTATCTTGATCTGTGTAATATTTTCTATAATCTTTTAACATCGTATCCCATAATATAACATTACCATTATAATATCCAGCAGCTAATAATTGTAATTTACCTAATATAACTATACAAGATACACTTTCTCTATTCATATTTTCTTTTTTCATTATATTTAATAATTTTTCTCCTCTAACATTTTCTTCATTAATTTTCTTAGCCGTTATAGAACTATTATTTGTATTTGTATTATTTGATGATAATATAGTTTTTGTTTCAACTGTTACTTTTTCTTTACCATATTTTAATTCTCTTTCATATTTTGCTTTTGCTGATGAAAAATCAAAAATTTCCCCTTCTAAATGTTTACTTTTTGTTAATTCCCATTTTAATATTTTTCCATCATATTGTCCAGTATATAAATTTTTTTGCATTGTATCCCAAGTCATAGTATTTTGTGGTGTTTCTGTATTTAAAATTGCACATGAAAAATTATTTTTATCTATTATATTTTGAGAAACTTTATTTACATTTTTAAACTCACCTTCATAATATTTCCAAGCAGAAATTTTATTATTTGAAGAAGATACTAATAATGTATCATATTCAGGAATAAATTCAGTAGTTAAAACTGTTAATTTTTTATTTATTGTTTTATTAATAGAATCAAAATTATCTCCATTTAATTTTAATAATTCTTGTTTTAATTTTTCTGGAGTTAATAAATTTTTTTCATTTGGTTCATTATTAGTTCTTTTTGGACTTTTTAAAATTTGACTTTTTTTAACACTAGAACTATTATTACTACTATTAGATTTAGAAGATGCACTTCTATTTAAATTTTGTCTAAATTTAGCTAAATTTTCTAAATGTTTTTGTCTTTTTATTTTTTTTTCTTCATCTTCTCTTTTTACTAATTCTTTAGCTTTTATATTTAATTCTGTAATTTCTAATTCATTTATTTCTCTTTGAGTATCTTTAACATCAATTTGTGCTTTAACTTTTTTACAAGTTGTTCCATCATAAAATTGAATAACACTTCTTCCATCTTGGACTAAACCAATTAAATTAAATTTTTCAATATAAAAAGCGGCTGTAATAATATCTGTGAAGTTTGAATAATCAATATTATTTTTTGAAGTTGAATATGTTCTTAAAGAATAAGCAATGTCATTATTATTTCCTTGATTATAGTTATTTATTATATAATTTGTAAATTCTTCCCATTCCATTTGTTCATTATTATTTAAATCAATTTCATTAAATAATCTATTTAATAATTTAATTAATACATTTTTTCTATTTGGTAAATTTGGATGCCATGATAATAAATGATTTTTACAAATTGAAATAAATTCATATTTTGTTAATGCTCCTAATCTTTCTTTAAAATGGGATTTAATTATTTTTATTGTTATTGGATCAAATCCTATTGATAATTCATGAAATAATTTATCTTCATATAATTTATTTTTTGAAAACGTTGTTCTTGGAGAATAAATATATTCATATTTTCTTATTTCATTAGGAACTCTTATTTTTTTATCTTCTACAACTGGTTGAAAAACTATTTTTTTTTCCTCTTTTTTTTCTTTTTCTGGAGTTTGAATTTTTTCAACTTTCTTTTTTTTTGTTTTTTTACCAGATTTTGGTTTCTTTGATTTTTTTGGAGTTTTTGTTTCCTTTTCTTTTTCTTCTTCTAATCTTTCATTTTCAGGATTCGATATATTATCTTCAGTGTTTAAATTTAATGGTGTTTCTTGGGCTGTTGCTTCTGTTATTATATTATTATTTACGAGGTTTTCAGTCATTTTTTTTAATTATTTTTTTTTATTTTTTTTTATTAGGTTACAAAAAATAAAAATTAATAAATTTATTAAATATTTCATTAATTTTTCAGTTGTCAATTTTAATCAAATGTATAAGAAAGATGAGAAAAAGGAAAATTAAGTAAATTATTATAGACAATAATAATTACATTTCTAAAAAATAATGATGAACAAATAAAAATATAATTAGAAATAATAAAAAAATATCTAGAATCTTTAATTAAAAATTAAATGAATCATAATTACCTTTAATATGATGTTCTCATTATTAATAGTGTCAATTTTATTATTAATATTTACTTCAATTTTTTAATATCCCAAAGAAAAGTTTTTAACTGATGAAGAACTAATTAAAATTTTTAAAGAACCCAATATATATAAAACAATCTAAATCAAAAAAGTTTGATTAATAATGGGTAATACAATAATTTTCAATATCATCAATAATATATTTCATTGAAGCATAATCTTTTTCTTGTCCAAAATTACATATATTATTAACTAATTTTTTTAATTTAAACATATTCTTAATTTTTGTTTCATATTTCATTAATAAATTAGCTAATCTATCATATTGCTCTAAACTTTTATTAATAGAAGTATTTATATTATCTAAAAATAATTTATCACTTCTTTCACTTTCAAAATTATTAATTTGATAATTTTCTCTTTCTTTAATCAAAGAGTTTTTTTTGTTTTCCACTACATTTTGTAGATCATTTATATTCTGACATTTTTCAATTTCAGGTTCAATATAATTTTTATTTCTACAACAATTTCCCATTTAAAAATCAAATAATTAATAAAGTTATATAATAAATGAATTAAAAAAGAAAAATAAAACAAAAAGTTTTAAATTCCAATAAAAAATGGTTAACTATAAGAAAAGATAAATTTCTTTAATAATAAATCAAAGAAGACAATATTGTAATCCATTTTATCTTTTAAAAAAGGAAAATGTTATTAAATTTTTAAAAAACATTCAAAATAAATATATATTTTTATTAAAAATAATCAAAGAAGAAATGCTAAAAAAGTTAAAGGAAGAGTATTTCCTTTGAAAATCATAATTTTAAGAACAATGAATAAATAAAAAAATAAAGCAAATAATATGTAAAATATTTAAATTCAATTTTATTAATGTTTGTCTTGATACTCATATTGAGTAAAAAGTAAATGAATTAAAAAAGATTAATTTCTTGGAAATTATATATAACATTATTTTATTATTTAAATAAGTAAAAACGGTTTTAAGTTTTTATTTTTTTGATATTCAAAAATTGAATATAATTATAAAATGAATAATTGAATTATATAAATTATATTTTTATCATCATTTTTATGAATAGTTCTATGGCTGCTTTTTTCTTCTCTTTATTTTTGAATATTATTATTATAACTTATATAATTATAACAAGATACTTCATATTATTTGAATCAAATATATTGAAAAGGATTTCAGAATTATTATTTATATTTTCAATTATTTCATATTTTTCTAGTATATGTAGTTATGAAAAAAAATATATTTGGTATATCATTGGTAAAAAAGAAAACTTAGAAAAAAATGATAAAAAAATTAACAAATATTTGTCTCATTTTGTTTTATATATAATTACAACAATATCCTTTATAATTATATTAATTTTTTTTTTTTAATTATTTTCAGGAAATATTTGGTACTAGAATTAATTATAGAATTATTGTTATCAATATTTATTGGTCATCTTGCTAATTACCCTATGAAAGAGAGAGATTCAATGAAAAATAATATAAATGAATTATTAAATATGACATTATGCATGATATCATTTGCTTTATATGAATGGTTTGCCAGATAATAAATAAAATTAATAAAATATTTTTGAATTAAAAATCCTTTTATAAAATTATTTTTGAGAATAATTCATTAAAAAAAAATGATATTTATTGGGGTTTGGGGATTGGGGATTGGTGGTTGGGCCA
>JAEEGI010008149.1_pt1 | contig 23227 bp, 22 predicted proteins | sample 8958751 | NCBI WGS metagenome assembly JAEEGI01 (sample SAMN16246545, study PRJNA631951) | gut metagenome | biome: gut microbiome; feature: rumen; material: KS-attached | host: Bos | place: Iran: Karaj | collected 2018-10 | reverse complement strand
CGTTCAGGGCGACCACGTAGTAGGCATTGTCACCGACGGCAAAATCATGGTGCACCGCACCACCTGCAAGGTGGCTATCGACGAGATGGCCAACCACGAGAACCGCATAGTGCGCGCCCGCTGGCGCCCGGGAGAGCATGTGGCACTGCTGTCGGGTATCGCTTTCACCGCCATAGACCGCAAGGGATTGTTGCAGGAGATTACCGGCATCGTAACTGGAGATATGGATCTTAATATGCGCGCCATTACACTGGAGGCTGTGGAAGGTATAGTACGCGGAATTATAATGCTATACGTTCTGAATCTTGACAATTTGAACTCCTTGCTGAAGAATCTCCAGAAAATAGAAGGCATTGAGGAGGTGCGCCGTATATGACACCCGCCGATTTACAAGCATTCCAGCGACTGAGCGACATTCTCGACACGTTGCGCAAACAGTGCCCCTGGGACCGAGTGCAGACCATGGAGAGTTTGCGCTATCTTACTATAGAGGAGACGTTTGAACTGAGCGAGGCCATCTTGAATCTGTCTTCGGAGAACAGTTCGTTAGACGATGACAAAAAGAACTCGGAACTGAAAAAGGAGCTGGGTGACCTTTTTATGCATCTGCTTTTCTACGCCAAGATTGCCGAAGAGGAACACCGATTCACTGCCTCGGATGTGTTTAATGCCATAAGTGACAAACTTATTAGTCGTCACCCATTTATATTCCAGCCAGAAAAGTACGACGGCGAAAGTTGGGAACAAATCAAGATGCACGAGGGACGGAAATCGGTGCTTGAAGGGGTGCCGGTTAGTCTGCCACCGTTGGTGAAAGCAGTTCGCCTACAGGAGAAAGCCGCAGGAATAGGGGTTGACCCGACCCTTTCGAATGAACAGGACAGAGACATGATTGCAGACTGCAAGTGCGACACCGAAGAATCGTTTGGCAATCTGCTTTTCAACTTAATACATTGGGCACACGAGCACGGTATCAACGCCGACACTGCCCTTGCCCGCGCCAACATTCGTTTTCAGGATAAAGTAAAGGACTTTGAACAAAAGGCTTCCGACTGACGGTTGTTATTCCCCTTCCATCTCGACACGCATCAGTTGCAATGTGTCGCGAACTTTGAGATTGGGATAGTATATCTCAAGTGACTCGCAGTTGTTGATTGACTGATTAGCAAGCCAGTATAGTTTGTCCCTCGGCGCAAAGGAGTTTGTGACAAAATCGACCGTGCTGCCCTTACCTGCGGGGAATTGCAGTATTTCCCAGAGATAGCCAGTGCTGTCATCTTCGCACGTAAGCCTATAGACCTTGTTGTTTTCAAATGAGATTTGCGAGATTTTGATAAAACGGCTCCCTTGACTGCCCGTGGATACAGTGTCGCCCGACTCAAGATTAACCAAACGGCTGTAGGAGCTATCCGGATAGGCAAACGGCAAGCCTTCGTTTGCCAGCCATTCGTTGTTGTCGGTTGAGGCGAAACTGGCCCATGCTTCGTGCGACACCAGTTCTTTTGCCCTGGCAAAGTCAAGCGTTTGCCAAAGAGGGTCGTTGAAATAGCCGTTCTTCTCCGACTCGCGACAGCAGGCGCACGGCGCAACAACCGGACGGTCGGGATAGATGTCGTGGTACAAAGCCACGCGATCCTCCAGCTCTACTTGTTGCCAAGGGTCGTATCCAAGGTGAAGCCACCTACCCAAAACCAAAGCTGGGTCGTGCAACGGTGGACGCCAACCGTCGTAGATGCAGAAACTGGTGTGGTAGAGGAAGTGCATGCCAATTATGCGTTCCGTCATCGGATTTTCGACCGCCACTCGTCCCCCCTGAAAAGCCTTGCAGGACCTGTGGTAAGCCACCCCGCAAACGGCAGCGAAAAGCACACAAAGCAGCATGCCTGCGACATACCATTTTCGCACCACCTTAGCTACTGGATGCACCCAATTGCGCCACACCAGCAGAAAAAGGAACCAAAGCGGCACAGGCATTAGCAGCACCCACCCGCCGAGAAACAGCACCCAATAGGCATACACGCCCGTGCTGACTCCGCACAGCAACGCATTCACTCCCCTCAGCCGGGTGCGTTCCAACCAAGTAAAAGTGACGATATTGATAAAACTGACCGCCTGCACCACGGCAGCCCACACCACCGGCACACAGAACCCAGCGTTAGTGACACGATTGCCCCATATACTCAGCACAACCAACAGCAGATTGGCAATTGGGAATACCTTATGCCACAAAGCATCACTATTCCGATGAAAGAAGGAATGTATTCGACCCATGAAAAAAGTATTTGGGGATAACAACGATGTACTCGTGTTTTTATTGTCCCTCTTTGCCAAGCACTCAGAATGGCTCTTGCGTCAGGGTTACTAACATATTTACACACCGGCACATATCCGTATTCAAATTGTATAGTCTTTCTTGAGAATGCCGTATACCTGTGTTGTCGCCACGGCGGCGCATACGGCCAGGATGGCGACAGTAAGGGCGGGAACCAGTATGTCGGAGTGTTCCAGCATCCAGCTAAACATCTTCAAGCTGGGTTGTGCTGCGGGGTTGGCAACGTGGATAGGGTGCAGCAGGAAACAGACTGCCGCTATCGCGCCTGTCACTCCGCCCGAGGAAAAGGCAACAGCCATTTGGTTTCGGGATCTCCGCCGCTCAGTCTCGTACAGCTGTTTGACGGCCTCGACGGCCTCCAGTCTTCGCTGCAACTTTTCCATATACTCGTTGCCGTCCCCTAGATCAGGGCTGTAGTTTTCCAACATCTTTTGTAAGGTCCTGTTCCGTTTCATGGCTTTAATATTTTACGTAATTGTTTCAATCCCCGCGACAGCAGCTGCCTTACGGCCACGGGGTTGCTGTGTGTGATGACGGCTATCTCCTTCACGCTGTACCCTTCTATGTGGTAGAGCAGTATGGCCGCGCGGCTGCGCTCGGGCAGTTGCCCGATGGCGTGATACAAAGCCTCGTAGCGGAAAGCCTCGTCGGCAGGGGTGCCGCCCGCTATGCGTTCGTCCAAAGGCTCCACAGTGTGTGAAGGCCGTTTGATGTGGTCGAGAAAAGTGCGGTAGGCAATCGTGAAGAGCCATGTGGAGAATTTATACCGTTCCACATACCCGCCCGAAGCCAGATACGCCTTGATGAGGGTCTCCTGGGCTATCTCTTCCGCCTCGTCGTGGTTGCCGCGGCACAGGGAGAGCAGGAACCGCCGCAAGGGCTCCTGCTCCGCCGTCACCAGCTCGATGAACCTTTCACGTGTCATCGCCCTATTAACTCATCAAATCACACATTCTTTTTCACTTCGGCCTCGTGCTCTTCGGCTTCGATTTCGTGCTGCATTGTGCGGCGGGCCACAAAGTAGTAGATGAGGAATGCCACACCCACAGCGAACAGAGCTGCCCCGAGAACCATCAAGTTGCGGTCGTCGGAAAACCACTCGTTTGTCGAGCAGTGCATGGCAAATTCAATTACCACCGTTGCCGCACCGACAATTGTCAGGGCCAAGCCCCACAGCAGTTTGCCAAGCAACCGCTCTTTCAGTGGCTTTTGCGGCGTGTTGAGGCTTTTCAGCAATTCCTCCGGCACCTCGCCGGGGTTTTTATCCAAGGCTTTGAGGACAATCTCAGCCCGTTTGTTGGTCTCGTTCATCTTGTGGCGGTATATAAACGCTGCAATCAGGATAGGCAAGCTAAATATCAGCACGGCTGCAATCAATTCCGTTAAATCTTCTACGAACCAAAGGTCTGCGTCAAATAGAACAAACAGAGTATTCATAACAATTTCATTTTTTAAGATTATACAATTTGTTGTTTTTCCGAATCGATTCACCCGTTAAACGACAGAGACACCTAAAATGTGACATTGGCAAGCAACTTTTTCTGATAGCAATGTGCCGAGGCACATTGCAACGATGGCATAAACCCAAATCGGTCATTAGGCCGTATGTACGATATGGGATTTTTGGGCGAAACACCAAACGATGGAAAATATCGCATCCGGAAAGGCCGTCACCCCCGAATCACTGTGACTGTGCCGTCGGGGTTTACTTTCAGTATGCGGCTGGAGCCTGTGGCGGGGTGGCAGAACTCCGGCAGGTCGGGCAGACAGCAGTCCACCCGCTGCTTCAACTCCTCGGCGATGTCGTCATAGCATTGAGGCGAAGGATGGCCGGAGAGGTTGGCTGATGTGCTGACTATGGGTCGGCCGAACAGCCTCAGCAGCGTTTGGCAGAAGTCCATCCTCGGCACCCGCACACCCACGGTGCCGTCGGCAGCTAGTAGGTTGTCCGGCAGGGTAGGCGCCACATAGCTGGCAGGCAACACCACCGTGGTAGGCCTGTCGCTCTCCAACAGCAGAGCCCTCACCTCCTGAGGTACATCGGGCGAAAGCATATCAGACGTTGCCAGGATGAGCATCGACTTGCTGTGGTCGCGCTCCTTGATGGCATAGATGCGTTCCACGGCATCGGCACAGGTGGCGTCGCACCCTATGCCCCATATCGTATCGGTGGGGTAGAGGAGTGTCTTTCCCTCGCTCAAGGCCTTCATGGCCTGTTCAAGCAATCCGTTTGTCATGACATCTTAACGATAAAAATATTTGCAAAGATACGATTAATTAAGAATTTTTTGTATCTTTGCAAGACAAAAAATTTGCACAAAGGACAATTGTTCATTGTTAAAATATTAATCATTAAAACGTTACACTTATGAAAGGACATCCAAAAGGTCTAATCGCAGCAGCGTTGAGTAATATGGGTGAACGCTTCGGCTACTATATTATGAACGCTGTGCTGGTGCTGTTCCTTTGCTCCAAATTCGGCCTTGCCGAGGAGAAGGCAACATTAATCTATTCCATATTCTATATGGGTATTTACATTCTGAGTCTGGTAGGCGGTATCATCGCCGACCGTTCCCAGAATTACAAGGGGACCATTCAAACGGGCTTGCTCATCATGGCATCGGGCTATGTCATCCTGGCCATCCCCATCCTGGCCACCGCCGCGAATATCGGCTGGCTGCTGCCCCTTACCTGCATCGCCCTGTTTTTGATTGCCTTCGGTAACGGTCTGTTCAAGGGCAACCTGCAGGCCATCGTGGGACAGATGTATGACGACTTTGAGGTTGAAGCCGCCAAGCAGGGCGAAGAAGCCCTCCGCATTGCCAAGAACAAGCGCGACAGCGGTTTCCAAATCTTCTATATGTTCATCAACGTAGGTGGTCTCATCGCCCCCTTCGTGGCTCCGCTGCTCCGCAGCTGGTGGTTGGGCCAGAACGGCTTTGAATACAACGCCGACCTGCCCGCCCTGTGCCATCAGTTCCTCGCCACTGGCAGCGCCATGGGTGCCGAAGCCCTCACCAAGATGACCGAGCTCTTTGACAACATGCACGTGACCTTGCCCGCCGACACTGTGGCCGCACAGGAGCTCTGCCAGAACTACCTCAACGTGTTCAACACTGGTGTCCACTACAGCTTCATCGCTTCGGTTGCCGCCATGCTCATCTCCCTCACCATCTTCCTCTGCACCAAGAAGAAATTCCCCACTCCCGCCAAGAAAGCCGCTCAGGAGAGCGTCCATTATACTGCCGAAGAGAAAATGGCTATGGCCAAGGAGCTCAAACAGCGTCTCTATGCCATGTTCGCCGTGCTGATTATCGCCGTCTTCTTCTGGTGGTCGTTCCATCAGAACGGTACCTCCATGTCGCTCTTCGCCCGTGACTTCGTCATCACCTCCGCCATCCCGCCCGAGGTCTGGCAGGCCGTGAACCCCTTCTTCGTCATCCTGCTCACCTTCCCCATCATGTGGCTCTTTGAGGGTCTCACCAAACGTGGAAAGGGCATCTCCACTCCGCGCAAGATTGCCATCGGCATGGGTATAGCAGGCTGCGCCTACCTCTTCTTGTCCATCTTCTGCAACATCCAGGGTTATCCCTCGGGTACCGAGTTCCGTGCCCTCGACGCCACCACCGCCGCCGGACTGAAAGCAGCCCCGTGGGTGCTCATCGTCTACTACTTCGGCATGACTGTTGCCGAGTTGTTCATCAGCCCGCTGGGTCTGAGCTTCATCTCCAAGGTTGCTCCCAAGAACCTCCTCGGTCTCTGTCAGGGTCTCTGGCTCGGTGCCACCGCTGTGGGTAACGGCTTCCTCTGGATCGGCCCCGCCCTCTACAACAAGATTCCCATCTGGAAGTGCTGGCTGGTCTTCATGGCCGTCTGCTTCCTCTCGATGATTGTCATGCTGTGCATGGTCAAATGGCTTGAAAAGGTCACCGGCGAGCAGGCTGCTCTGGAAGCTGCCAAACAGAAAGCTGAATAATGCCACATCAGGCATACAAAAAAAGCCGACATAACAGTCGGCTTTTTTTTATTCCCCTAGAACAAAGAAGGCCTTCTTTTAACCCAAATCGGTCATTAGACCGACTTTCCAATCGGGATAACCGCACTCTCTATTCACTCTTTACACTTATCCGACGGACATTCCGACCCCGCCGCAATGCCCTCCACACTCCTTCCCTGCCCGGCCTTTGCACCCTCACTGCGCCTCCCCTGTCACACCGCAGTGCCGGGAAGTCTCAGCCGTCGGCACGCCACGACCCACTTGGGTCGTTCAATCCCGGCTCGATGTTGCCTGCTTCCCGGCTTGTTATCCGTTATCATGTCGAGTAACGATGCTATAACAATACTATAAGGATGCAGGATTGAACGGCCCCTCTCCGTGGCGAGGGGGGATTGTTGCCGCTTTCGTCGCAGATGTTGGCACCGATAATAGCTACATCTTCAATAATAAAGAGAGAGAAATAGTTACGGCAATGGCTCCGCCTCCTTTATTCTTCTCTTATTCTACACCGTATGTTACAATGACTTTACGGGCGGGATGATTACCCACTTTGACCAGATAGATTCCAGTGGGGATTGCATCATTGCGGACGCGGCGACCTAATATGTCGAAAATATGGACAGTCTCTCCCTCGGCACCTTCAACGATGATGCGACCGCCAATGGAATAGATGTTGCTGCTCTCCACGTCGTGGTCGCCGGTATTCATGTTGCAGTCCTCGACGTAAAGGTCGGCAAACTGCCCCCAGTAGTTGTCATCCAACCAGACATTTAGACTTCCACAGGGGATGGCAATGCTGTCGAGACGGCCTATATCATAGAGCGGACCTTCCCCCTTTACGGCAGGGGGAACTGCAGCAGTAAAGCGGATGCAGTCGAGGTTGGCGTGACGATACACAGACTCCCCCATCGTGTCGAGCTGACTATGTATGGTGACGGTGCGCAGGTTATTGGTGCAAGCGGCAAAGGCAAGGTCGTCGAGTTTTCTCAGTGTCGGTGGAAGGTCAATATGGACGGCAGACATGGCCCAGAAGGCCGCATGGCCAATCTCTTCGACGGCGTTGCCCCATGTGATGGATGCAAGACGGGGGCAGGAGTTAAAGGCCTCTTTGGGGATGACGCGGAGCGAGTCGGGAATCACAATGGCAGTGAGACTTTCGCACCAAGCAAAAGCCCCTTCGCCGATAGTAGACAGTGTCTGTGGCATAGCAATGCTGGTGAGACGGTTGTTTTCAGCAAAAGCGTGTGCGCCTATCGACTTCATGTGTGTCGGCAACGCAATGGTGGAGAAAGAGCAAGCGTTAAAGCAATTGTCGAGGATGTCGGTGACCCCAGCCGGAATGTCAATATTACGTACCCAGGTATTGTTCTCGAAGCCACCTAGGACTTTTACGTTAGGGTTCAGCGCGACAGTGACACCCGACTTGTGGCACGAAACCAACGTGTCGTAGCCGCTGCTATATAGCAATAGGCCATCCATAACGTAATGGGTGTTGCCATTGGCAATAGTGAGATTGGAGAGCTGCGGACAATAGGAGAAAGGGCAGATGCCGATGCTGGAAACAGTGGAAGGAATGACCACGTTGTTGACCACTGAACAGCAGTTGAAGGCAAAGTCACCGATGGAGACCAACCCTTCAGGCAATGACACGGATGTCATGCGACTATTGAATCCAAAGGCCATCTTGCCAACATGGCGCACAAACGGAGGTACGTTGATTACTCCCGCAACCCCGTCAGGCACTACACAGAGCGCAAGGCTGTCCTTACTGTAGAGCCATCCACCGATGGAGCAGTAACGGGGGTTATCCTCGTCCACCGTGATGGCTGTGAGATTCCGTGCCCAGAAAGCAGCATCTCCATATTCCTCAAAATGTGCTGGAAGGTGAAGCGACCCCACGCGGGAATAGAGGAAAGCATGATCGCCTATGCATCGGAGTGAATCAGGCAACTGCAGCGAGGTGAAGTTGCTGTTATAGAAACAATACGACCCGATGCTGCGGATTGTCTGCGGCAGGGTCAGGCTGGTGACCTCACCGCAATTCTCAAAAGCCGACGCACCCAATGCTGTCACAGTATAGGTGATGCCACCATATTCCACCGTCTGTGGGATGGTGATAGCTCCGCGGTAGGGGTTGTCCAGCAGTGTATTGTACGGCTGCACCGCTGCTGTCTGATTTGCAGTGATGCCATACACGATGCCGCCAACCTCAAAATATTGCGCCTTTGCCGTGAAGGCAAAAACCAGCATTGCAACAAGAGTAAAAAGAATCTTCATCTGTTTCATCATTATCTGTATTTGATTATTATTCACTCCATCTCTTTTTGGTTTTTAATTGCCCTATTGTTGACAGCGTCGCGCATAGTCTTCGCGTCTATTGGCTCATAAATGGTCACGCAACGCAGGTTGAGAAAGATGTAAACGAAAAGGTCATTGGAACGCATGTCTCCTAATTCGATTTTCTTTTCGGGTGTCTCACGATGGGCACGGTAGGAATAGAAACTGAACGGCATCTCAAGAAATTCATGTTTGACCGAATCCGGGAGGCCAAGGTCGTTGAGTATCTCCTCAACCTGCCGAGTGCGTCCAAAAAGACTGTCTATGGCCTCCCAACCCTCATCGGTCTCGGATTTGAGCAGGGTGACAGGGAGGCGCAGAGTGTCGTTGATTACCTTGTCTTGTACATAGGTGATGCGCACCCCCTCCAGCCGCATATCAGCAAAGTGACGGTAGACATCGCTGCACTCGTCGTGGCTCAACGTGTGCGGAATGAACTTCCACGCTGCTGCGCCACCTGCTAGTAGCAGAGTCAAGAGTGCTATTATTGTACGGGCTTTCATAGGCTGGCAATCAAGGTTTGGTCGATATTTTGAAGGGTCTCCTTACGTGCTTGGGCGTTGCTTAGATAGTGGCCGTCGGGGTCAGGCAGGACGGTGATGACCACGAGGGTGGCGACAGAGACTGCAATAACGGTGTCGGTCAAGAGACGGTACATCGTCTTGCGACGGGCGCACCAACGTGAGAGATCGGCGTTGTGTTCGGCAGCGAGGCGACGCACATGGTCAATGTCGGTCTCCTGGCGGGTTATCTGTTGAAGTATCTCTTTCTCGGTCATAGTTTCGTGGCATTAAAGTGTTCTTGTCTCAGTTTTTCGATAATCCTGCGCTGCTTCTCGCGGATGGTGCGTGGTTTGAGTCCTAGTCGTTCAGCGATTTCAAGGTCTGTGAGGTCTTGCCGCATAAGGGCAAAGAGGCGTTGCTCGTCAAGGGACAAAGTCGGGGCGAGGCCGTCGAGGAGTTCGCGGGTCTCGGAGGCATCGGGGGCGGGCAAATAGTCGTAGTGGCTCTCGTCAACGGAAGGAAGGTCTTTCTCACTCTCGCGTTTGCGATGGGAGAAGACACTGCGGCATTGCCAGACCACCCAGGCGGTCTCCTGCATGGCGTGGACTTCGGGACGCAGCGAGTCTAAATGCTCCCACAGGGCAATGTAGCACTCCTGCACGAGGTCGTCGCACAGGCTCTCGTCCCCCGACGAACGCCTCCAGCAGAGTTTGCGTATCAGTCTGCGGTGACGCTCTACCAGGAGGTCGTATCTTTCGTATTTTGTCCTGTCATCAGCCATGCAAAGAGCTTTTTGCCCATATAATAACCAGCTTTTTGGAAATACGGTAGCCAAGGGGTTAAAATATGTTTTTTTTAACTAAACCTGAGCTTGACAAGTAAATGTAGGCATCAATTCTTAAGCACCCCGAAACCATCCTGCTCACCCTATCGGCAACCATTCTTGCCTTGTTCGTTCTTCAGTTGTTTAACACTTATTCTTCGGGTGTCGAAATGACGGTGCTAGAACAATGAAACGACAAAATAAAAGACGAGCCTCCCGCCACCGGGAGGCTCGCCTTAACGGATTAAAGGCAATCCTTTATTTGTTGTAGCGCTGGCACTCTTTGGGAGTGACGCAGGTGCCGGTGGCGCGGCAGACGAGGATGCGCTCTTCGAGCACCTCGGCGGCGCTGGCGCTGATTTCGGGCAGGGTGCGGATAACCTTGTAAGCCTCGAATTTCATCTTGCGTGAGGTGTTGCCCACGTGGGTGATTTCGCCGTAGGCTTCGATATAGTCACCTGCATAAACAGGGGCTTTGAATTCAACCATGTCGTAGGCGCAGAAGAGACCTTCGTCGCCGTCCTGTTTGATGAGAAGTTCCGTGGCCACGTCGCCGAAGAGGTGGACCATGTGTGCGCCGTCGACGAGATTGCCGCCGTAGTGGGCGTCTTTTGCGCTCATGCGAACGCGGAGCATAGATGTAACAGCCATGTTATCTTGAGTTTTTAAAGATTATTTCTTGATGATGAAGTCGACGAAGATGCCGGGGGTCTTGACGTTTTCGGGGGCGATGGTGCCGGTCTTGACGATTTCCTGAGGCTCGACGATGACTACGTCGGCTGCGGTGGCCATCATGGGGCAGAAGTTCTGGGAGGTGCCTTTGTAAACCAGGTTGCCGCTTTCGTCGCAGATGTTGGCGCCGATAATGGCTACGTCGGCACGGATGGGTTTCTCGAGGAGATACTCCTTGCCGTCGACGGTCACTTTCTGCTTGCCGTTCTCAACCACGGTGCCGAGGCCGGTGGTGGTGAGGACGCCGCCGAGGCCTGCACCGGCGGCACGGATTTGCTCGGCCAGGGTGCCCTGGGGCTGGAGGGTGACGTGGAGTTCGCCGGCGTTCATCTGGTCGATGGTATTGTTGTTGGTGCCGATATGGGTGGCTATAAGGTTCTTGACTTGGTGATTGGTGATGAGCTTACCCACGCCCACTTCGGGGTAGGCGGTGTCGTTGCAGATGATGGTGAGGTCTTTGACTCCTTTTTCAACAAGGGCGTCGATAAGAGCAATGGGATTGCCTACGCCGAGGAATCCGCCAACCATTACAGTCATGCCGTCGTGAATTTTGTCGGCAGCTTCTTTTACTGTTACGAATTTGTTCATGATTCTGTATTATTAATTCTTATTTTTATGTGTCGTCACTGAATAGGAGACCGTCGAGGTACGGTGGGAAGGACTGCATTTTTGTTTTTCCGGGTTGTCTTTTGTTGTCTGTTATTGTCTGTTTATGAAACCGTTCTAACAAAAATGAGAGCATCGTATCCCATTCGGTATCAAATTGCAAATATAAGAATTTTTTCTGACACCGAAAAAAATTTTGTCTATTTTGCAAAATCTGTGTACTTTTGCAACGATTTTTGAGTTATTATAAGGCAAAAAATTTAACGGATACTCCGGCAAAAAAGAAATATCGAACGGTATGAAGAGAACAGCAATGATATTGGCGATGGCCATGGCGGTATGCGGTATGGCCAAGGCACAGGATTATGTGGTTCCGGTTGAGACTTGGGACTATGAAGAGATTAACGGCATCAACTACCATGGCTACGCTTTCCATGAGAGTTGGGATGTGGATTTCACCATCGAGAACCAGGATGGCCGATATACTCCCACCGAGGAGGAGATAGCCGAGGCCGAGCGACTGATACAGAAACGCATTGCCTATGTAAACCGCTATCATATCAACCAGGAGGGCGACTGCCCTGTGATTGACGAGCACATGCGCAAGTACGAGCGCCAGTATGTGGGGTTCACCGACATTACGGGCTGCCATATTGTGTGGGTGAATTTTGTGTGGGATGAGAGTGCAGCAGAGCGTTTGACCAAGGACGTTGTACTGACCGAGGGCGGTTGCGGACACTACTGGCACATCAAGGTGAATCTCACCACCCAGAAGGTTTCTGCCCCCGAGGTGAACAGCGCCGGCGATGTGAAGTACCTGCCCCGTGCCAAGAAACCTGCCCACCGTATCAGCCGTCCCAAACGGCCGCAGCCCGCAGGGAAAATCCGCAAGACTGGTATACCGCACAATCCTAACGAGGCCCGCTTCTAATCAACAGCTTAACGGAATGGCGAAGGAGGCGATAGGCGGGAGCCTGCACGCGTTGGCGATGAAGTTCATCAAGTTCGGCGTGGTGGGTGCCAGCGGCATGGTGATTCACGGTGGTCTGCTGTTCCTACTGAAAGAGGTGGCGGGCATGAACCCGTTCATTGCCAATCCCATCGGTTTTATTGCCGCCGCTTCGAGCAATTATTTCCTCAACCGTATCTGGACCTTCCACAGCAAGGAAAAGCAGGTGGGGGTTGAGTATGTCAAGTTCATCCTTGTATCCATCATAGGCTTGGGCATCAACAACGGGAGTCTGTGGCTGATGAGTCGCTTATTGCCCTCGTGGGCAGAGGATTGGAGGTTCTATGTGCTGTGGGTGGTTGCTGTGGGCATCACTACATTGTGGAACTTCTTCGGCAATCTGCTGTTCACATTCCGCAAGAAACAACAATAAAACCTTTCAAGATGAAAGTCATTAATATAGCATTGCCCTTGGCGGCAGGGCGTCGTGCCATGGTATTCGGCCTATTCTTTATGTTCGCCACCATTAGCGCCTCGGCACAGTCGCTGCGTCCCGATGCTTTTCCGCCCGTGGAGGACACCTTGTCGCCCAAGGCCTTGACCATGGCCACCACGCTGGAGGAGATGGACCGCTGGAACCGCTATCCCACCTACGATGTTTATACAGCCATGATGCAAAGGTTCGTGGAGCGTTATCCCGACCTTTGTCGTGTCGACACCATCGGTGTCTCCATCCAGGGCCGTCTAATCCTCTGTCTGGCCATCACCGGTTCGTCGGACAACGATCTTTACCGCCCCGAATTCTTCTATTCCTCCACCATGCATGGAGACGAGTTGACGGGATTTTATCTGATGCTGCGCCTGTGCGACACGCTGCTGGGCAGCTATGGCACCTCGCGACAAATCACGAGTCTGCTCGACCGCACCCGTATCTATATCAATCCCCTCTCCAATCCCGACGGCACTTACTACGGCGGCGACAGCACGGTGGCGCTTGCACGGCGATACAACGCCGACAGCGTGGACCTCAACCGCAATTATCCCGACCCCTTCGGCACTCCCCCGCTGGATTCCCTCCAACCCGAAAACAAGGCCATGATAGCCTATGTCGAGCGGCATAACTTCCTCCTCAGTGCCAACCTCCATGGCGGCTCGGAGGTGATGAACTACCCCTGGGACAGTTTCACCTCGTACGAGCGGCTGAACGAGCACAGCGAATGGTGGAAGGCTGTGAGCAAACGCTTTGTCGACACGTGCCGGCGGGTGGACAACCGCCGTTTCCGCGATGTCAGACCAGCAGGCTACGTCAACGGTGGCGACTGGTATGTTATCAGCAATGGCCGGCAGGACTACTTCAACTATTATCACAACATGCGGGAAATAACCATGGAGTTGTCCACCGTCAAGAAACTCGCCACCAACCTGCTTGACCACTACTGGAAAGTGGAGTCGCAGTCGCTCATCAACTATATCGAGGAAATCCACCATCTGGACGATACTGTCGTCGGTATCCCCCACCATCAGGAAGCGGCCTACAAGGCCTTCCCCAACCCGACACGGGGGAAGGTCACCGTCGTTACGCCCCAGGGCACTCGCTGCTACGACCTCAGTGACCGTCCGGCAGGAGTCCATATCATCCGCATTGGCGACATGCCAGTGAAAATCATCAAGCTATAAGCGGCGGCCATGCCCTCCTACAACCATATCTCGGTGGCTGTGCCGGTACTGGCCGAAAAAGAGAACCTTCCCCAGCTGCTCACCCGTCTGCGCCAGCAGACAATTAGCCAATACACCCTTTACGTATGCGTCAACAATGAGGAGGGCGGTTATGGCTACGACGATAACCAGCAGTGCCTGCAAATGTTGAGGCAAGTTGGCGATATGCCCCTTGTTGTTATCGACCGCAGTTCGCATGGGTTGGGCTGGAGCGGCAAACGCAAAGGGGTAGGGTGGGCCCGAAAGCTCCTCTTCGAGCGCATAATTGAGGAGCACGACGACAACGAGCTGGTGGTGAGCCTTGATGCCGACACCGACTTCGACCCCGATTACCTCGAAGCCGTTCTGTGCAACATGAATGCCTATCCGGCAAGCAGTGCCTTTGCCGTTCCCTATTACCATCCGCTGTGCGGTGACGAAAGCCTCGACCGCCCGATGCTCCGCTACGAGTGCTATATGCGCCACTATCTTATCAACATGTTGCGCATACGCAATCCCTATGCCTTCACCGCCTTGGGCAGCGCCATGGTGTTCCCGCTGTGGGCCTACCGCCGTGTGGGTGGAATCACCCCGCTGCAGGGAGGGGAGGACTTCTACCTGATGCAGAAGTTCGCCAAGACCGGTTCTGTGGTGCTTCATTTTGCCGACGAGACGTATCGCCATCTTGCTGTGCGTCCTCAGGGCAGGGCTTCGACACGCGTGCCTTTCGGCACCGGACCAGCCGTGGCCGGAGGTCTGGACATCATGTCCGACCGCTATCCCTTCTATAGTCCTGCCGGATTCGATGCCTTGAAGGCTACTTTCGACGCCTTCCCCTCCCTCTACGACACCGACCGCGAGACCCCCATGTCCGCTTTCCTCCGTCAGCAGCTCGGCACCGTCGACTTGTGGCAGCCCCTTCGACGCAACTACCGCACCCGTCAGCATTTCATCCACGCCTGCGCCGAACGTGTCGACGGCCTTCGCATATTGCAGTACCTCAAGAACAACCCCGACTATCGAATGCCCGAAGAGGCGCTGCCCGTGTGCTTTGGCGACGACCCCCTGCCGTCGCTCGACGCATACCGCAACCGCCTTTTTGCCGAGGAGATGGAACTCCGTCGAAAAAACTCTCCTTCTGCTATCCAATAAAACACCTGTTTCCACGTTATCACTATTATGGAAGAAAAGAACGTAATCGAAATAAAGAACAAACGTGCTGAGTACGAATACTTTCTGCTCGACGATTATACGGCGGGCATCGTACTGACCGGCACCGAGATAAAGTCTATCCGCGACGGCAAGGCCAACCTAACCGACGCCTACTGCACCTTTATAGGCAACGAACTGTTTGTGCGCCAGATGCACATCTCCGAATATCGTTTCGGCTCCTACCTTAACCACGCCGCCAAACGCGACCGCAAGCTCCTCCTCAAAAAGCGCGAACTGCACAAACTGCAGAACAAAATCAAGGAACGCGGCTTCACCATCATCCCGGTCATGCTCTTCGTCAATCCCCAGGGCCGTGCCAAACTCCTTATCTCGCTGGCAAGGGGCAAGAAATTCTACGACAAACGTGAGAGCATCAAAGAGAAAGACACCAAGCGCGACATGCTGCGGCAGCTGCGCTAACCCATCATAATGCCAATGCCTATGAGAGTATTCAAATTTGGAGGAGCCTCCGTCAACAGTGCCCCGGCCGTGCGCAACATGGCCGCCATCGTGGGCCGTTACTGCGACGATGCACTCGTCGTTGTGGTCTCTGCCATGGGGAAGACCACCAACCTGCTTGAGCAGCTGGTGCCGGGAGTCAACACCCTCGACGAGCATCCTGCCCTCCTGCAGCAGACAAAGGACTACCACATGGGCATTGTCCGGCAGCTCTTCACTGATGTTGCCCATCCCGTCTATGCCGACCTCGAACGTCTTTTCTCCCAACTCCAGCGGCAGTCGTCGCTCCCCCCGACCACATACAATTACGACTACAGCCAGACAGTTTGTTTTGGCGAACTCATTTCCACCACCATTGTCAGCCACTACCTGAATAGTATCGGCCTTGAAAACCGGTGGGTCGACATCCGGCAAATCATCCGGACCGACAACCAGCACCGCGAAGGCCTTGTCGACTTCACCGCCACCTGCCGCAATGCCCGTGCCGTGCTGCTGTCCGACAGCCCCAGGCTTGTCGTCACCCAAGGTTTCATTGCCGGCAGTGCCGACGGCCACACCTCCACCCTCGGGCGTGAAGGCAGCGACTATAGTGCCTCCATCCTGTCCTATTGTCTCGACGCCGACAGCATGACCATCTGGAAAGACGTCCCCGGCTTCCTCAACGCCGACCCCAAATACTTTCCCGACACCGTCAAGATAGAGCAAATCCCCTACAACGAAGCCATTGAGTTAGCCTACTATGGTGCCAGCGTCATCCACCCAAAAACTGTCAAGCCTATCCAGAACAAGAACATACAGCTTCACATCAAATCCTTCCTCAACCCCGATGCCCCTGGCTCCGTCGTCGGGCCGTTCCCCACCATCCGACCCCTCACGCCCCTCTACATCTTCAAGAAAAACCAGACCCTCCTCTCCGTCCTGCCCAAGGACTTCAGTTTCATTGCGGAGGACAACCTGCAAACCATCTTTGCCGTCCTCGCCAAGCTGAATATCCGTGTCAACCTTATGCAGAACACTGCCCTCAGTTTCTCCCTCTGTATCGACGACAGCCCCATGCTCCTCGACCAACTCCGCGACAACCTGCAAAATCAGTTTCACCTACGTTACAACCAGGGTCTGCAGCTCATCACCATCCGCTACTACACTCAGGACATCATCGACCGCATTGTCGGCTCCAGCACCATCCTCCTCCAGCAGCGCACCCGCACAACAACCCAACTTGTCATACAATGAAACGCCCGTTCCTCATCCTGTTCCTGTTGCTTCCCCAGCTTTCGTGGGGCCAAAAGGAATACTCCCTCAAAGGAACCGACTTTTGGGTCACCGTTCCCAACGGCATAGGCATCGACAGCATCCTTATTCAAGTCTGCTCACACACCACATGCACGGCCATATTCACCATCGGCCAGAACATCTTTTCCCTTCCCCTCGAACGCCATCCCATCGACTCCGTTGAAATCAACTCCTACTACTCCAATTACTACATAAACGGCCAAAACTACTACGGTACCGACACGCTCCACTACCCCATTGCATCCCTCATGCTACCTGCTCACCACGTTCATACCACGCTTACAGACACCATCCTCAGTAAAAGCATCCACATCCAAACTACCGACAGTGCCTACGTCCACCTCTACGCCTTCGGCACCAACGGAGGAGCCACCTCCGTCATCCCCACCCATGCCCTCCAGCCAGAATATATTGTGCAGACTTGGCCCGACATCAATGGAGGAGTCTTCGTTATCCTTGCAACAGAAGACAACACCGAAGTCGACATCGTCCTCAACAACCCTTCTACCGACAATCTTCCCGTCAACATCCACCATACGATTACCCTCAATGCCGGCAACACATATCAACTTATCTCCCGAGGGAATGCCCCAAACGATAAAAGCTCTTTTACCGGCACCCAAATCACGGCACTCCGCAACAAGAAAATAGCCGTGCTCCAAAGCAACCGAAACATGACTGTCATCTCAGGCCAAGGCTCAACACAAACTTACGACTACACCTTGATCCAAGCCGTCCCCATAGCCTATGCAGGCAAGGTCTTCAAAGCTTCAAACAGTAACCCCAATGGCACTATTATCACCGCCACGCGTGACAGCTGCATTGTATTTATCAACAACCAGCCCTTCGATACACTCAATGCCTCAGAATCCAGCTTCGTGACTGTGCCAATAAGCCCTTTAGGCAATAACATAAAAACATCACAACCCAGCATCGTATGCCGATATGACACCCATGGCGACAGCCCTTTCTGCGATTATGTACCTCCTGTCGAGTCAGGAGGCTTTGAAGGATTTGTATCCCCCGACTACAGGTTCGAAGAAAAAAAGAATTCGCCCCCTCCGCCCTATTCTTATGAATATCTTTTTGACAAACTTAGAGCATACTTAGACTCGCAATATTCACAGCCATACGACACCATTTTTTTTTCAAGTTATCCTTTCGTCCACCAAAACATCTGGCAGGAACTCTATGGCATTCCTTGGGCCAGGGTTCACACCAACCACAAACGCTTCTCCGCCTACCGAGTCGGAACATTCACCACCTATGTCGTTGACCCCGTATGGTTCAATACCGTTTACACCTACTACCACGGCGGCTCCTACTCCTATAATGTCTGCTATAACATGATTTTCAAAACCAAGATTTTCTATGCCGACGGCATACCCAACCATTCCCTTGCTTTCACTTCATTCTGCCTTGGACACGAAATCTTGTTCAACACCAATTGCGACACCAACCAGACATACTTCCACTGGGATTTCGGCGACGGCCATTCTGCCACCGGCCCCATTGTCCGGCACACCTATGCTGCTCCCGGGTGCTATACGGTACAGACCATTATCGACTACGCCAACACTCCATTGAGCGACCACAGCCGCGACACCCTCATCGGCAGCATTACCATATCACCCCGCGACACCGTTACGTATTACGACAGCTGCTGCATTTTCCCCTATCAGTGGGACGACACGCTTATCTCCTCGCCGGGCGCTCATTTGCGATACAGCAACAACATCGGCAACTGCCTACCAGTCCACCGTCTCATCCTCTCTGTTGATACATCGTCCGTAACAACCTATTTCTCCGATACGATATGTCAGGATGATCAAGTGCCATGGGGATCATATATCTGCACCGCTCCAGGTTCCTACCGCGACACACTCCTTCAAATCAATGGCTGCGACAGTATCCTGCTGCTCAACCTCTCTGTCTGGTCTTATCCCGACATCACCATTAACCGGCTCACTCCCCCCGACCAATTCCCCATCCAGCTGCAAGGCTCGGTCCACAACAACTTTGGCTCCTGCCATTTCACATGGAACTCGTCACCCACTGATGCCTCCTTGCAGGGTCAAGAGCATTCGTCTCGCATCATGGTATCACCGACAGAAAACACCCTCTACAGTCTCACTGCCGAATACGACTCTTTGCCGGGCTGTTACGGGCAGACCCATTACATTGCCGTTCTCCTCGAAAACAATAACCTGTGGATACCCAATGTATTCACTCCTGGACGCGAGTCCAACAACACCTTTTCAGTCAACGCAAACGAGCTCTCTTACTACCACATCACCATTTTCAACCGATTGGGCATGAAAGTGTTCCATTCGGACGACATCAACCAGCCCTGGGACGGTACCAGCAATGGATTGCCCTGCCCCACAGGTACCTACACCTACACTATCGACTACTCTACAAACAATTCGCCCAACGAACTGCTACACCACACCGGCACAGTCACGCTTATCCGATAAACACCCCGTAATAATGAAAACCATCCTTCCAGCACACACCTCTTCCCTCAGCCGCCTCAACCGCATGCTGTCGGGCAAGGCATTCGACAATGCCCGCTTCTTTATCCTCGTGGATGAGAACACCTACAACCACTGTCTGCCTCGCTTGATATCGAAAGTCGACCGCCTGCAGCAAGCCGAGTTCATGGAGGTGCCCGTGGGCGAAGAGTGCAAGGACATAGCCATCGCCACCCAACTGTGGCAGACCCTCCTTGAGAGCAACGCCGACCGCAACAGTGTCCTTGTCAACCTTGGAGGTGGCTGCATCACCGACCTCGGCGGCTTCGTGGCAGCAGGCTACAAGCGCGGCATCCGCCACATCAACATCCCCACCACCCTTGTCGGCATGGTCGACGCTGCCATTGGCGGCAAGACTGCCCTTAACCTCGACAACAGCAAAAACCAGATAGGCTTCTTCCACCAGCCCGCCATTGTCTGCGTCGAGCCGGCATTCCTCGACACCCTTCCCGACGCCATGCTGCTTGACGGCGTGTTTGAGATGCTCAAGACCTTCATGGTCGGCGACCCCGGCCGGTATGAAAGCCTGTGCGGGATGATTCTCGACGGCACGTTCGAGGTGTTGCCCGACATGATTGCCGCCTGTGCCGAAATCAAGACCGCTGTCGTCCGCCGCGACCCCTACGACCGTTCCGTCCGCCGCATTCTCAACCTTGGCCACACCTTTGGCCATGCCATCGAGTCCTTCAGCCACCAGCCCGGCCGTCAGCCAGTGGCCCACGGTGCCGCAGTAGGAATAGGTATGGTCTGCGCCCTGCAGCTCTCGGTGGCCAAGCTCGGTCTCCCGCAGCATGTGCTCGACCGCTACCGTGCTGTAGCCGCCAAACTCACCGCCATCCCTCGCTACACCCTCCGCGACACAGAAGAACTGCTCACCTATATGCGTCGTGACAAGAAAAACGCCTCCGGCCACATCCTCTGTGTGCTGCTGCAGGACATCGGTGCCCCGGTCATCGACCTTCAAGTCGACGAGAACGAAATACGTAACACCTTGTTGAAATTATGTTAGAACTCCTCGCGCCTGCCAAAAACTGCCAGCAAGGCATCGAAGCCGTCAACCACGGCGCCGACGCCGTCTACATCGGAGCCCCTGCCTTCGGGGCACGGGCGGCCGCCGTCAACACCCTTGCCGACATCGAGCAACTGACCCGCTATGCCCATATCTATCACGCCCGGGTCTTCGCCACCGTCAACACCCTCCTCTTCGACAACGAGGTGGACGATGCTGTGCGCATGCTCCATCAGCTCTATGAAGCCGGTGTCGATGCCGCCATTATTCAGGACCTCGGCTTGCTGGAGTGCGACCTGCCTCCCATCGAGCTGCACGCCAGTACCCAGACCCACAACGCCGACCTGCCCCGCATCCAGTTTCTTCAAAGCGTGGGTTTCAGTCGCGTCATCCTTGCCCGCGAGACCTCCCTCCAGCAGATGCAGCACATCCGCAGCAACACCACCGTCGAGCTCGAGGCCTTTGTGCAGGGAGCCCTCTGCGTATGCTATAGCGGCCAGTGCTATCTCAGCCAATACCTCACCGGCCGCAGTGGCAACCGTGGGTGTTGCTCCCAGCCCTGCCGCTCGGCTTATGACCTCTACGATGCCCAAGGCCGCCTGTTGCAGAAAGACAAGCACCTCCTGTCGCTCAAAGACTTCTCCGCCGCCCGGCAGCTGCAGGCCATGGTCGATGCAGGCATCACCTCCTTCAAGATAGAAGGGCGCCTCAAGGACATGGACTATGTAAAGAACACCACCGCCTACTACCGCCAGCTGCTCGACAACATCATGGAGGGGAATCCCGCCTGCCGACCCGCCTCGTCGGGCTCGTGCCGCTTCTTCTTCACCCCCGACCTTGAAAAGACTTTCAACCGCGGATTTACCGACTACTTCCTCCGCCAGCGGCAACCCATGGCAAACTTTGCCACACAGAAATCGCTCGGCAAGCGCATCGACAAGGTGGCCTCCCTGGGTCGCGACACCATCACCCTGGCCACTTCCGAAACATTCACCCCTGGCGACGGCCTCTGCTTCTTCAATGCCCAAGGGCAGCTCGAAGGATTCCTGGTGAACCATGTGCAGGGCTCGGCTATACGCCCTAACCGCATGCCCGACAGCCTTGCCGTCGGCACACTCTTGTGGCGCAACAACGACCAAGCCTTCACCAAGCAGTTGCAAGGCCGCACCGCCGAACGCACCATCCCCATTAATCTCACGCTGACGGATACCCCCGACGGACTGCGGCTCACCCTTGTCGACTGCGATGGCTGCCAGGCCTCGTCCACAGTGGTGTGCTCCAAGGAGACCCCTCGCGACCCTCTCCGTGCCGCCGACCAGCTGCAACGCCAACTCACCAAACTGGGCGATACCCCTTTCCGTGTCGCCGCTTTCACCAATAGCTGTGCCCAACCGTGGTTCGTGCAGGCCTCGGTGCTCAACCAGTTGCGCCGTCAGGCAGTGGAAAAGCTTGTCGAAACCCGCATCGAAACCCATTTGCTCGAGCGCGGCCATTGTCCAACCCTCGCCCAGCGTCAGGCCGACACTACCCCCTATTTCGAGACAGCCCTCGACTACCGTGCCAACGTCATAAACCGGCTCTCAGAACAATTTTACCGCCGTCACGGCGTGCAGCAGATAGAACGCGGACTCGAACAGACCGGCAACTACGACGGCAAAGCCCTCATGACCACCAAATACTGCCTGCGCTACGAGTTGGGACAGTGTCTGCGCCGCAACCCAGATGCGGTGGCTGGTCCCTTGTACCTGCAAAACAACGGCCGCTGGTTCCGGCTCGAGTTCGACTGCTCCAACTGCCGTATGCTGCTCTTCGCCGCAGGGCAAGCCCCGGCTCCTGCCCGCAACTGACATCCCTATTGTTTCATAGGATGATTTCGGTTTATCCATGTCCCGACGGCCTTCCTCCCCATGGTCCGACCTCGCAGCAGCGACCTCCCCACACCTTCCCTGCCCAGCCTTTGCTCCCTCACTGCGCCTTCCCTGTCACACCGCAGTGCCGGGAAGTCTCAGCGGACGGCATGCCACGACCCACTTGAGTCGTTCAATCCCGGCTCGATGCTGCCTGCTTCCCGGCTTGTTATCCGTTATCATGTCGAGTAACGATGCTATAGCGATACTATTACGATGCAGGATTGAACGGCCCCACTCCGCAGCGAGGGAGAATCGTTGCCGCTGACCGGATGGATGATTTGGTGTTAAATATCTGTGGTTCAGGATTATTTTGTTTGTTCATGATTAATAAGCTGTTGGATAAAAGTAGTGTATGTTATTGATTAACAAAGAATAAGACGATTATTCATGCAGGATGCCTTATGGCAAAGCCTAAAATGGGTGTAAACGATGGCATAAACGGGCAAAAAACAGTGCCGGACAGTGTGAAGGGATGAGGGGGAGGGCGGAAAAATAGGTATGATAATCAGTGCAATAGAAAATAATTTGAAGAAAAAAAGAAAAAAAATTTGCGGGATGAGAAAAAAGTAGTATCTTTGCAACCTCAAATCAAGAAAACAGAGAGTTGTTTGACAAAGCTGAAAAAGCCGATGTAACTCAGTTGGTAGAGTAGCTGATTTGTAATCAGCCTGTCGGGGGTTCGAGTCCCTTCATCGGCTCGATGAGCTCCCTCGAATATCGACGGGTACCATCGGGAAAGCAAATGGGGAAGTCGCATAGTGGCAATTGCAACAGACTGTAAATCTGTCCTCTTCGGAGTTCAGTGGTTCGAGTCCACTCTTCCCCACAAACCTACT
>JAEEGI010008146.1_pt1 | contig 23230 bp, 13 predicted proteins | sample 8958751 | NCBI WGS metagenome assembly JAEEGI01 (sample SAMN16246545, study PRJNA631951) | gut metagenome | biome: gut microbiome; feature: rumen; material: KS-attached | host: Bos | place: Iran: Karaj | collected 2018-10 | reverse complement strand
GGTGTTCTCGATGGCGGACTGGATGTCGGCCATCGGACGGCCCAGGCGGTGGATGCCGGTCTCGATCATCCGGGCGACCGGATTGTCATACTTGCGGCACAGGGTGACGGCCGACTTGGTCTTGCCCATGTTCATGTAGTCGCGGATGTCGTTCATGAAGTTGCCGTCGATCTTGGAGGCCTTGTTCAGGGTCCACCACTTCCATCCGATGATGTAGATGGCGAGGATCGAGAGGGCGAGGAGGACCCACATCAGGGGGCCGCCCATCGTGAACATCGAGAAGAGGCTCTCGCTCATCTGGGTAGGCTGCGCGGCCGGGGTCGCGGCTACCTGCTCCAGCGCCTCTCCGGCGGCCTGGACCAGCGTGTCTGTCTGCAAAAGGTTGAAAAGCATATTCGGTTGTTTTATCGTATTTTCACTCGTTTCCGTACGCGTAAATGCACGCGTACGCAATCAACCTGCAAAGATACAAAAATTATTCCACCCGGGCAAGCCTATTCCGGCAGGTCGGCCGGTTTGATGAACGCCGCCCGCAGCGAACGGACCTTGCCGTCGGCGAACTCGACTTCGAAGGTGGTCCATTCCCTGTTCGCGGCGCGGACGACGCCTTCGCCGAAGACGGGATGCGTGACCGGGGTGCCGATCTGGAAAGGGCTCCGCAGCTCCGCCCGTTCGGCAGTGAAATCGACGCTGTCGAGGTCGACGTCAATGGGCCGGTGCGGGTCGAACTCCTCGTCGAGGACATGGATGAGATTACGGGTCCCGCGCCAAAGTTCGTCCGGAATAAATCCTTCTGTAACAACCATTTCCCGCTTGATTTCGGCCAGGAAGCGGGACGGGTATTTGTTCATCTTCGTAGAGATGTTGAACCCCTCGGATTCGGTGAGGAAAAGCGCCGTTTCGGCACGGGTGATAGCTACGTACATCAGCCGTCTTTCCTCTTCCTCGCCATTCTTCTTGTATTCGCGGATGGTGCGGAGATTCGGGAAGATGCCTTCGGACAGGCCGACGATGAAGACGAAGGGGAATTCCAGTCCCTTGGCCTGGTGGATGGTCATCAGTTTGATGGTGGGGACGTCCTTGCGATGGTCGTCGTTGGTGTACAGGGCGATGTCCTGCAGGTAGTCGGCGAGGGTGGATTCGTCCGGCGTGCGGACGGATTCGTAGAAGCGGATGGAGGAGAGGAGTTCGTCCAGGTTCTCCAGCCGGTCTTCGTCCTGGTCCTCGCGGATTTCCTGCTTGAGGCCGGAACGGTCCAGCAGGCGGTTCAGGAGGTCGCTCACGCGATGTTCCAGAGCGAAGGCTTTGGCGTCTTCAATGAGGTCCACGAAGGCTTGGGCCGACGGTTTCCCATACCCGTCACGGATCTGCAAGGCGCTGAAAAGGGAAACGCCATCGCGGTCCGCATCGGCCCGGAGCGTGTCCAGGAACTTCTTTCCGAGCTTCCGGGAGGGGACATTGACAATGCGTTCGAAGGCGAGGTCGTCGTCCTGGTTGCTGACGAGACGGAGATAGGACAGGGCGTCCTTGATTTCCCGGCGTTCGAAGAAGCGCGTGCCGCCCCAGATCGTGTATTCGAGGCGGGCGTTGAGAAGGGCCTGTTCCAAGGCGCGGGACTGATAGGTGCTGCGGTAGAGCACGGCGATGTCGTTGACTTTGGCGCCGTTCGCAAGGATGGTTTTGATCTGCGCGACGATCCAGTCCGTTTCCTCCTTCTCGGTCTTGCCGTGGAAATGGATGACCGCGCGGCCTTCCGGCCTCCGGGTGAAAAGATCCTTCGGAATTCGGTTTTTGTTGTTGGAGATCACCGAGTTGGCGACATCGAGGATCTTCGGGGTGGACCGGTAGTTTTCATCCAGGATGACGGTCTTGTCGGCCGCGAACTGGACGAAGAGGTCCGGCCGGGCGCCGCGCCATTCGTAGATGGCCTGGTCCGGGTCGCCCACGATGAAGAGGTTGCGGTGCTTGGCCGCGAGCCGTTCCACCAGGTCCCAGTCGTCCAGGTTGCAGTCCTGCGCTTCGTCCACCATAATGTAGTTCAGATTGTTCTGCCACCACTCGCAGGCTTCCGGGAAGCGGTCCAGGATGTATTTCGTGACATTGATGAGGTCGTCGAAATCCAGGGCGTAGTTCTTCATCTGCCGGCTCACGTAGCCCGCCAGCCGGGAAGTCCGGCGCATTTCGTCGGAGATCTTCGCACCCGGGAGCATGTACCCCTGGACATAGCCGTTCAGGGCCTTGTCGATGGAAACCGCCTCCAGGAACTGCTTGACGGTCTTCTCAGTACGCTTGATGCCCATCTCGTCCATCGCCTGTTTCGCAATGGACTTGCAGTCCTCCTCGTCCAGGACAGTGAAGCCTTTCGGGAAGCCCAGGCGGTAGATTTCCTTCCGGAGGAACTTGACGCAGAAGCCGTGGATGGTGCACACGAAATCGTTGTAGTCGCCGCTTTGGACCATTCCGGCGATGCGGGCGCGCATCTCCGCGGCCGCCTTGTTCGTGAAGGTGAGGCACAGGATGTTCGCCGGGTCGATGCCGAGGACGTTCACGAGGTACGCATACCGGTGCGTCAGGGCTTTCGTTTTCCCCGTACCGGCCCCCGCCACGACGCGGATCCTTCCCTCCGTCGTGGTCACGGCCTCCTTCTGGCGGCTGTTCAACCCGTCGAAAATGTCCATGTCAGGCGACGATGACCTTCATGCCGGTCTTCTCGAGGGCTTTGCGGTCCTCGTCCGAGATGCCGGAGTCGGTGATGAGGATGTCGACGTCCTCGCATCCGCAGATGCGGCTGAAGCCCCGGTAGCGGATCTTGGAGGAGTCGGCGAGTACGACGATGGTGCTCACGATCCGGGTCATCCGGGCGAGCAGTTCGGCTTCCTCGACGGTGGCGCAGGTGGCGCCGACTTCCGGGTCGATGCCGTCCACGCCGAAGAAGAGCTTGCTGCAGTGGAGATTCTCGAGCTGGGACTTGGCTTCCGAACCGATGACACACAGGGAATTGCCGTACAGGATTCCGCCTAGCTGCATGACCGACACACCGGACATGTCGCCGAGCGCCATTGAGACGTTCACGGCGGGCGTAACGACGTTCAGCCGTCCTTTCGGCTTGAGCAGTTCCGCCATCACTTCCAGGGTGGAGCCCGCTCCCATGATGATGGAGTCGTTTTCCTGGAGAAGGGCCACGGCCCGGGCGGCGATTTTCTGCTTTTTCTTGAAATTGATCAGTTTTTTCGTGTTCAGGCTGATGTCCATCACCTGGGCGGTGGTGGGCAGGGCGCTTCCGTACGCGCGGTACAGGAGCCCCTGTCCTTCCAGATAGGTGAGGTCCTTCCGGATGGTGGTCTGGGTGACGGAAAGCGCCTCCGCCAGGTCTGCCACCCGGACGAATCCGTTCTGGAAGATGTTGTCGAGGATGAATTTGCGCCGTTCGGCGATGCTGGTCATGGAAAGCAGGTTTTAGTGCATACGAAGATAGGGCTTAAATTTCTTTCTTGCAAATCTTTTGTTTTCGAAAAACCGGGTTTGAAAACGAAACAAAACGAAAAAAATAACAAAATAAGCATTTGCGGAACGAAATATATTCCTTATATTTGACACAACTAAAACTATCAGCAGCTATGAAGAGAACCAAATCCTTTCTGATGCTACTTGCGGCGGGCCTTCTGCTGTGCCTCGCGGGCTTGCCCGCCCTGGCCCAGAACCTGCGCGTGCAGGGCTCCGTCACCGACACCCAGGGAGAGCCCCTGGTGGGCGCGATGGTCTATGTCCAGGGCACGTCCAACGGTGCGATGACCGGTGCGGACGGCCGCTACACCCTGACCGGCGTTCCGGCGAAGGGAACCCTCGTGGTCAACATGATGGGCTATGAAGAACTCTCCGTCCCCGTGGACAGCCGTACGACCATCGACTTCCAGCTCCGGGACGACGCGGAAATCCTGGAGGAAGCGGTGGCCATCGGTTACGGCAACCAGCGCAAGGTCACCCTGACGGGTTCCGTCGCCACCACGACCGGTGAGGAACTGGTGAAGAACTCCTCGGTGAACCTGTCCCAGGGTCTGGCCGGCCGTATGTCGGGTGTCATCGTGAACAACCGGTCCGGTGAGCCGGGCCGCGACGACGCGGTGATGTTCATCCGTGGCCGCAGTACCCTCGGTGACAACAGCCCGCTGATCATCATCGACGGCGTCCAGGGCCGTGGCGACGAATTCGGCCGCCTTACCGGTGACGAAATCGAAAGCATCAACGTCCTGAAGGATGCTTCGGCCGCCATCTACGGTGCCCGTTCCGCGAACGGTGTCATCCTCGTCACGACCAAGCGCGGCAAGTACAACGAACGGCCGAAGGTGACCTTCAGTTATGACCTGGGTCTCCAGCAGCCTACGCGCATGGTCAAGCTGGCCGATGCCGTCCTGTACACCACCGCTTACAACAAGAGCCTGGCGATCAGCGGCAGTGCGCCCGTCTATAACGACGCCCAGATCCAGCATTACATCACCCAGGACGACCCCATCAACTATCCCAACACCGACTGGCTCGGCGAGATCGTGAAGCCGGTCTCCGCCCAGCACAAGTATGGGGTGAGCATCAACGGCGGCTCGGAGCGCGCGGCCTATTTCGTGCAGTTCAACGGTCAGTACCAGGATGGTATCTACTACAAGAGCGCCACGAACTACAACCAGTACAACCTGCGTTCCAACCTGGACATCCAGGTTACCAAGTCCATCAAGCTGGGGGTGGACATCAACGCCCGCCAGCAGCACAAGAACTATTCGGCTTTCCCGTCGGACTCCTACGGTATCTTCTACATCGCGATGCGCATGCGTCCTACCGGTGCGGCTTACTTCCCCGACGGAGCGGGCGCCTCGCAGGGTTATGAGGGAAGGTTGCTCCGCGGCGGTACGAACCCGGCCGTCCTGGTGCAGGACCTGACCGGTTACGACCGTACGACCATCAATACCATCAATACGACCTTCACCGCGGCCTGGGACCTCAGCGCCCTCACCAAGGGCCTTTCCGTGAACGCCCATCTGGCCTATGACGTGGTGAGCACGTTCAACAAGAACTGGCAGCAGAACTGGAATTATTTCCGGTACGACGAGATTACCGAGCTCTTCGAAGAGCGTTCGAACTCCTACTGGCCTACGCCGGTGCTTCACGAGTATCAGCGCCATACGAAGAATACGGCCATCAACGCCAATATCAACTATGACCGGGATTTCGGCGGCCATCATGTGACGGCCCTGGCCGGTTTCGAGCAGAACGCCTACCGGCTGGATTACTTCAAGGCGGGCATCAATAACTATGATTCCGACCTGCTGGACGAGTTCTTCGCCGGAACGGCCGACAAGAGCTGGTACGCCATCAACGGATACGCCCGCGAAACGGCGCGCCGCTCCTTCTTCGGACGTATCGGGTACGACTACAAGAGCAAATACCTGTTCCAGGCCCTCGTCCGTTTCGACGGTTCCGAAAACTTCCCGGAGGGCAAGCGTTGGGGCATTTTCCCCGGCGTCTCCGCCGGATGGCGCATTTCCGAGGAATCCTTCGTGAAGGACAACTGGCCCTGGCTGACCAACCTCAAGATCCGCGCCTCCTACGGTGAGCAGGGTAACGACCAGATCGACCCGTTCCAGTACATGACCACCTACGGCTACACCTCGGCCTATTCCTACAAGACCTTGTTCGACGGCAAGGAGGTGAACTTCATCATCCCGGGCACCATCCCCAATCCCAATGTCACCTGGGAGGTCGCCCGCACCTGGAACTTGGGCCTGGACGGCAACATCCGGAACGGCCTCTTCAGCTGGGAACTGGAAGGGTTCTACACCCACCGGTCCAACATCCTCTGCTCCCGCAACGCTTCCATTCCGTATTACACGGGTCTGACCAACAACCTGCCGGACGAGAATATCGGCGAGGTCATGAACCGGGGTGTCGAGCTCCAGCTCAGCCACGAGAACCGGATCGGCGACTTCCGCTACCGGGTCAACGGCAACGTGATGTACGCGAAGAACACCATTATCTACATGGATGAGGCCCCGTGGCCGGAAGGACACGACTACATGAAGCAGGAAGGCCATCCGATGGGCTCTTCCCTGTACTATCAGGTGGGCGGCATCAACAAGACCGAGGACGACCTGAAGAACCATACGCAGATGAGCGGCGCCACCCTCGGCGACTTCTGGTTCGTGGACCTGGACGGTGACAATGAAATCACCAACCTGGACCGCAAGCGGATGGACCTGACCGTCGTCCCGCAGATGGTCTTCGGCTCGAGCGTGGACATCACCTGGCGGAACTTCGACTTCTCGATGCTGCTCCAGGGACAGGCCCTGGCCCGTTACTACTATTCCCCGATGATGGACCCGGTGTCCGGCAACCTGGACCGGTTCGCGGCGGAGCATGCCTGGACCAAGGATAACCCCGACTCCGACCAGCCCCGTATCGGTTCTACGGTCAGCAACGGCGGTGTGAACCGTTCCAGCTTCTATTCCCGCAATGCCGCTTTCCTGCGTCTGAAGAACATCGAGATCGGCTACACGATTCCGCTGAACCGGCTTGTTCCGAAGCTGGGCGCCTCCGGCCTCCGCTTCTATGTGGCCGGTTACAACCTCCTCACCCTGTCCGAACTCAAGTTCGTGGATCCTGAGACCTCGGATGAAGGTTACCAGACCTACCCGCAGATGCGGATCATCAACACCGGTGTCAAACTTACTTTCTAAGCGCGTTATGAAAAAGATATATATCCTGATTGCTGCGGCGTTTGCCCTGGTGGCCTGCAAGGACGGTTTCCTGGACAAGACCCCGCTTGACAAGCTCTCCGAAGACGCCGTATTCAACAGCGACGCTTTGGCGGAGTCCTATGTGAACGCCCTGTACACCGTCCTGCCCGATCCTTACCAGGAAGGCAACGTGGGCTGCATCACGGACGAAGGATACTTCCGGTATGGCGGTACTTCCACCCGCTACATCGCTTCCGGGTACATGGACCCGGACAACGTGATGTACATGAAGGAAGGCGGCCAGGCGCACAATACCCGCACCACCGTCCTGAACATCTGGAACCGCACCTACGAGTGGATCTACCGGATGAATTACTTCCTGACCTATATCGACGAGAACGGCAGCAAGATGTCGGAATCCGCGAAAGCCCGCCTGACCGGCGAGGTCTATTTCCTCCGCGCCTGGTCCTATTTCCTGCTGATCCAGCGCTATTCCGGTGTCCCCATCATCTCGAAGCCGCATTCCCTGGATGACGACTTCACGGTGGAGCGTGCCGATTTCGACGCTTGCGTGGACTTCATCCTGGAGGACCTGCAGAAGGCTTATGACTTGCTCCCCGCCAAGGGAGACACTCCGCAGGGACGCGTCAACAAGGATGTCGTCCTCGCGCTCAAGAGCCGGCTGACCCTGGTGGCCGCTTCGAAGCTTTTCAACGATCCGGAGCATCCGCAGGGCGGTATTTTCCGGGGAGCCTATAGCCGTGACAAGTGGCAGCGTGCCTTCGATGCGGCCAAGGCCATCGTGGACAGGGCCGAGGTGGAAGGCGCCTATTCCCTGGACGATACGTATGACGGCATCTGGAAGGATGTGAATTCCCCCGAGCTGATCTGGGCCAAGTATTTCGTAGCCACCTCCGATGCCGATGACAACTACACCAAGAAGGCGCAGCTGCTCTACACGGTGGAATACTATAACGGCTGGGAAGCTTTCCATCCCTCCCAGGCCGCGCAGATCGATTTCGAGATGAAGAACGGCAAGAAATGGTTCGAAGAAGGCTCCGGCTATGACGAGAAGCACCCTTACAAGAACCGCGACCCGCGTTTCTATTACTGCATCGCCGCACCGTTCTACCCGTACGGAAGCACCGACAAGAACGGTACCTATTCAGAGGCCCCGCTGCTTCTTTACTATCTGTACGACGGCATGACCCGCAAGGACTTCGAAGTCGGTACACCAGAGCCCGCCTATACCTCGAAGGCCAAGCACACCACCTCCGGCAACCACGGCGGTCTGGAACTCTACAAGTGGTATCTGCCCACGGAATACATCTCCGAATCCCAGACCGGCAGCAAGCTGTATCCCTGGTTCCGCCTGGCCGAGATGTACCTGAACTATGCCGAGGCCGCCTACATGCTGGGCAAGGAGGACATCTGCCGGGAGTACATCAACAAGATCCGGCAGCGTCCCGACGTGATGATGCCCGAGGTGACGGAATCCGGCTCCGACCTGTGGGACCGCCTGGTGAACGAACGCCGGGTGGAACTGTATGCCGAGACCTTCCGCTATTTCGACCTGCGCCGCTGGAAGATGGCCGACCTGTATGAGAATGTTCCCCTGGCCAGCGCCCGGACGATGGTCCTCCAGAACGGGACCCAGATGGACACCGTCTACCGGGTCGCCCGCCTGTACGATCCCGCCAAGAACAACACCAATTATTATTGGGCCAATACGGAGCCCAGCAAGACCTATGTCTATTCGGGTTACAAGGGAGATCCCCGCTACGGCAAGCCCATCGAGTATATCATCACGTACAAGTGGCTGGGCAAGGAATACACCATCGACTACGGCGACTGCATCCTGAACCAGAATCCGACGCCGAGATACTTCCCCGAGGACGGCCGCAACTACCTGATGCCGATCCCGCGCAACGAGATCACCAAGAGTGAGGGCAAACTCCTGCAGAACCCCGGTTATCCCGGAAGCGAATAGTATGAGACTTCATCTGACTCTTTTGACAGCACTGCTTGCCGTCGCCTGCAACGGTGGCGGCAAGCTGGTCTGCAGTTATGGCTCCGCGGATATTTCCACGACCGAGGATGAGCATGTCGTGCTGGCCGGTTTCGCCGCCCGCGACAAACTGTCCGACGGCATCCACCAGCACCTGTACACGCATTGCCTCGTGCTGGGGGACGGTAAACAGAAGGTCTGCCTCATTTCGAACGACCTGATGGAGATTTCCCCGGCGATTTCCGATACCATCCGGACGATGATCGCGGAACAGTCGGGACTTGCCCTGGACCGCATCCTGATGCATAACATCCATACCCATTCCGCCCCGCGTTCCGGAGGCTCGTCCGTTGTGACGGGCGGTACCAACCGGGCCTGGAAGGAGCGCATGATCGCCGCTGTAGTGGGCAATGCCGTGGAGACCATCGGTGCCAAGGGAAAGCCCTTCACCCTGGAAATCGGGAAAGGGCGGACTACCATCAACGGAAACCGTTGTGAGAAAGAAGGCCCTGTGGACCACGATGTCTATGTGGCCCGTTTCCTCCAGCACGGGAAACCGGTGGTGTCCATCGTGAATCTGGCCTGCCACCCTGTTTGCATGGGCGCGGGCAGTTACCTGCTCTCATCGGACTATCCCGGCGTGAACGCGCGGTATCTGTCCGAAGCCTGGGGTGGGGAAGTGTTCCAGCTGACAGGCGCCGCCGGCAACATGGACCCGGCGCTCGGGCCCAAGCGGGTGGATTATGCCGAACAGTGCGGGAAGGAGCTTTCCGATGCGTTGAAAGACATCCCTTTTGAGAAAGTATCTTCCAAGGGGCTCCTGCGTCTGGTGAACGAGACGGTGGACCTGCCGTATCAGATTGCCGAGGTAACGCCGGAGGCGGTCATCCGCCACGCCGATTCGCTCGCCGCCACGGCCCGCACCTCCTTCCCGCGTTTCGCGGACGACGTGATGAACTGGAAGGACGAAATACTCGAACGGTTCAACGAAGGTCCGGTCCCTTCCAAGCTGCGCTACCATCTGCACGGCCTGGACGTGGACGGTATCCTCTTTTTCTTCTCGGACGGCGAGCCTTTCTGCGAATACCAGATGGAGGCCCGGGCGGCCTTCCCCGACCGGACCGTCTTCTTCGCAGGCTATACCAACGGCCAGAATTCCTATCTCCCCTCGGAGCATGCCTACGAAGTGCGAAAGGGGTATGAATATGAAGTGGAGCAGATGCATGTGTACATCAAGGCTCCCTATCCGCTTTCGGAACGGATGCCTTCCATATACAGGGAGGGCGTGATCCGTACTATCCGTGAAACCATTGAAAGTGAGTAATGATGCTTATGAAAAGGATCATCAGTCTGGTTGCGGCATGGGCCGTGGGCATTTCCGTCTGGGCGGCGTCTCCGCGCTATGACATCGTCCCGCTGCCCAAGAAACTTGTCGAGGCTCCCGGGGAGTTCGTCCTGAACAAGGCGACGGCCCTGGTGGTCGAGGACGCCGCATTCACGGAGGTCGCGGAAGATTTCCGGGCGCAAGTCGCCCTGACGACAGGATTCCCGCTTTCCGGGAAGGGTGGAGCCATCGTCCTCCGGAAGGTGCCGGGTTTGGGCAAGGAAGCCTACCGGATGCAGGTGAATCCTGAAGGTATCCTCATCGAGGCGACCGAGGTGAATGGCGCCTTCTACGGCCTTCAGACGGTCCTCCAGCTCCTTCCCGCGCAGATTTACGGGAAGGCCAAGGCGAAGGGCGTCAAGAAATGGACGGTTCCCTGCTGCCGGGTTGAGGATGAACCGGCGTTCTGGTATCGTGGCTTCCTGTTCGACAGTGGACGGTTCTTCTTCCCGAAGGAGGAGATCAAGAAATTCATTGACCTGATGGCCATGCACAAGCAGAACATGTTCCACTGGCACCTGACCGAGGACCAGGGCTGGCGCATCCAGATCGACAAGTATCCCCGTCTGACCGAAGTCGGCGCCTGGCGCAAGGAGACGTCGTGGCACAGCGGCATCGGCAATGGGATCCCGCATGGCGGTTTCTATACCAAGGACGATATCCGCGAAGTGGTGGAATACGCCCGCAGGCGCTGTGTCACCGTGATTCCCGAGGTGGAGATTCCCGGTCACTGCACGGCGGCCCTCGCCGCTTATCCCGAATTGAGCTGTTTCCCGGACAGCACGTATGAAGTCCTGACCCGCTGGGGCATCTGGAAAAACCTGTATGCCCCCACGGCGACCACTTTCCGTTTCCTGGAGGATGTCTTCACCGAACTTTTCGAGCTTTTCCCTTCACCCCTGTATCATATCGGTGGTGACGAGGCCCCGAAGGATGCCTACCTGCAAAGCCCGTATTGCCAGGACCTGATGACGGTCCTCGGACTGGACTCGGTGGAGGAACTCCAGACCTTCTTCGTGAAGCGGATGGGAGATTTCCTCCGCAAGCACGGCAAGACGGTCATCGGCTGGGACGAAATCCTGGACGGGGGAGCGCTGGAAGACCCGATCGCCATGTCCTACCGCGGCCATGCCCCGTGCGCGAAGGGCATCAAGCGCGGTATCCGGGTAATCCTCACCCCCAACCGCTGGTGTTACCTGGACAACAAGCAGGAGGACCAGGCGGACGACGTGGCCCAGGAAATCTTCATGCCGCTCAAGAAAGTGTATAACTACTATCCCGTCGTGGATTCCCTGGCGGACTTGAGCGCCAAGTATATCGTCGGTTATGAGACCTGTCTGTGGACCGAGTACATCCCGGACAACGCCACGGCGGAATATCAGGCCTTCCCGCGGAACGTCGCGGCGGCCGAGGTGGGTTGGACTGCCCGTTCCAACAAGGACTGGGAATCCTTCCGCCGCCGGATGCCGAAGGTATTGCAGCGCCTGGACCAGAAGGATGTGGCCTATTGTCCGGTCTTCCACGATGTTATCTTCGACTATGACCGCAACCTTCCGTTCCCCAAGCCGATGAACCTGGAACTGGACGATATGGAGGGCGTGGTCCGATACACCCTGGACGGCAGCGAACCTACGGTAAAGAGCCCTGTCTATGACGGTGTGCCGTTCCAAGTGGACAAGGACGCTGTGATCAAGGCCCGCGGCTTCACCCGTGCCGGAAGGCCGCTCGGTAAGACGGTGACCAAAACATTCAAGCCATGAGACGTTTTGCGCCTATACTGATCGCTTTGACGGTGCTTTCCTGTTCCCAGAAGGTACAGGCACCGGTCGCGCCGCAGATCATTCCGCTGCCCGCGCATCTCCAGATGCTGGATGGCTCGTTCCGGATTACGGCCGATACGCCCATCTGGGTGGACGGCCCCGACGAATTCTCCCGCACCGCCGGATTCCTCGCCGAGCGCTTCGAAGCGGTGACTGGGAAACCTTTGAAGTTCGCTGAAGCATTCCCGCAGCGTGGCGGCATCTATTTCATGCAGGCTGACGGCTATCCTGCGGAAGGGTATCTCCTGCGGGTGGAAAACGACCGGATCCTCATCGAGAGTTCGGACGGCGCCGGCGCATTTTACGCCTTGCAGACCCTTCTGCAACTGCTTCCTGCCGATTGCCTGTCCGACAGCCGCGTGAGCGGAGCGGACTGGACCGTCCCTGCCGTGGATATCGAGGACGCCCCCCGTTTCCCGTACCGGGGCATGCACCTGGACTGCTGCCTGCATTTCTTCGACGTCGATTTCCTCAAGAAATACATCGACGTGATGGCCTTCCATAAGGTGAACCGTTTTCACTGGCATCTGACTGAAGACCAAGGCTGGCGGCTGGAAATCAAGAAGTATCCGCTGCTTACCGAAAAGGGCCAGTGGCGCAAGGAAACCGTTATCGGCTCCCTCTCTTCGGGCGTCTATGACGGAACGCCCTATGGCGGGTATTATACGCAGGAGCAGGTCCGTGAACTGGTGCAGTATGCCGCGGAACGGTATGTGACCATCATCCCGGAGATCGAACTCCCCGGTCACGCCCTGGCGGCCATTTCCTGCTATCCCGAGTTGAGCTGCGGCCTGGAGGACCATTACGAGACCGCCACCAAGTGGGGCATCTTCAAGCAGGTGTATTGCCCGAAGGAGGAAACCTTCGCGTTCCTGGAGGACGTCTTCGACGAAGTGATCGATCTCTTCCCGTCGGAACTGATCCATATCGGCGGGGACGAATGTCCCAAGGCCAGCTGGAAGGAGTGCCCGCATTGCCAGGCGCTCATCCGCCGCGAGGGACTGAAGGACGAGTTCGAACTGCAGAGCTGGTTCATCCAGCGGATGGAGAAATACATCAATTCGAAGGGCCGGCAGATCATCGGCTGGGACGAAATCCTTCAGGGTGGTCTGGCGCCGAACGCGCGTGTAATGTCCTGGCTGGGAGAGGAAGGCGGCATCAAGGCCGCCCAGCAGCACCACGAGGTGGTGATGGCACCCTATCCCAAGTACTATCTGGATTACTGGCAGGCGGACCCGGACAGCGAGCCTCTCGCGATGGGCGGTCCCACCTTGCTGCGGACCATGTATGAATACAATCCGGTTCCGGAAGTGCTCGACATGGAGCAGCGGAAATACATCATCGGTGTCGAAGGCTGCGTCTGGACCGAATACATGCCCACACCCGCCCGCGTGGAATACATGGCCTGGCCGCGGATGTGCGCCATTGCGGAATCCGGCTGGAGCAGTGCGCCCAAGGACTGGGATGCGTTCACCCGCCGGCTGGAAACCCATCTGGGCAGGCTGGACGAACTGGGAGTCGGGTATTGCAAGGCCTTCTACGACCCTTTCATCGAACTCCGCAAGGACACGGAATACAGCAAGGTCGCCATCCTTTCCGTCGATGCGCCCGATGCTGAGATCCATTATACGCTGGACGGCAGCGCCCCCACCCCCGCCTCGCCTGTCTATGCCGGCCCCTTTGTCATCAACCGGCAGCAGCGGGTTACCGCAGCGGCCTTCCGGGATGGAAAGCAGATTGGAAATACAAAACATAAAGATTTTTAGACTATGGCAGTAAGATTGACGGAGCAGCCTTCGCTCTATGATCATCTGGAAGAGAAGTCCGTGGCGGAACTGCTGCGGGACATCAATACGGAGGACAAGAAAGTACCGCTCGCCATCGAGGCGGTCCTGCCCGACATCGAAAAGCTCGTGAACGCCATCGAGGCGCAGATCCGCGCCGGCGGCCGTTTCTTCTGGCTCGGCGCCGGCACCGGAGGCAAGCTGGGCGTACTCGACGTGCTTGAGGTTCCCAACACTTACGGTGTGGACCCGGAAATCTGGCAGGCCGTGCTGGCCGGCGGCAACGAGAACCTGGTCCTGGACCTGGAAGAGGCCGAGGATGATACGGAAGAAGGCTGGCAGACCCTGAGCGAAAAGCATCATGTCACCCCGAAGGATATCGTCGTGGGCATTTCCGCCAGCGGGTGCACGCCCTATGTGCTCGCTGCGATGAAGGCGTGCAAGGAACACGGCATCCCCTGCGGCTCCATCTGCAACAATCCGGATTCCCCGATCTCGGCCTGGGTGGACTATCCTATCGAAATCGTGATGGGACCTGAATTCATCACGGGCAGCACCCGGATGAAATCAGGCACCTCCCAGAAACTGCTCTGCGACATGATCAGCACCACCCTGATGGTGCGCCTCGGCCGCGTGGAGGGGAACCGGATGGTCTGTGCCAACCTGATCAACAACAAGGTCATCGACCGCCTTGCCCGTACGATGGTGGAGCGGAACCCGCAGCTCGGGTATGATTTCTGCGAGGAAACCATCAAGAAATGCGGCGGCCTCAAGAAGGCCGAGATATACCTGCATGAGCAGGGCGTCATTTAACGGAACAGACGGATGAGAACGAGAAGAATCCTGTCCCTGGTTGTGCCGGCCGTCCTGGCCGTGTGCGCCTGCCAGGAGAAACCCGCACCAGGCCCCACCGACGTGAGTGCCTGGAAGGGGGTCGTCATCAATGAAATCGCCGCCCACGACCAGACGACGGACGCGGTGACCAAAGTGGAACTCCTGAACACCGGCTCGTCCGCCGTCGATCTGGCGGGGCTGGGCCTATACATCACGGACGAATACTTTACCGGCCAGTCCATCTGGGCCGCCCCGGCCGGGGCGAAACTGGGCGCCGGTGAGCGTCTCGTCCTGTCCACGGATGACGAAAGCCTCCGCACCGGCATCTCTTCCGCCGCCCAGTTCGTGCTGAAGCTTGCGGTGGAGGACGGGACCGCCGTGGACGAATTCGACCTCTCCAAGGCGTTTTCGGATCCGGCTCCCTGCTATGCCCGCGGCAGTTACCAGCGGATTCCGGACGGCACCGGGGATTGGAAGAACATGACTTACAACAGTGTCGGCGGCGAGAACAAGGTTTTCTCGGTGGACGAGTATCACCATACGGCTATCTGGGCATGGAGCTCCCATGTTTCCGACATGATGGCGAACGACGCGGCGAACCTCAGGAAACTCAAGGATCTGGGATACGACCACATCCTGCTGAACTATGTCGCCTTTGAGTCGAACAACCAGCGGAATACCATCAAGTTCCTGGACGAGTGTGAAAAACTGGGCATCAACGTCCACTGCTGGATGCAGTGCTTCTACAAGGGCGGCTGGGTCAGTCCCGTCGATGACGACAACAAATGTTACCGGGAGGACCTGTATGCCGATATCCGGGCGCATGCGAAGGCCTACCTGGAGAATTTCGGCGTCAAGGGCCTCCATCTGGACTACATCCGGTTTGGCGGTACGGCGTCCAAGCACAACATCAATGCGGAGGTCAATTCCGTCGGTGCGGTGAACCGATGCTGCCGGGAACTCCGCGAAATCACGGACAGTTATGACGAAGGTCTCGTGATGAGCGCCGCGCTGATGCCGGAACCCAACACGGAGTACGCGTATGGACAGAATCCGGCCCAGATGGGCGAGTACATCCACATCCTGATGCCGATGGAATACCGCTATACCTACGGATGGAGCGACGCCCGCTGCAAGTCGCTGACGGACTGGTTCTGCGAGCATTCCGGCGGTGCGGAGGTTTGGGCCGGCATCACGACCTATACGGGCAACGATTCCGCCGGCGTGAAAGGCATGGACGCTGAAAGTCTCCGCAAGGATATCGACATCTTCATGGATTCCAAGGCGGCCGGCCTGGTCCTGTTCCGCTATGGACTGGGCACTTTCCCCGATGTGAACGATTTGTAACAAAACCAACACATATTAACCCAAATCACTAACACAAAACAGTTTATGAAAAAGTTACTTTGGTACACCCTGGCAACGCTCGCAGCGGCCGCGGTTTTCTCCTCTTGTAAGGAGAAGCCGGAACCGGAACCCGAGCCCACCAATGTCGTCGCGACCGTGAGCGCATCGGCCCTGCTCGATGCCGCCGCGGCGGCGTATGACGCATGGGAAGAGAACACCACGATTCCCGAGTCCCTGACGGTCGGCGGCAAGACGCTGACCTTGCCTCAGTATCAGTACGCCCTCTGCAAGCTGCTCACGAACCTAGCTTCGGGCAGCAAGTCCGACATCGACGTGATCGGCTACAAGGCGGCGGACCATCCCGAACGGGACAGCTATGACCAGAAGGAGATTGCCGTGACCGGCGGCCCCAAGATCAACGAGGGTACCGAAGACCTCGTAGACATCGCTAAGCGGATGCTTGCCGCCATGGCGGACAAGCTGACGGTCCCGAACCAGACGGTTATCACCCGCAGCGGTGCCAGCGCGATCGCTTTCTCCACCAACCGCGCCACCGTCACGATCCTCCGTGCGCTCGCCGAGTACAAGAGCAAGGGTTCCCTGCCCGCCAAGGTCGAGACGGAGTATCTGTCCGCCGCCGCCTCGCTGAAGGGCTTCGCCCAGCAGTTCGTCGGCATCCTGGACATCTGGGAGAAGACCGTCGGCACCGTCTCCGCGGACGGCTCGCACTGCACCGACAACAATTCCGCCTGGAAGGACGTTCACTTCGTCCCGATTCCCTGGTCCGGCGGCGCCTATGCCGACGGTGTCGACCAGTATGACGCCAAGTACCAGCCTTACTTCACGGTGACTGTCGACGGCAAGGAGTACACCTCGGCCGAGACCTGGGGTATCGCTCTGCGCGGTATCATGGACATGATCACCAAGGAAGGATCCGGCACCCTGCAGCAGGAGCGTAACAAGTTCATCCACACGATGGGCAACGGCGCCAGCCTCAAGGAGCCTATCCCGGCCGTGAACGCGTTCGACATCTGGGGCCAGTATCCCTGGTATGAGAGCACCAATGACGGCGTGCCGATCAACAAGGACGCCATCAGCCCTTACATCATCGCGAGAACCGCTTCCTGGTTCCTTACCCGTCAGCAGGGCCTCGAAAAGATCGGTAACTACCAGATTTACGGTACCGATGATGCCAGTGAACTCATCGAGGAAGGCCATACCGGCTTCATCAGCTCCATGCGTATGTGGCTCATCGCGGCCCGCTTCTACAAGTATCTGCTTGACAACAACATCACCGAGAACGTGTATGACGCGGTGAAGGACGTCACCTTCTCCACCGACCTCTACGGAGTCGAGATGCCGGACATCACCGCCGCGAACAACTCCGTCAGCCTCGATTCCGACGGCACCGAGGTCACCTTCACCTTCAACGCCAAGAAGGCCTGGACTGCCACAGCCAGCGAATCCTGGATCCATGTCGAGCCCGCCAGCGGCGAGGCTGGAACCAACATCGTCCTGAAGGTCACTGCCGATCCCAATACCGGCGCGCTCCGTGAAGGCAAGATCACCCTCAAGGGTGGCAATGTCGACGCCTTTGACATTGCCGTCACCCAGTCCAAGTACATCGCTCCGAGCGCGGCTTCCCTGAAGGAATTCGCGCAGGAATTCGTCAAGGGTCTCGATGTCTGGGCCGCCACCGTCGGTACGGTCGAGTCCGAGAGCGAGCACCTCATCGAGAAGGGAACCGCTTGGGAGAACGTTCACTTCATTCCGATCGTCCCGAATCCGGGCTGCGAGTACCTGAGCCACGAAGGTAACCAGTACGATCCCAAGTACACGCCTTGGGTCCTGAATGTCGCCGGCCAGGAGATCTCTTCCTCGCAGGCATGGGAAATCGCCATCCGCGGTCTCATGAACATGGTGACCACGGAAGGTGAAGCTTTCCTGTCGACGATGGACGACCGCAACAAGGCTTACACCCTGGGCAACAACCAGTCCTTCAGCGAGGCTGGCATGCCGAATCCTTCCGAGGCCAACCAGTGGGGCAAGCACCCTTGGTACGAAGGCAGCGACAGCGACCGGATCAAGTATAACGGCGCTGAGATTGAGAGTGTCGACGTGAACTTCATGGTGAAGGTCGGCGCGTGGCACGTGGTGCGTTCCTTCATCCCGGCCGGCAGCAACAGCCCGCTGGGCATGGTCGGCAACTTCCAGCAGTTCGGCACCGGTTCCTCCACGCTGAACCTGGACGGCTATGAGGGCCTGATCGCCCCGATGCGCGAACTGATCGTGCTGATGCGCATCTACAAGTACATCCTGGACAACAACATCGACGCCAACGTGTATGACGCCCTCAAGGACCAGAAGTTCGATTTCGATATGTACGACCAGGGTGCCGCTCCCGTGGAATTCACCCTCAAGGACTTCGCCAAGGAGTTCGTAAAGGGCCTCGACGTGTGGGGCGAGACGGTGGGCAACGTCGATGCCGACGGCTACCGCAACTCCCAGAGCGCCCAGGGCGCCTGGCTCAACGTTCACTACATCCCGATCGGCAACGGCAATAACTCCGACTTCAAGGATTATGGCAACAATCAGTATGACGACGGCAAGACTCCTTGGACGCTGAATGTGGCCGGAACGACCTACACGTCTTCCCAGGCGTGGGAAATGGCCATCCGCGGTCTGCTGAATATGTGCACCACTGAGGGAGAGGCGTTCCTGGACAGCATGACCGACCGCAACAAAGCTTACACTCTCGGCGACGGAAAGAGTTTCAAGAGTGACATCCCGACTCCTTCCGAGGCGAACAAGTGGGGCAAGAACCCGTGGTATGAGTATGGCGACCTGGTGACTTATAACGGCAATCCCATCGAATCCGTGGATGTGAACTTCATGCTGAAAGTGGGCGCCTGGCACGTGGTCCGTTCGTTCATCCCGGCCGGGAGCAATAACCCGCTGGGCATGATCGGCAACTTCCAGCAGTTCGGTACGGAATCCAGTACGTTGAACCTGGACGGCTATGTGGGCCTGATTTCCCCGATGCGTGAGCTCCTTGTGCTGATGCGTATCTACAAGTATCTGCTTGACAACAACATCGAGGAGAACGTGTACAGCGCCATCAAGGACCAGAAGTTCGACTTCTGGCTCTACGGACCCAACGGCGACATCAGCGCTCCGACGCTGAAGGCTTTTGCCCAGGAATTCGTCAAGGGTCTGGATGTCTGGGAGCAGACGGTGGGCAATGTCGATGCCGACGGCTACCGTAATTCCCAGAGTGCCCAGGGTGCCTGGACGAATGTCCACTATATTCCGATCGGCAACGGTAACAACTCCGACTTCAAGGATTACGGCAACAACCAGTATGACGATGGCAAGGAGCCTTGGAAACTGGATGTCAACGGTCTGGAGATTACTTCTTCCCAGGCATGGGAGATCGCCATCCGCGGCCTGCTGAACTTGGTGACCGCCGAAGGCGAGGGCCTGCTTCCTACGATGGATACCCGTAACAAGGCTTACACCCTGCAGGACAACGGCTCGCTGAAGGATGTGATGCCTTCTCCTTCCGCCGCCAACAAGTGGGGAAAGAACCCGTGGTATGAGTTTGGCGAACTGGTGACGTACAACGGCGCCGACATTGAGAATGTGGATGTGAACTTCATGGTGAAGGTGGGTGCGTGGCACGTAGTCCGTTCCTTCGTTCAGACCGCTGGAAACACATCTCCTCTAGGCATGATCGGCAACTTCCAGCAGTTCGGTACGGATGCCGGCTCCCTGAATCTCGATGGTTACGAGGGCCTGATCTCCCCGATGCGCGAGCTGATGGTGCTGATGCGGATCTACAAGGATCTTCTTGACAACAATGTGAACGACAACGTTTACACGGCCATCAAGGACAAGACCTACTCCTTCGACCTGTACGGTATCCAGTAGTTTTTTCGGTCGCGGGGGCCTGACCGCCCCCGCGGTCGCCAAGTCAATGGTTTGCTTATGAAAAAGTTTCCTTTCCTGTTCATCGCATGCATGCTGGTATGCGCCGCCTGCGGGTGCGCCAAGAAGGTGAATCCGGAGCCGGAGAAGCCCGAAGTTCCCGTTTTCAAGCTGGACAGCTACAACGGGCATTTCGTCCAGGCCCTTTCCGATGCTTATGACACTTTTGAAGCCCAGGGCGCCCTTCCGGGCAGTGTCAACGTGGAAGGCCTCCAGTATGTCCGGGGTAAATACGTCCTGGCGGCCTGCATGCTGCTGGAGAAGATCGACAACGATCCGGAGCACTGGCAGGACACGGACATCGAACTGACGGATGCGGCCTTCGGCAACGATTACCGATATAACACTTTCGATCCGGATGTCATTGACATGGCCCATGTCCGCTACATGGCAAGCCGGGTGCTGACCTATACCCAGAGTCATGCCGGTTCGATGCCCAACTATGTCGCTTTCCCGTCGGGCGACGCATCGTCGCCGGGGTATATGCCCAAGCTGACGATGGTGGTTACGGAACATGAAAACCAGATGAATCTCCGCGCATGCGCGGTTGTGCTTGCCCGTGTTTTCAACTACTATGTGAAGAATGAAGGCCAATGGCCGGAATCCGTCTCTTCCTGGCCCGCATCCTATTTGGATGAGGTCCGGAACTGCCCCACGGGTGACGATCTGGTTAAATCCACCCTGGCGGCGGCCTTGAAGGGACTGGCTTCGGACGCCTCGGACCGCCAGAAGGCCGAAGCCATCTTCAAATATGCCCGGGACGAGTGGGAGTGGGAGAATTATTCGAATACGAAGAAGGGGGCTATAGGTACCATCAATGCCAAGGGCGGCAACTGCTGCGACCTGACGCATGCGACGCTTGCGATGTGCCGCGCAGCCGGGATTCCTTCCCGCTACCTGCATGGGCAGTGCTATTTCTCCTCCGGTGTGATCGGCCATGTGATTCCCGAAATTTATGTAGACGGGAAATGGTGGATCTGCGACCCCTCCAACAACAGTGCGACTTTCGGTACGCCCACCTGGAAGGGGATGGAGACCTTCAACGGTCGGTATAACGAACTGGAGTTCTGATTATGAGACGACTGCTTCCCATTCTGGCACTGGCCCTCTCCCTGGTCGCCTGCCGTCCTGACGTCGAACCGGCCCATAACGGCATCTGGCTCTGGTCCAAGTACATGACCGAGGCGGATCTGGACGAGTTTGCCGCCAAGGATATCCGGAACGTCATCCTGCATGAGGTCTCATTTACCCGGCACGGCGTGGATTCGACGCTCGCATTCATCCATGAGGCCCAGAGCAAGGATATCAAGGTCCATATCTGGTTCCAGTGCTTCTATCAGGACGGAAAGTGGATCAATCCCGTGGATGATTCGCTGAACCGTTACAAGCAGGAATACTTCGACGAGGTTATCGCCCGCGCTGTCGATTACGTGAAAATGGGTGTGGACGGCATCCATCTGGATTATATCCGTTTCGGTGGAACGGCGTACAAACATAACCCTTCGGAAGAGGTTACCGCCGTGGGCTGCGTGACGGAATTCTGCCGGCAGATCCACGATGCCGTGAAGGCTGTGAATCCCGATATCGTCCTGTCGGCGGCCCTGATGCCGGAGCCGGACAGCGAATACTATTACGGCCAGGACCCTGCGCAGATGGGCAAGTATCTGGACATCCTGATGCCGATGATTTACTATCACAGCGACGGATACCGGCAGAACGGTGCGAAGTGGGCCCTCGGCGTGGCCGACCATTTCGCCCGCAAGGGCGCTCCGGCGACGGTCTGGGCCGGACTCACGACCTATGAGGACACGGATTCGACCAAGGCCGTGCCGATGGAAACGGAACGCATCCTGGCCGATTGCCGGATGTTCGCGGACTCTTCGATGGCCACCGGCGTGGTGTTGTTCCGGTATGGCCTGGGAGACCTTCCCGACCTGCACGGATTGTGGAATGACAAACCAGAGACGAAATGATACTCATCGCAGACAGCGGCGCCACCAAGACGGAGTGGGCCTGCATCAGCAAGGACGGTGCGACGCGCATCGGCTTCTACAGCCAGGGGTATAACCCGAACTATATCACCGGAACGCAGATCGTGGCGGATATCCGCGCGAACCTGCCGGAAGGACTCGCCCCGGATCTCGTGGATGAAATCTATTTCTATGGCGCGGGCGTCACCGAACTGCAGTATCCTTTTATGGAGAAAACCCTGCGCGAGGTGTTCACCAAGGCATCCCAGGTCTTTATTGCCATGGACACGCTGGCTTCTTGCCGCGCTTTGCTCCAGCGGGAGCCCGGTTTTGCGGCCATTTTGGGCACGGGCGCTAATTCCTGCCTCTACGATGGCTGCAATGAGGGTCTCAATGTCGATTCCTGCGGTTTTATCCTCGGGGACGAAGGAAGTGGCGGATATCTCGGGAAGCGGATGATCACCGACTATATCCGGCGCAATATGCCGGAGCACGTGTATGAGCTGGTGGGCAAGGAGCTGGGGCGGACGAATGACGAGCTCATCGACATCATCTACACCAAACCTTTCCCGAACCGGTTCTGTGCGCAGTATGCCCGGTTCATCTGCGAGCATCTGGACTTCGATCCGTATTTCCCCGAGTTGGTAACGGATGCCTTCCGGAAGTTCTTCGAGCGGATTGTGACGCATTATCCGGATTATCAGCAGTATGCGTTCAATGCCGTGGGGTCGGTCGGCTACTATTTCAAGTCCCTGCTGCAGCCGGTGGTGGAAGAATTCGGCATGAAGATGGGCACCGTCCTGAAAGCGCCCATGGAGGGTCTGATCAAGTACCACACCCAAAACTAGCTGGCCGTGGGAAAGAAAGGATTCATAGTCCCGCTCGCATTCATCGGGATGATGTTCTTCACCGTGGGGTTCGCCACGGGAATCAACGGGTATTTCGTCCCGTTCCTGGAGAACAACCTGAACCTGACATCGGCCCAGTCGTATCTGGTGATCGCCGCCACGTTCCTGGCCTTCCTGGTGTTCAGTTTCCCGGCTTCATCCATCATCGCGAAGATCGGTTACAAGCGGACGATGTCCCTGTCGTTCTTCCTGTTTGCGGTGGCGTTCGCCCTGTTCATCCCAGCGGCCCGGCTGGAGAGTTTCGCCCTGTACCTGCTGGCCTGCTTCCTCAGCGGAACGGCCAACACCGTGCTGCAGGCAGCCATCAATCCGTATGTGACCATCCTCGGCCCCATTGACAGCGCGGCCCGGCGCATCAGCATCATGGGCATCTGCAACTCTTGCGCGCTGGCCCTCCCGTCCATCTTCATCGCCGCCGTCACCCGGAAGCCCATCGAGGCGGTGGGCCTGATGGACCTTGACAAGC
>JAEEGI010008144.1_pt1 | contig 23232 bp, 19 predicted proteins | sample 8958751 | NCBI WGS metagenome assembly JAEEGI01 (sample SAMN16246545, study PRJNA631951) | gut metagenome | biome: gut microbiome; feature: rumen; material: KS-attached | host: Bos | place: Iran: Karaj | collected 2018-10 | reverse complement strand
AGTAACACCGACCCTGCGATGAAGCACCAACGCACCTCAGGTGCAATAGGGGGCATTTCCTCGATGCCGCTCAACGCCCACCACAGCAGCCATGCCAATATGGGCAACAAGGTAATAATCAGAAGCGATGTACCCGCATTCTGCCATATATTGCTGAAATCCTTACGGACCAATTTCCCGAAACGGGTCCAATCAAATGTCTTATTCATAACGGTTTATTATTTATAGTTTTTTTCTGAATAGTCTGAATAATCTGAGTAATCCGATACTTTATTTGAAGAGTTCTTTCATCAAGTGCTTGTTGCGAAGCACGGCATTGAACAATGCCTCGATGTTCACCTTGCTCTCGCTGCCGTCGTTGTTCACACAAACGTTCATGCAACCGCCGGGCATCTGCTCGGAATAGAGGGCGCCGTCGACAGGTGCCGCGTCGTACGAGAAGGTCAGCTTGCGGGTCACCTGGTCAATGCTGGCGTTCAGCAGCACATCGTCGTGCGTCAAGATGATGATGGGGTCAATCAGATTCTCCACATCTTTTACCTGATGAGTTGAGATGATAATCGTGGTGCCCTCGGTGGCACGCTTGGACAGCAGTGTGCGGAAGTCGGCCTTCGAAGGGATGTCCAACCCATTGGTCGGTTCGTCAAGCAGCACATAGTCGGTACCGAGCGACAGCGCACAGGCTATCAACGACTTTTTCTGCTGGCCGAACGACATCTCCTTGAACTTCCTTTCGGGCTCCACCTCCATCTCCTGCATCAGATGAAGGAATGTGCCGTAGGCATACTTGGGATAGAAAGGAGCCAACTCTTTCACATAATCCGCCGGAGTGGCGTTATCGGGTATGGTCACCTCGTCGGGCAGGAAAACGATGTTCTGCAACATCTCCGGCTCGCGGTCGAAACTCACGCAACCGTCCACCGTGCAGCTACCCTGCTGCGGACTTTGCAGACCACAGATTAATTTAAGCAATGTGGTTTTACCCACGCCGTTCTCGCCCAGCAGGCCGTAGATGCTACCCGGGGCAAATGTCAGGCTGATGTTGTGAAACACCGCCGTTTTCTTGTAGGAAAAGTCCAAATTTCTAATCTCTATCATAACTGCATTAATTTTTTATTGTTTCTATTTTTATTTTCTTTATTGTATTTCAACAATTTATCCGTCATATTGTCATAGTGTATTACCTTACTAATACACTGCAAAAGTACGACACTTTTTTAAATAAACAAGTTTTTTGATGAATTTTTTTATATTTTTTTCATCCCACCCTATCTACGAAACGGTAGCACATTAATAATCAGTAAAATAACAAGAGAAAATTTTTTTGACATAAAACTCACTTCATCCACCTCAAAACCACCGGCAGAACATTCCAGTTTGCAGACTGCAACCTTTTTTGATGATACTTCGACACATGGACAGTTAGTCAATAGTTGATCTTCTGTTGTTCAACCCAAATCAGCCATTAGGCTAAGCTGGCCTCTATCGGAGGCCGTTCAAGAGCAAAACGGAGACATGTGGAATGGAAAGACTGATAATAAACGTTTTATCCTGTTTTCTGTCTCAATGACCAGCAGGGAACCGGCCGCTCTTCCCTTGCTCCTTTGTCCTCAGTTCTCCCATCGTTCTCCCATCGTTCTCCCATTTCAGAAGGAGAACTGAGGTATAACGGCGGTCGAAGGGTGGATGGATGAGCGAACCAAGGGCAATGTGAAATGGACTTGGGCGCAAGTTAGGGAGGATTCACGGGGAAAGGGCATGCGTTGCAATATCTGGACAACGCCTATTGACCGATCGGGGTTCAATGGTGAAATAGCATTGAACAACCCAAGAACGGGCATTAGTCAAATGTTGTTTATATAAAGTTATTCAACCAGACGAGCCATGAGGTCGTGTTCAAGGGCCTGGGTGATACAAACGCGACAGAAAGAGCCTATCGGAATCCGTTTGGTGACGGGAATAAGCACCTCGTCGTCAATATCTGGGCTGTCATATTCGGTGCGGGCGATGTAATAGTCGCCTTCGCGACGGTCCACCAGCACACGGAAAGTGCGTCCCACTTTCGCCTCATTCTTCTGCAACGAGATGGATTGTTGCAAAGCCATCAGCTCGTCTATGCGCTGTTGTTTCACCTCTTCGGGCACAGGGTCGCCAAGTGTTTGTGCGGGGGTGCCCTCTTCGGGCGAGTAGGCAAAGCAGCCCATACGGTCGAATTGCGCATCGGCAACGAACTGTTTCAGTTCTTCAAACTCGGCTTCGGTTTCGCCTGGGTAGCCCACAATGAGAGTGGTGCGGATGCTGACATCGGGCAGGGCCTGACGGAAGTGCTGCAGCAGACGGAGGGTTTCGGCACGGTCGACTCCGCGCTGCATTGAATGAAGCAGACGGGTGTTGATGTGCTGGAGCGGGATGTCGATATAATTGCAGATGTTGGGATGCTGGCGCATGGCTTCTATGGCATCGAGCGGAAACGAGGCTGGATAAGTGTAGTGGAGCCTTATCCACTCTGCACCGCTACGGGTGGCCAAAAGATTGAGCAGGTCGCCCAGACAGCGGCGGCCATAAAGGTCAAGACCGTAGTAAGTGGTATCCTGCGCAATGACGATAAGCTCTTTCACTCCCTGGCTGACAAGACGACAAGCCTCGTCGACAATTTCTTCGATGGGACGAGATTGGTGCTTGCCACGGATGAGCGGTATGGCACAATAGGAGCAACTGCGGTTACACCCTTCAGATATTTTGAGATAGGCATAATGTGATGGTGTAGAAAGCGAGCGTTGCGAGGTGAACGGCTGCGCAGCTGTAGGTTCCGCGGCAAGGGAACGGATTGCTGCCACAAGTTCATCCCATTGGTGCACACCATACCATGCCGACACTTGCGGCATTTCTTCCTGCAACTCGTGGCGGTAGCGTTCCACAAGACAGCCCACCGCAATGAGGTGGCGGCGACGACCATCGGACTTGTGACGACGGTTGAAAGATTCAAGGCAGGCAATTTGCTGAAGAAGCATGTTTACCGACTCCTCCTTGGCATCGCCTATGAATCCACAGGTATTGAGGATGACAATGTCGCAGTCGTTCCGCTGCCGATCGAAATAGACTTGGCAGCCAGCAGAGACGAGATGCCCCCCGATGTTTTCGGAATCGACGGTGTTCTTGCTACAACCGAGCGTAATGATATTAATTTTCAAAGCAGCCACACAATATTAGGGTTGAGGATTATTGCTTATCGAAAAGGCTGTCGACAAACTCGTCGGCGTTGAACACTTGGAGGTCGGTCATTTTTTCGCCAAGGCCGATGTAGCGGACCGGGATTTGGAACTGGTCGCTGATACCTATGATGACACCGCCTTTCGCAGTGCCGTCGAGTTTGGTGAGTGCCAGAGCATTGACATCGGTGGCGGCGGTGAACTGCTTGGCTTGTTCGACAGCATTCTGACCGGTGCTGGCATCGAGCACGAGAAGCACTTCGTGCGGTGCATCGGGCATGAGTTTCTGCATCACTTTCTTGATTTTGCCAAGTTCGTTCATGAGACCTACCTTGTTGTGGAGACGGCCAGCGGTATCGATAAGTACGACATCGGCTTTGCGCGAAATGGCGGATTGGAGGGTGTCGTAGGCCACCGAAGCCGGGTCTGCATTCATGCCTTGCTGGACGATGGGGACACCTACACGTTCGGCCCAAAGCTGCAATTGTTCGACAGCAGCGGCACGGAAAGTATCGGCAGCACCAAGTACTACGCTGCGGCCGGCCTGTTTGTATTGGTATGCCAATTTAGCAATAGTAGTGGTCTTGCCGACTCCATTGACACCAACCACGAGGATGACGTATGGTGTGGCGGGCAATGGCGAATCGAAGTCGTCGGGGAAATGGCCGGAAGGTTTGCGCAGAAGGGTTGCTATCTCGGCACGGAGGATGGAGTTGAGTTCACCGGTGCTAATGTATTTGTCGCGCTTGATGCGTTCCTGCAGTTTATCGATGATTTTGAGGGTGGTCTCGACACCTACATCGGAGGTGATGAGTGTTTCTTCAAGGTTGTCGAGGACGCTGTCGTCGACGGTGGATTTACCCAATATGGTCTTGGAGAGTTTGGCGAAGAAACTCTCTTTGGTTTTGTTAAGTCCTTGGTCGAGACTTTGTTTTTTTTCTTTTTTACTGAATAGTCCCATGGCTGATATGGTTGTTTTGTGTTAGGTTAAAGCCCCAGTTTCTGGTTCATCACTGGGCGTATATCCTTGTCGAATATCTTTTGATATTTGTCGAAGGGATAGCGGCGATTGTCGCCGGAAGCAAAATACCAGAGCATGACAATAAAGTCGTTGGCCGACTGATAGCCCTGGATGATGGTGAGTTTCGATTGGTCGGAGTTGAAAATGCCGAAGGAGGGAAACCCCATCTGGGTGCCGAGCACCGCCTTGGCAAAACTATGTGTGGAGGGACGCATGCCGGGGGCAGAAGCCATGTTGGCATATTTTGTGCCGCGCCATGTGAATTCGGAGCCGCCTTCGGCATCGAATTTAACAGGGATGTAGTAGGTATTGAGGATCTTGGCCACGATGGGGTTGGCAAAAGTTTCGCGATCCATCTTCTTACACCAACCGCACCAAGAGGTGTAGAAGTCAACAAAATAAAGTTTAGCGTTGGTTTTGCTATCGGTTTTAGCGGCCTGCTCTATGGTTCTCCACTCCACTTGCTGGGCATGGACATTGCCTGCCAACAAAAGGCTAACGGATAAGAAAAGGAGTACTCGTTTAATCATATAGGCTGTATTTTAGGTTAATATATATTCTACCAATCGTATTGCCAATCCTCGTCAAGTTCGTCGGTCTTTGGGTCGTAGACTTCTTCGCGCTCTTCGCGGTCGCGAAGACGGAAGAGACGCCCCAGCCAGTCATCTTTTTTCGATATTGAACGGGTGGCAGCAGATTTGTCTTCTTCGATAATTTGAGCTATTTTGTTGATGTAGTTTTCGACATAGGTGTGGGGATGGGTTTCGTCGTAATGGATTTCAGCCCCTGTGTAGTAATGGTGGATAATGCTGTCGTAGCTGATGCCCAGCCCAACCATACGGATGGTCCCTTCTTGGCTGAGCCCTACCCCATGGCCGAAACCATGGCCAGAGAGGGTGATGCGGTGGGAGGAGGTGTCGTAGATGACAGAAAAAAAAGTGGAACGGAGCTGGAAGTCGGTACGCACACGGGTGAGCGGGACACCGCAGATGCGCACCTTGCGAGTGGACTGGCTGAAGGAGAGCAGTTCGTTACGGATACTGTCGTTGCGGATGTCAAGTTTGTGTTTTGATGAGAAATAATTGAGCCACTTGTCTTCACTAAGCACCTTGACCCATTCGCTCTGGCGCATATTGTAGGAGAAGGTGTCGGGTACGGAACGGAGATAAGGGACGGCAGCACGCCACACATCCTCCGAATTGGCGGTCTGCCCTCCGCTGTTGGCGTGGAATGGGGTTTCGATAAGCTGGCCGACGGAATCGACAATGGTCATGCCACTGCTCATCATGGTGCCGAGCATGATGTCGGGACGGACACAGCGGTTAAGATATGCCTGACAGTGGACTTGGTCGCAGAAATTGTAGCCTTCGGACGCATGCTTGTTGATGTTTTTCAAAGCCCATGTGCGGGAAATGATGGCCTGCACACGGAAAATGTCGGGTTGAGTACCGTAGATTTCGGACTGGACGACACCTGCAATGTAGGTCTCAAATTCCACGTCGTTGATGAGGAGAAGTTTGCCATTCTTGTTGACTGAGACAGAGAGGTTGCCTTCATAGGTGCGTTGCTTGAGCTGGCGGGGGTTGAGGCAAAGGATGCAGGCGGTATCGGTGGCAAGGAAATTGACGTTGGCGAACGAGCCATAGTCATAGCCATTGATTGCGACATGGACTTTGCGACCTTGAGGAGTAAGCTCAACGGACTTGTCGTTGCCCACAGAGGCTTCTATCAGGGTGGTGTCGGAGCCATAGATGTCATAGGTTCCGAGGTCAAAAGAGATATTGATGAGGTCGATGGAGTTGTTGGAGAATAGTCGTACCTTGACGCGGTCGGCCGAGGCACTAAAGGCGAGTAGCAGGAAGGCGAGTATGGCGAGAAGGCGTTTCACTTGCAGTTGATATGTTTAATGATTTCGGCGGCAGTTCGGTCGGAAGCACCTGCGTTGCCAAGAAGAGCATGCACACGGGCATAACCGTCAAGAAGTGACTGGCGGTAATCGGCATCGTCGACAATACGGAGGAATTCCTGTTCAAGCCGATTGGCCGTAAAGTCTTGCTGGATGAGTTCAACGACAACAGGCGAATCGGCAATGAGGTTAACAAGGGATATGTATTTAATGCGGTTTCCAATGAGAACACGGGCTATGGAAGCCGAGATGGCATTGGCTCGATAGCATACCACTTGAGGGACGTTGAAGAGTGCTGTTTCGAGAGTGGCAGTGCCGGAACAAACCAGCGCAGCATAAGCAGAGGAGAGCAAAGGGTAGGTCTGGTCGTAGACGATGGAGACGTTGGGGATGTCGTGGATAAGCGGCTGGTAGAAGTTATCACCAAGGAGGGTCATGCCAGCAATGACGAAATCGCATTCAGGATGATTGCGGGCCACCTGCAACATGGGAGGAAGAGAGCGTTTGAGTTCCTGTTTCCGGCTACCGGGGAGAAGCGCAATGAGACGACGGGAAGCATCGCTTTGAAAAGTCTGCTTGAATGAGGATTCACGATACTGGGCAACAGCATCGAGCAATGGATGTCCTACATATACAGCTTGCGGAAAATTGTTGCGGGCATAGAAGTCTTGTTCGAAAGGCAGGATGTAACAAAGGCAGTCAAGATTTTTGCGCATGTTTTTGATACGGCCTTTTTTCCAAGCCCAAAGTTGAGGCGAGATGTAGTGGATGTTGAGAAACCCTTTGCTGTGAGCGAAACGCGCTATTCGAAGGTTGAATCCCGGGTAGTCAATATATACAATAGCGTCAGGGTTGAATTGGAGTATGTCTTGTTTACAAAGGTCTATATTCTGAGTGACAGTGCGAAGGTTTCTAACCACTTCGACAAAACCCATGATAGCAAGGTCGCGGATATGACGCACGGGCTTGCCTCCAACCTGCGACATGGAATCACCGCCCCAGAAACGGAACTCGGCTTGAGCATCTTGCCGTTTTATGGCACGCATGAGGTTGGCACCATGAAGGTCGCCCGAAGCTTCGCCTGCTATTATGTAGTATTTCATTGTATCCTCCAGCTTTTAGAACGTGACGAACTTGTATTTGAGCATGACCCACATAAAGAGCACCACGGTGACGAAGAAGGTGGTAATGACAGCCTTGAGGGTAGTAGGATAGACTTTTTGATGGGCATAGTAGCGTAACAGCAATGCCGGTGGGACGAAGGTAACAGCAAAGAAGCGCAAATTTTCTACAACAGGATAGTGTATCAGTACAAGGACAAACCAGACCAACAAGGCACAAAGCATCTCGGATAGCAAGGTAGCTATAACACCCTGGGTAATACTGTCTTTATTTAAGAGTTTCTTCATTTTTCAAAATATTGGATACTGCCAAATGCGGCATAATCGGTGAAATCAGGTCGAATGGGTACGACCGAAACATATCCTTGATTGAGAGCATACTGGTCGGAGTCGTGAGGCGGATTGTCACATACAAACTTACCTGTCATCCACCAATATGGACGGCCAATGGGATCGGTTCGTTTTTCGAGACTATCGACCCACTGCGCCTGAGCCTGCCGGCAAACTTTGACTCCTTTAATCTGGTTGGCAGGGAGACGAGGGATGTTCACATTCAATGCCGAGCCAGCAGGAATCGGATGCAGCAAAGCTTGCTGAAGGATGTGACGGATTGTCGGTGTGCATGCATTAAAGTCGGTCTCGGGGCTATGGCTAAGGACAGAAAAACCGATGGCGGCAAAACCATCAAGACAAGCCTCGAGCACTGCACCTATGGTTCCGCTGTAAATAACATTGATGGAAGCATTGCTACCATAATTTATACCCGAAAGGACAATATCGGGACGGCGGGGACAGAAATGCTCATAGCCCATCTTGACACAATCGGCGGGAGTACCGTCGCAGGCAAAATGGTTCTCGGTTCCGTTTCCTACGGGATGCACACGCAAGGGTCGGCTGGTAGTAATGGAGGTACTCAGACCCGAAGCATTGCGGTCAGGTGCCATGACAACAACATCGCCAAACTCCCCTGCCACACTCACAAGGTGCTGGAGCCCGCGTGAATAATAGCCGTCGTCGTTGGTGATAAGGAATAGCGGTTTCATGGTACAGAAACAATATTAAGGCGTTGCCACTGTTGCCCCGATTTCGGTTTTTCTGACATCCTTATTGATAAAAAACGAGGCGGGCTGGAGAATATTGTCAAAGACAAAATACTGAAGCAGCACACTATCCTTATTATCAATAATTGCATAGAGACGGTTGATATCAAACATCTCGTAGAGATTATTGTCGGGCATAGCCAAAGTGTCGTCGGGATTGGCATATTTGAGATAAGTCTTCACCTCGCGCGTCTCCCCTTCGGTGTTTGTGACACGAAGAATGGTGCGAGGAGCGGCATTAAACGACGTATCCATATAACTATTGGGAACCCGACTGGCAAACTCGTCGAAATTCAGATTGGCGAAACAAGAAAGCATCTGCGCCACACGAGCCGTGTCGAAACCATTGACAAGACGATGGCCCTGTGTCAACTCCATAACAAACGTCTCACCTTCACGACGCACCGAAAACGACTCCTCAGGCGAAGCGGGAATCTCCAGTTCTACACTCTGCAAACGATGCACATCCCAATGCACAATCTCATGGCTGCGCCACGACATGGGGTCAGCCACAAAACGCGGCGTAAGATAGCCTCTGAATCCCGGGATATGGATAATATAAGGCACCTTGTCACCCTTGCGGAACATATGGCATGCCATCATATCCTGTGTTTCATGACCCACAAAATAGGTAGCCGTCAAACGCTCATGCGGAAACAGACGGAACCTACCGCCAAACCAGTTGATGAACCAGCGACGCTGATAAACCTCAACCTTCACAGCGCGTGCCGAAAGCAACTTCACAGCCTGCGGCACAGCATTCTTGTTCACCTGCTGACGGATACGCATCTCATGAAGCGTCTCCAACAAAAGGTCAACCATCGGCTGGCTCGCTGCATATTTGCCGTCAACCAACCATGAAGTATCTCCTGTGCTATCTATCACCCGCTCAAGAAGCACTTGGTTGTTCTGTTTGTCGGCAATAAACACCTTCGATACCGACCCGATATCTTCGATATGGAAATCTTGCTCAAACGTGGCAGACTTAGAGCCATGTTTGGCTATTATCAAAGCTATTACACCAATGACAACAACTGCGGCAATGATGATGAGATTCTTTTTCTTTTTCATTAACAGATAATTTTTAGTTTCAGCAGCATTATTATTGACTAACTACCATTACAGCTTTCACAGAGAGAATTCCCTTAAACCCTAAACCTCTTGCGACGAAGAAGGACAATGACCACACCGGCCACAACAACCAACCCCACTGGCAGGAAAATATTCAGCAATTGATACCGTGTCCGTTCCTCTTTCACCTTCATCACATTCAGTTTCCTAATCTTGATGTTGCGGCTACGGCTCGCTATCGCGCCATCCTCCCCGGCCAGATAATCCACACAATTAAGCAACAACTCCTTGTTTGCGTACATCGTCTCCGTATAGAAATCATAACCCAAGGGATATCCCGTGGCATCCTCGTAGTTGAAACGGTTCTTGATAATGTCGCCATCGGAGAAAACTATCATCCGGGTGCTGTCGCTCTCCTCGCGATAGCCCATTTCTGGAATATCTACAAAATCAGGGGTCAGCCTGTTGCGGAACATTGACTTGAAACTTCCTTCCAGCAACACCGCCACCGGAATATTCTGCCGGTTGAACAGCCGACGATCCGGCTCAACCTTTGCCTCGTTCAAATCATAAATGGCCGGTGCATTCTTCACCCTTGAAAAATCAGAAGTGGCAAGCAATACCGTCTTGTCAACACCATTGTCAATCAAGTCCATACTGCTGACAAAATCGGTTTTTATAAGATCCAGATTACGCACCACGGGATGAGGTGACAAAGGGACAATCTCGGGGAAATACATCCAAGGCTGGAACTGAATCTGGGCATGCTCGCCAACCATACCCACCTTCATGGGAACAGGACGGCAACGGATATCCATCACCAAATCGGGATTGACCCTGACACCATAGGTGAACAACATCTCGTCCACATTCAAAGGCAGACGTGTGGCCACTGCTTGTCCCGCATGTGCAAGGCTGTCCATATCGGCATCCAAAGCGTCCACCAGCCACAAAAGCCGACCGCCATACATCACATATTGGTCAAGGATAAACAAATCCTTATCGCTGAACGGGAGTGTCGGCTTGGCAATAATAATCAAGTCATACTTATTGCGGAACCTGTATGTAGAATCTTTCGGATTCACCGAACGTACTGTAAGCGAATTGATGTTGCCATCCATACGGGCAGTGTCAAGTGTATAGTATTCCCACAGCGAACCAATCATGTCGCTGAGATTGGGCAGTTCCAATTCTCCATGTCCGCGCAGAAATGCCACTGTCGGTCTCTCCCCACGCGACAAAGCCCGGATACCATTGGAAAGAACATACTCCAAACTCTGTATTGAATTATTCAATAGCTGAACCTGATCCACATACTTCTGGCTCTGCAGCAACTGGATGGATGTTTCTGAGCCTTTGTAAATCACATCTGCAGCCGGAATAAGCACCTGCTGCGAATAGCCCGTTGCCGTGTTCACTTGTATCTGGGTGGGTTGTATGCCCTTCTGCGCCAACTTCTGGTAAAACACCTGACGTTCCTTGGGATCCTCAAAACTATTGGGGTCCACAAACTCATACTGAACATTCTTATTATAAGCTCGGAACTGGTTCAGCATCTCCTTCGTCTCATTCTGCAACCGCTTGAAATCTGAAGGCAACTCACCTTCAAGGTACACCCTGTACAGCAACGGCTCGTCAATCTTCTTCAACAAAGACTTTGTCGATTTCGAAAGGGTATACCTGCGCTCCGAAGTCAAATCTAAACGGCCAAAGACATAATAGCCAATCACATTCACAAATATCACAATCAGTATACCTGCCGTAAGTTCAATCCAATGCCCCCTGCGCAAATCCTTTTTGTTCTTCCAGCCATGCCATTTGCCGCTCTGCAACACAATGCGGGTAGCCATCATAAACACAGCCGTCACACTGGCAAAATAAATCACATCGCGGCTATCAACCACGCCTCTGCTAATCGAGTCGTAATGATAGCTCATGCCCAATTGGCGAACCACATACTCGGCACTGCCAAGGAACCCCATACGGCAGATGGCCTCAAAGCCCAGATGCATAAAAGCACACATCAATGCAGCCAGAATGAAAGCCACTATCTGATTATTCGTCAGCGAACTGGCAAACAAACCGATGGCAACAAAAGCGGCTCCCAACAGAAGCAATCCCAAATAAGAACCAGCCACACTGCCCGAATCAACATTCCCCACAGGGTCGCCCAACGCCACCACACTGAAATACCCGACAAGGGTTGGCAACAAAGAGATAGCAACCAAAACCACACCAGCCAAAAACTTGGCCCATATCAGTGTCATTTCGCCTATCGGTTTGGTCAACAACAACTCCATCGTACCGTTACGCTTCTCCTCGGCAATCATGCGCATTGTGATGGCCGGAATAAGAAACAGATACAGGAATGGTCCGATGATGAACAAACCGTCCATACCGGCATAACCATAGTCGAGGATATTGAAATCGGACTTAAAGACCCAAAGCATCAAACCCGTTAAAACCAAGAATACAACAATGGTCAAATAACCGGTCAACGATGAGAAGAAACTGGCAAGCTCTTTTTTAAATAGTGAAAACACCTCGTGTAAATTAAGATTTAGTTAGAAATACAAGTAAATAAAACAAAAATGCCACAATCCATTTCTATTGCATAACGGGCTACTCGCTGAACTTGAACCGACGCGAACGCTGCGAACGACCCTGATAGTCACCCAACGAGAGCTCATAAATCACCTCTGCCATAAGGCTGGCGTTTTTTGTCATCAAGTCCCGGTCCACATTCTCAGAGATATCACTCGGCACATGGTCGTTCAAATTACCCATAAAGCCAGTGAATACAAGCGAAGGAATTCCCACTTGGGCAAAGGGGGCAGCATCGCCCTTAGGCACAGTGCGATAACCTTTCACAAGACTCTTGGTTGATATTGAATCGTTGCGGGAAGCGATGTTCCAAAGAAGGGGGAAACGCTTGTTGCCCAACACCTGTATGCTGTCACCTTGACCTATGCACTCAGCATTGATAAAGCATTCCACATTACGCAATTTCGGGAAATTCGAAACAAAAATACTTGAGCCCAGATTCTGGAGTTCACTGCCTGAAAAGAGCACAAACACAATCGAACGCTTATTGTACTCAATATCCTTGGGGGCATTTACTGTCAACAGCCGGGCTGCCTCAAGCACAGCAGCCACACCCGTGGCATTATCGTTTGCTCCGGGAAACAGGCAGGTATTACCCTGCATGCCCACATGGTCAAGATGTGCACCCACCACAATATACTCATTCCTCAACTTGGCATCATGTCCCGGTAGAACACCTACCACATTGGCTGTGGTCGCATTCGGGCGATACTTGGCATTGATATTAATCTCAAAACTCTTCCGCAGATGGAACGATTGCGGAGTCATCTTGTCAAGCAGTGTGTTCACAACCGAGTCGAGCGTCATCTGCTCGTCGGCCAACAAGGCTGCTCCCATGTCTCGTGTGGGCTGAACCACAGGGAAAGTCAACTGATGCGAACCCTCGCCACACCATGCCCAGTGCTGCACCTCATAGGGACGGCAACTCTCGGACATGTTGATGCACACCAAACCTACCGCACCATGCTTACGAGCCACCTCGGCCTTGCCGCGCAAAGTGGAATAGGTATCGGTAATTTTAGATGGCAGAAACTCGGGAACCCCCGACAAGCAAAGCACCACCTTTCCCCGCACATCCACTTTTGCATATTCGTCGAACGAATGGTGATCAATACCCCATCCGCAGAACACCACGGGGGCATTGGTATAGCCACGTCCCGTCATACTTGAACAGACATAGTCGCGTCCCAGCACATACTGAACTCTTACATCATTGTCATTGACATAAGTGTAAAAATTGCAATTCTCAATCTCGTTATACTCTACCTGAAAATACTGTCCCCACTCATCCTGGAAAGGCTTGACGCCATATGACGACAACACCGCTGCACAATAGTTGGCAGCATCCAGATAAGCCTGCGACCCTGCCATTCTTCCTTCATACTGCGACGAAGCCAATATGCGTACATGCTTCATCAACGTATCCGTATTGGCACGGAGCAGCGTATCCTTGGTAACTTCTTCTTGTGCACCGGCCATACCCGGGGCCACTACGGCCAAAATGGCCAACAGGGCAAAGAACTTCTTCATTTTTATGAGCATCTTTATATTATAATAATATTTTATTTCACTGATAATAAAACGATTGTTGCACAATATGTGCATGATACAATCAAGCAAAGATACAAAAAAAAAACAAACCACAATAAAAAAACCTCCAAACAGCCTGTGAAAGCAAAGCAAAAGCCATGTGTTTCAATCCTGCCGACCCAGTATGCCAGGCCGACAGACTAACAGCCATAGCCCAACCCCCAATCGTTCCCCGTTATCTTTTCCTCACCTCCTCCTTCATTTATCCTTTGATATTGGGAGAACGATGGGAGAACGATGGGAGAACTGAGGAACAACGAGCGGACATGGAACGATGCAAGTTTTGCTGGGCAATGGCACCCGACCGATTCGTCAAAAAGCAACATATGGCTATTATACAGCCACATCCACTTGCATCACTTATTCTATACCCATCAAGAAACATCTTTATCGCCTTGCATTGGATTTATAACCATGCCAGAAGTTCTATTCCTCGGAAGCGGCCGAAATAAACCTGCGGTAGGCTGAGAATGTGTTTGCCCTTGACAAGAACCCCTCATATTTACCATTCCCGTCAACAACAATCAGATTATAACGGTTACTAAGCTGGAACTTTTTGACCACGTCTCCAGGCGAATCGCCCAGATGGACAAGGTCTTTATCGTCAAAAGTCATCATCAGTTCCTTGATTGTCACACTGTCATACTTCTCCGTGTCAAAGATAAGTTGACGCAAATCGTCCATCACGATGAGACCCAGAAAATGCCCTTCCTTGTCAAGCACTGGGAAAAGATTACGTTTTGAACGCTTTATGGCTTCCACAACATCGCGCAAAGTGCCGTCGGAAGGCACCGTGGCAAAATTTGTCTCAATCAGTTTTTTCAAATCTATCAAATGCCATGCCGAAGCATCCTTATTGTGGGTCATTAGGTCACCTTTATCGGCCAATTTACGGGCATAGATAGAATGTTTCTCAAAAGGTTGCACACAGACGTAGGTCACTGTTGATGTGATGAGCAGTGGAACCATCAATGCATATCCCCCGGTAATCTCTGCAATGAGGAACACGCCCATGAATGGTGCATGCATCACTCCTGTCATGACTGCCGCCATACCCACAAGAGCGAAATTGGCAGTCGACTGCGGCGGCAGCCCAATGTAATTACCTAAAGCAGCAATGAAATAACCACTCAATCCACCCACTACCAATGAGGGACCGAAAGTGCCGCCTACACCTCCACTGCCAATGGTTGTGGCTGTGGCAACGGGTTTTAAGAGAATCAACACCAATAATATCAAAAGTGCCACCCACCCGTTTTCACGGAATACATTGAAAACACTGCTTGCAAAAAGGGCATCGTCGTTGCTGCCGTTCAGCAACTCGGTAAGCGCCCAATAACCTTCACCGTAAAGGGGCGGGAAAAGGAATATCATAACACCCAACAACACTCCACCGACTATCCATTTCAGAACCCAGTTGCGCGAGTGCGAAAACCACGATTCAACCTTGTCCGTGCAGCGAAGAAAATAAACGGAACTGAAAGCACAGAATATACCCAAAACAACAAGAAACGGTATCTGGCCCAAAGTGAAGTCTTCGGCTACCTTGAAAACGAATTGGACCTGCTGCCCCATAAGGAAATAGGCTACTGTAGAAGCCGAGAGTGCGGCGATGAGCAAGGGAACAGCCGTGGTCATAGTCATGTCGAACATGAGCACTTCCACTGTGAAAAGGACTCCCGCCAAAGGAGCCTTGAATATTCCCGCTATGGCTCCCGCAGCACCGCATCCCAACAGCAGTTTCACGCCTCGGGCGCTGACATGGAAGAACCTCCCTACATTTGAGCCGATGGCGCTGCCCGTCGAAGCAATGGGAGCCTCAAGTCCCACACTGCCGCCAAAGGAGACTGTGAGCGTTGAAGCAACCAACGAAGAATACATATTGCGCGGAGGCAACGAACCTTTTTTGCGCGAGATGGAAAGCAGCACACTGGGGATGCCATGTCCGATGTCACCTTTGATAACGAACTTGACAAACAACACCGTGAGCAGAATGCCGATTAGCGGTGCGAAAAGAATCAGCATATTACCGCCGCCTGTGGCGAAATGAGCTCCTCCGACCTCCATGACATACTTGCCGGACAAATGTACCACGGTCTTGAGCAGGACGGCTGCCAAGCCACTCAACACGCCTACCACCACGCTCAGCATCAAGAGGTAGTTCTGCTCTGATATATGGTGCAATCGCCAAATATAGAATTTTTTATATAATATGTTAAACCGTGACATCTCAAAAATTTTGGACTGCAAAGATACAAATAATCTGTCAATCCACAAAACAGAATAACGCAAGATTTACTTTTTCATTGGGCTACCATGCACAATATTTGCCGTATACACACGTTATTAATTGTTGTTTTCAAACTGTAAGTTTTTATTGCCATGAATAAATTTCGTCCACACTCTGCCCTGCCGTCTATGCTCCGTGGCGTTGTCTTGACGGTGTTTTCGATAATCCTTTTCTCTTCGTGCGTCTCGATGAGAGAGTACGAATCGCTGCAGTCCCAGTACAGCCAAGCCATGAAAGGCTGGAACCTCTCCAAACAGGAGTTGCAAGAGTTGCGCGAGGAGAATGCAGAACTGGTGAGGCAGGGGCAGGCGATGACGGTGGCAATGAGCGATATGACAGCTGCCCGGCGGGAATGCGAGGCCACGGTGGCTTCCATCAACCGTTCGTATGCCGCCCTGCAGCTACGCTACGACACGACTGTGGAGAATTATATGCAGCAGCTCACTGGCAAAAGCCGTGACTTGTCGAAGGTCAACAAGTTGCTTGAGCAACGCACCCGCGAGCTGAACGAGAAGGAGAAAGCATTCCAAGCCAGAGAGCAAAAACTGCTCTCGCAACAGCGCGACCTTGAAACCCGCCAGCGGGAATTGGAACAGAACACCCATACGACCGCTCAGGCCTTACAGGCCAAAGAGAAAGAACTGGAGGAGCTGCGAAGCGCGGTGACCAAGGCTTTGGTGGGTTTTGCCGACAAAGGGTTGCAGGTGGAAGTAAAGAATGGAAGGGTCTATGTCTCGATGGAGGACAATCTGCTCTTTGCCCCTGGCAGCTGGACGGTTTCGAGCAAGGGAACGGAGGCCATCAAACGGCTGGCCAAGGAGCTGGAAGTACACACCGACCTCAACATTATAGTGGAAGGCCATACCGACAACGACACTTACCGGGGGTCGGCTGCCGTGAAGGATAATTGGGATTTGAGCGTTATGCGGGCTACCGCCATCGTAAAAATGTTGTTGAAAGAGGGTCCCGCCATAAATCCTGCAAGGGTGGAGGCTGCCGGGCACGGCGAGTATGCACCGAAGAAACCCAACACTTCCGCAGCCAACAAGGCCGCGAACCGTCGCACCGAGATTATTCTCACGCCTCATCTGGAAGACATCATGCAGATGGTGGTGCCGCAACGGTGAGATTTCCGTCAATTTATCATTGATTACAAATTACTTATAGACATTATAGGCTTTATAGATATTATAGGCCGGGAATAATTATTGAAAAAAATTTTAATCAAGGTGTAGTATTTTGGGGCTTCGCGCGTTTAATAGGCGAATGACACAAAAAGAATATAACAATGGAGTGAAGCTATGGGCTGACGATGTGTATCGTTTCGCGATACATTGTTGCGGTGACAGTGAGGGTGCGAAGGATGGAGTGCAGGAGGCTTTCGCTTCGTTGTGGGAACACCGCGAAAATGTGTCCGAAACCAAGGGCAAGGGATTCCTGCTGACCTGTGTTCATAACTGGGCAATGAGTCAGCACCGGCACCAAAAGGTACATGAGGACAGCCTGCGTGACCTTGCCAGCGAGACGACGACGGCTCCCGACACCCGTTTCGACCTGCGAGAGGCGCTACAGAAGGCGGCGGAAAAGCTGCCGGAGATACAACGCTCGGCCTTGTTGCTGAAGGATGTGGAGGGATACAGTTGTCGCGAAATAGCAGAAATCCTGCATCTAAATGAAACGCAGGTGACGGTTTACCTCTATAGGGCACGAATATCAATGAGAAAGACATTAATTGCTTTAGGCTATGACAATAACAACTGACAATTACGAATCGTGGTTCTACCGCTACAGCGAGGGCGAACTAAATGAAAGTGAACGCCGCGAAGTGGAAGCTTTTGCGGCGCAGCATCCCGCCCTTGCCGACGAGCTGAGCCTTTACGACCCAGGGCTAAAGCTACAGGCGGCGCCGATAGTGTATGCCGACAAGGAACGACTGATGCATCGGGAGCAGCGGACTGTCCCCCTGTGGCGGTGGGCGGTGGCTGCTTGTCTTGCCGCCACAATGGTGACGGTTGTATGGCTGTTCACTTTCGACAGACAGGCAGACGGCCCCATCGTGGCACAAGCCACCTTGCCGCAACCCCTGCCCGAACAGCAACCTGCAACGGTTGCGGAGCCTGCTACCGTGGTCGAATCCTCCACTCCGGTAATCACAAAGAGACATCGCCCCCACTCCACGGCACGCTTTTCCACCCTTTCGTCCAAGCCGACCGAAACCGCCAAGGCCGATCCGACAGCCGACGTGGTTGCCGCCGAACCTGTTTCCCCCCTGGCCGAGGAGCCTCTGCCTGCCGTAGCCGTCAAGGACGAGCCCACAGTGGTCATATACCATGAGATATATGTGGTGGCCGAAGCCGAACCATTGACGGTGGAAGAGAACACTGCCACCGCCGAGCCGGAAAGCGGCATAGAGAGTCTCTTCGCCTTCGGCCGGAGCCTCGGAGCACGGCTGAGAGCCGAACGACTGAGGATTCAGGGAGAGACCCGTGTGGCACTGGCATCGCTATAACCCTTTAGTATGAAACAATTAACATAGCAATAATAACAATAAAACACAAACAATATGAACTGCAAACTTTTCACTTTGGCATTCATCATGTGCTGCCTTGGCAGTAGCGCCATTGCAGGCCCAGCCAGCTATGCCGCACCCGGCGAGCGCGACACCAACAAGCTGTCCACCACCGTTGTGGCAGCGGAGGGGATTGACGACACCCTCGACATGTACCGCATCACCTTCAGCCAACCCATCCGCAAGGTGGTGCTGGAGGACTATTGCAATCTGGTCATCGTGCCGGACACGGTCAACTATCTCACCACCTCACGTCCATCAAAAAGAGGAAGCACGGACAAATTTTTCTCCTACAAGCTCACCTCGGCGGGAGAGCTGAAAATCGAGTCGCAACCCAGTGGGCGCAAACTGGAGCTGCACTTGGACATGGGCACCTCCGTGGTCATCGAGACCAACGACTTCACCAACGCCGAGGTGCATATCAACGACCAACTCAACATGCTGGAAGTCAAAACCAACGACTACAGTAATGTGTTGGTGACCACAGACCTTGACACCATTCGTGTCACCTCAATCAGAATCACCACCAACGATTTCTCGAACGCCAAGTTCAACGCCCCCATCAATTCCTATACACTAAGCCTGAAATCGAACGATTTCTCGAACGCAAAGCTGCCCAGCGGGAGAGTGAATAAAATCTTCGAGTCGCAGAACGAAAACGCCACCATCAATTACGGGCACATCCCTAACGTGGACATCTATATGGGCGACGAATCCGAATTCAACGATTCGGACGGAACGGCATCGAAAAAGATGAAGAAGACAGAGACACGGTCACCCTTCTTCCACGATGGGGGATGGGAGTTCGATTTTGCATGGGGATTCACCAACTGGGGCAAGCAGCCGTGGAGCGGCTTCAACCCCATGCGGGGTTCGTACAGCCTCAGCACCAACTTCTCGTCCTATCAGCTGGAGCTGGTATACTATCCTTTGTGCACCCGTCATTTCAGTTTCGGCATGGGTGTTGGGTACGCATCGGATGTCTACCACTTTAACGATAGCTACGTGGCGCTAACCGAGTTGCCGATTAATGGCATGATGGACTTTGTCAGCATTGACCGCAGCGATGCCCATTGGAGTTCCCGCATGGTGGCACGTTACTTCACCATTCCCATCTCTATTATCTGGGAACCGGCCGCAAACAGCGATTTCAGCATCGGACTTGCAGCCATCCCGGGGCTGAACTATAGCAGCCGCCACACGGGATTGAAACACAAGGGCGAATCGACACGGAACCAGGGCAAGGTGACCGATGTGGAGAATATGTCGGCAGTGATGAACCCGTTGAAACTGGACGCCCGGCTGACACTGAACTACTCCCACATATCGGTATTCGTGCAGATGTCGACACAGTCCATCATGCAGAACATGAAAGAGACGGTCTACCCCATCAAGCTGGGTTTCATCCTGCGATTATTCGACGATTGATATACTTTTCTCTTTTAGGTAAAGAAAGAGGCGCCCTGCGTGGAGTGCCTCTTATTTTTTGCGACGACGGCCGGGCAGCGGTTCCTCGGGTTTTTGACGGTCTCCCAGCAGCCTTCGGGCTCCGATGTATCGCTTTGAATAATATTCCTCGGTGGAATAGGAATGGATAACCCCTGTGGAGGTGGCGGCATGGATGAATCGAAACACGCCTGTGGCTGTGTCCACCTCGGTAACGATGCCGGTATGGCCTACACCGCCTTTGCCGGAACGCCCCTGGAAGAAGACAAGGTCGCCGCGCTGTAGTTTCTTCCGGTCTTTGATGTCGCGTCCCAGTCGTGACTGCGGCACTGACCCCCCGGGTAGGGTATAGCCGAACTGGAGATAGACATATCGTGCAAAGCCCGCACAGTCGAATGCTTTGGGGCCTTTGCCGCCATAGCGATAGGGTTTTCCCAGATGCAGACGAGCCTCTTCAATAAGGAGGTCAGCAGAGTCTATCACCGCTTCGAGCGGATTGTAGTCGCGGAAATTGAATATCTGCAGACCCTCAGAGGGCAGCAGGATGCTGGAGAGAAAATTGTTTGCCGCCCAAACACGCGACGGAGCCTGCAGGACGCGGTTGGTGTCGGTCTGGCTGCGGGCAGTGCCGTAGCCATATCCTAACAAGATTACCATCGTCAGGGCTTTACGTCGTGCGGTCATAGGCTATTCGTTTTTTGCCACAGGGGGCAAGGTGGCAGGCTCCTCGTCGGGACGTTTCTTTTCGCTGTATACATCCAAGGCCACAACAACAGCGGTAAACGCCCAAAAGGGCACCGAAAGTTTGTCGGTGTCGAGGAAATTGTTGAACATGCCGTGTATGTAGTATGTGAGCAGACTAAGGGTAAAAGCCAATGCCATGTTGGCGACTTGCCTATCGCGAGCAGTGCGGTAGACACGTACCCCGGTAGCGAAAGTGGTCATGAAGATGGCTATCACCAGCGCCACGCCCGGTATCCCTTGCTCAGTCATGGGCCCGATATATTCGCTATGGGCATTGCCGAGATTCCCTGCATTGGTGCTGATGGTGGAGAGCTGGTAGCTGCGCTGATAACTGGCGTAAAGGAACTGGTAGGTGCCGGGACCGCAGCCTACAATAGGGCTCTCTTTCCACATACGGATGGCAGAAGCCCAGCGGTTCAATCGTTCAAGGTTGCTGGCATCGGTCGAGATGTTCGAAATGCTCTTGATCTGTCCTGCCAAATCATAAGAACTGTCCTGATGATTCTTGCCAAGTTTATAAAGCACATCGCTTTGATAGACGAAAAAGACCCCGACAAAGACGCCAAAAAGGACTACCATCCATTTAACTTTCAAGCCCAAGCGCACAAGGACATACACCCCAATGGCACCCAGCACACTGAGCCATGCTGCACGGCAATAGGAGAAGAAAAGACCCACCACCAACAACGCCATGATGGCCAATGAAAGCAATCGTCCCCAACCTTTGCTGTTGCGGCTGAAGATGAAATAGAATGCAGCAGGCATTAAAAGGGCTATAACACACCCATATGCCGTGTGGTCATTATAAAAGGGCCTCATAACCCTGTGGAGGGTCTGAAGGTCGCTAAAATTCCCTACAGTCTTAGCGGTAGCGATGAGGATGACAGCAATCAATCCGATAGCATAGCACCAAAAGAATTGACGGACACGCCTCTTGTCGCGGAAAATCTGGGCAGCGGCAAAGAAGAATGGTACCACAAACCACAGCCGCGCCAACCAATATTTGAACGAAATGAAAGGAAGCTCCGATGTACAGGTAGTGAGCAACATCCACCCCATCGAAGCAAGCAGACAGATGCTCACCGGATGTTTCAACAGCCTGACATCATAGCTCTTTGAGGCCAGCACACGGAAGAAAAACATCAGTGTGAAGAGTATCATCATCGGCTCGACTGGCATCGACAACTCCATCTTGGGCATCAATGCCATATTGATAGCAAAGGGTGTGAACAATGCCATGCTCAGCAACCCGATCTCGAACCGGGTCACAAACAGCAGTAGCACCAAGCCCGCCAAGGGTATCAACGAAAGATAATAGAAATCCTTCAGCAATAAAACCGAATTGGCTGTAGCAAACAGCAACGTTGCCCCCACAGCCCACACTGCGGTCTTGTTCTTCCTATACCAATCAGCGATATTCAAAACACTGCTTTCAAAATCCAACCATCAGAAACCAAAGCCCTACTCTTGCTCCTCCTTGGGTTTAAGAGCATCCATGCACAGCAACACCAAAATGCACATCACCACTGCACCCAGCGTACCCAGTGCCACAATGACAATCCGTTTCGGATAAGCTTTCTTGTCGGGGGACACAGCCTCATCCAGCAAGAACTTATAGCTCACAGTCTCACTCTCGTCCACCTGTGTCTGGGCGGCACGTGTCTGCATGTCGGCCAACTCGTGGCATTTCTCGTTTATCAACTGCGTCAGTCCGAGCTGATATTGGGGATTGCGGCGCAAACTATCCTGAAGGTCTTTTATTTCCTGCCCCAATCTGTCGCAAACTCCTTGCATTATCTCTGCCGCGTTCTTTGCACGGTCGTGATGAATCCGGTGACACACTGTGTCATAGTTCACGGCTATGAAATTAGCCATATCGGCTGCCCATTGAGGGTCGACATCCAGCACCGAGACCTCCACGCCAAGGAACTCCGTCCGCCTGACATTCACATTGCCACGATACTGCTCGTGTAGTTTGAACATCTTGTGGGGGTCGTCAGGGTTGATACCATAGTGCTCCATCAGATTGAAACGCTTACAAACGTCACGCTCCATCGATTCCGACGAAAGAATCTGGATGCAATACTCACAGTCACGCTCCACACCATAGTCCATGAAGTCCAGACTATAATGGTAGTCCATGATGGCCTTGCTCAGTCGGTTCGAATTGGTGGGGAAAAGGGTGGCAGTGGCCTTGAAACGAGGTGTGATAAGCAGCGAAACAGCTATCGACACCGCCAAAGCGGCAATAAACACCCACATCAACAATTTCCACCACTTCTTAAAAAAACGTATTGTCGCATTGTGGTCGTAGTCATTACCAAAAGACTTGTTCGTCATAAAGATTATTTTTTATTGTTCTTAACAGATTTATAGTAAACTTTGGAGTCTTGCTCTCCATAAAGTTTAGTGTTAACGGCAAACCATCGATTATATTGCACAACCCTCAAAAAAGTACTTGCTATAGATTCAACCTCGAAGTGCAACACTGTTGTGCAAAGATAGTAAGAATTTTTGTTTCGGGGAAGAATAATCCAAATTTTTTCTAGGTCGAAGGTTTA
>JAEEGI010008141.1_pt1 | contig 23241 bp, 19 predicted proteins | sample 8958751 | NCBI WGS metagenome assembly JAEEGI01 (sample SAMN16246545, study PRJNA631951) | gut metagenome | biome: gut microbiome; feature: rumen; material: KS-attached | host: Bos | place: Iran: Karaj | collected 2018-10 | reverse complement strand
AACGGTGGAATCATCCGGGGGTTGAGGTGCAGTATTATTGTGTGTGAACACACAGCCTTCTTTGATTCCGCACATCTTGACAGTACGGCGACCGTGGGATTCATCATAAAGGAAAATATGCATGAATATGAAGTTCATCAATGCGCCAAGGTTCCTTGCATCTTCTGCGCTGAACTTCGTATTCGGTGGATAATTGTAGTCATCAATCAGAATTTTTATTACCGCCTTGACTGGAGGTACACCCAGGTCATTGGAAAAGATGATCTTCTCTGTACGATTCTGGTCACTGAATATGCTCAAACAGTCGTTCCACAGTTGTTTGATGGTGAAATGGCTAGCGGGTCGTTTAGGTGAATAAAACTCGGTTTTAAGCTTTTTAGCGATTTTATTAACATTATACGTTATCATGTTTAACCCCTTCTGAGTGATTACATAAGTCATGGTTTTTAAATGAATGATGCAGGAAAAACCAGTGTTTGTGCGGATTCGTGATTCTTTGTATAAACAAATATCTGTATAATCAGGGCTTTGCGTATCGTTCCACAGGTTTTTGTGGGTTGAATATTTTTGGTTAAGAAACCGTAAAACTACGGCTTCTTAACAATTTTACTATGTTTCAGTAGGAGGGTCGCCACTAATCATATCGCTCAGGTTTTGGGAGATGATACCAGCGGTTTTTTTCTTACTCTCTTCCAAATCATGCAGGTAAATCTCAGTCGTAGATATTTTCGTGTGTCCCATGATTTTCTGAACTGAAACCAGATCAGCACCAGATGCCAGTGCATAGGTTGCAGTCATATGACGCAAAGAGTGGAGGGGGATTTCCTGTAAACCATTCTTGCGCATGAAATTACGGAGCCAATGGTAGAACCCGGATGGGTTTGCGACCTTTGCGATACCAGAGCCTTCTGTTTGTTCCACAGCCAGAAAGATATAGTCGTCTTTATTGGTGAGTTTGCGCTTTTTTAGCCATAACTGCTGGTGTTCATGGTGCTGCTTCAGGAGGGCCACAGCACGGTCATCAATATAGATTGTGCGTTCAGAACCATCTGTCTTAGGCGCTTTGGTTGTTGCCGGTGTTTTCTTCAATTTGTATAGTGATTTTGCTATGCGTATCTGACGGGTATCCATGTCGACGTCAGACCACTTCAACGCGAACAGTTCACCCCTGCGTGTTCCACCTAAGAGCGAGAGATAAACAAGTAGTTTGTATTTCACGTTACGCGCGGTATCTTTTAATGAAAAGAGCAAGCCCAGAAGATTCTTAAGCTGGTCTTCCTGTAGAATGATACGCTTCTTATACCGGGGCTGTGGCCGTTCTTCTTTCGGAAGCTTGTTGCAGGGGTTCTCAGATAAATAGCCCCAGTCAACCGCTCTGTTCAGCATGGCTCGGAGTATTCTGTAGAACTTGTGGATTGTTGCTGGTGACAGTGGACCGGCCCGTTGGTCATGGCGATCACTGTTTACACGAAGCTCATACAGGAAGTTTCCAACAGTACGCTCTGAGATTTTGGATAAATACATCTGTCCGAACCACGGTATAAGGCGTTCTTCAATATCAGCTTCCATGGTTGCACGTGTAGTAGGGCTGAGTTCAGGTGCATGGCGATCTTTCCAGACTTTGTAAAATGCTTTAAATGAAATCTTTTTGTTCATAACAGACTTTTTACCTTTGACTTCGGCATAGAAGGCTGCCAGTTTGCGTTCTGCTTCACCGTCTGATGCCGCGGTTACAACGCGGGTATGGCGAATTTTCTGACCTTTGGCATTGTGGCCATCACTGACAAAGAGGCGGTATTTACCATTTTTGAGTTTAACTTTAGAACCAATCATTATAGAAATCTCCTTTTATTATATATTAAACAAGCGGTTACATAAGTAACCGCTTATAGTGTAAGTGTAAATTAGCCGAAATTACCAAGCCGGTTTAACCCGAATTTTTTGGCTTTGTAAGCTTCCACCACGCGTCGGGAGAGCACCCACTTGCCCTGCAGTTTCAAGGCCGGTAACTCTTTAGACCAGATTAGTTTCAGCGCACCCTGGTAAGAGATGCGGCCTTCAAAAATCCTGATGACGTCCGGTATCAGGATAAGATCCTGGTCCGGAATAGTATTGCTGCTAATCGAGCTTCTCATTTATTTTCACCTCCTCCTTAGCCTGCATAATTGCTTTCTTATATTCTTTATTTAACTCAAGTCCAGTGAAACAATATTTGTTACGGTATGGCTCCGTACCCATTTTTTTGTACTCGTAGCCGAGATTTTGCAAAGATTGTTTGATATCCTTGAGCTTACTGTCATCAAGAGATTCTTTTTGCCAAAGCTTTAGCACTTTTTTAAAGTCTTCGCCTGGAAGTACCCCGTCTTCTGCTATTACACAGCAATCGTTCCTGAACGCTATGGCTGGGTTGATACCTAGTACAGCATTCTCTAGGAGCGTGTCTTTTTCACTGGAATCAAATTTATAATTGTTGCTCTGCAGTTGTGCGTACCCCAGAATAGCCATTGTAATAAAATAGTCACGTTCTGCGAAGAGCTTGTCAGCAAGCTCTGAATCAACTAGTTTTTTGGGTGGCGCTTTTACCTTAAGGAATTGCAGACGGTTTATCAGCGCTTGGTCGATTACCCCAGGTGCGAATCTGGGCAGGTGGTTACAGGTAATAAGGAGCTTCAACTTTAATAGAGCGTCGACAATATCCTTGTGTTTGCGATTGATCATGACACCGTCGCCACCGGTAAGACGCTTGATGATGTCGGCAGATAACTGGGAAATGGTGCGGTTGAGCTCATGGAGAAACACTATCTGAGCATTAGCAAATGATGCAATACCGAAACTGGAAAATGCGGTTGTTGAATCCGCGTCGCATACTGCGTAAAAAGGGGTTAAAATCATTTTGATAACTTTGCATAGTAAACTTTTGCCATCGTTGCCGTTGCCGTGCATGATAATGATTGCTTTTGCTGCAGGATTAGGGAACAGAAGATTGCCCATCAGCTGCCAAAAACGTCGATGGTCTTGTTGGTTTTTTCCTATAAATTTGCTCAAGAATCTGTCCCATGCATCATGCGCCGCGTTTCGGTTAAAAGCTGCTTTTACCGCGTATGTGAAAAGCAATCCGCGATCCTTAATCTTTTTGAAAGGAACCAGTGTATTTTTGCCGTCTTCAACAATACACACCCCGGTAGAGGTCAGGATGCAGTTGCCGCTGTTGATGAAGTCCTTGCCAGCATCTTGAGCGAAGGGATCATCCAGGATGTTATTGTAGACACGCGTGGCTTTGCTTCTGCTAATTTTCTTTTGTAGCAGTCGGAGGTTTTTATCACTCCCGTTGCACAAAAGCCTGAGAAGGTGTGTGCGTAAAGCACCGGATGAAGCAAGTGGAATATAGTGGAAATTGCCAGGTTCCTTGATATATACAGAGCCCTTCCATACACGATAATCTGAATGCTTTTTAAGAATATCTGTTAAGAATGAAATGGTGAGCTTCCCCTTTGGAATCTCAATATCTTGTGATTTAGGCCCGTTATCAATTATGGAGGCAATCGCGTCGTCATCTCGGAAACCTTTGGCTTTTTTAATAGCATTTTCCAGTTCTGCGTCCGCTGGTTCGTTAAATTCACTGGTACCGATGTGTGCGTTGATTAAAAATGCAATCGCAGACTCGGAGAAATCAGTTGAGACATCACAGCTTTCGATAAAATCAACAACATCTTCAGAAAGCTGATTGTTGCAGCTGCTCATTAATTTTGAAATCTGTTCACTTAAGTCTTTCATTTCTTGATTTCCTCCTTGTCTATTACACTTAAAACATGTTCAAACGTTGTTATTAATTTCCGATTACCCTGTAGTCGCTGGGCTTTGCGCAACGCTTCATCAATCATAATAATTGCTTTGCGTTTTGTGAGAAATATTGCGACTCCGTCGTCAGGTTCACCAGGATCAGAAACCGCAAAGCCGGTGCCATACAAACGAGAGACATTGTTAACAGCAATAAACCGTAATTCGAAACGTGCACCATGCTGGTTTTCTATTTCGGGATTAATCTCAAAAGCAACACCATAATCAGGGAGCGCAGGGGTTCTATTACGTTTCATAGGAATTACAATGAATTGAGCACGGTGTGACTCAACAAAATTAATCATGAAAGAAATGCATTGAACCTTGTCAAAAATTCCGCGTCCTATGATTGCCGCCTCTCCGCCGCTAAACGTTTTCACATGAAGAAAATTGTCAGCGCTACCGTAAGTAATGGTTAATTCGTACTGCCAATCATGGTTGCCGAACTCGCCAAGACCGAACGTTGAGACCTTTTTATAGGCTTTCTTATTGGTGATATCCGTGTTTTCTGCTTCCATACCTATAGTTGCTGTTAAGTGATTCAGACTTTTTAATATGCGCATATTGATTTCCCCCTTAAATTTTGGCGCAACCGCGTTGTTGAGTGCTTTCCTGCATTTTTATGTGCCAGATAGGGTCTCTTATGCTCCGAGATTTTACATTTTGCGCCAGTTAGTTAGTGAAATTTGCCACATTGGGTAAATAAAAACAGCTGGGACGCAACAGAATAACTGTTGCATCCCAGCTGTGAACTATTACAGCCCGGATGTGTGGCGGACTTCCGCGTACAATGTTGGCGAAAATGAAACACAATCCAATGGAATCATACCACTGGAACAAATCCGGTAAAGTGAAACCGGTGCCTGCACTGCAGGCGCTGCTCATGAGCAGCAGGCCAATTACAATTTTTAGTTAAAATTATCGTAGCACATCGAGTAGTTTACGTCAACAAAACATCTTGAAGTTTACACATTTTGATGATTATAAGCATAAAAGTGACGAATTTGGCTATTTTGTAACAGATTGCTTACATTGAGTGATAAGATTTCTTACATGGTGGTTATCATTACCAGAACGCTTTTCACATAGTGAATATTTATGTATGTTTTAATGGAAATCTATCGTATTGCCAGATAAAAGTGCACATAAAGTGCACATTTTGAGAGTAGAAGAGATGTTTTCACCAAATAAAAAAAGGCTCTGAAACTAAATCACAGAGCCTGATTTGGTATGGTGATCCAGGAGGGATTCGAACCCCCGACCCACGGCTTAGAAGGCCGTTGCTCTATCCAACTGAGCTACTGAACCATGTAGATTTGCAGAAATTATTATATCACATTTTTTGCTAAATGCAAGGTAACAAACAAAAATGTTAAGAAAAGTTATTACGGGAAGTCTGCCAGATTCTTTTTATTCATTGTTTCATGTGTTATAATAAATCAAATATGCTAACGTATTAACGTATTATAATTAATAATGTCTGGAAATATTTGGAGATATTACAATGAAGCAGTTACCCGGCAAAGCAATCCTTATTTTACTGATAATCATCGGTTTTAATATTTTGTTTGGCATCGATGGAGTGGCACTGCTTGACCCGGATGAACCGGTCTATGCGGAAACCGCCAAAGAGATGATTCGTTTTAATGAATATCTTTCCCCCCGGATTTACAATGAATACTGGTATGATAAGCCGCCCATCTTTTACTGGCTGCTGGTAGGATCATTGAAGCTGTTCGGCGGTTTTTCCGAATTGGCGGCCCGCCTGCCTGCATCTCTGATGGCCATCGGTGCGGTTCTGATGACAACGTTTTCTGCAGCCCGGCAGTTTAATGCCAGGGCAGGCTTCTGGTCCGGGCTGGTTATGGGGACCACCGTCATGATTATGTACATGGGCAAGGCTTCGGTGACGGATACGACACTGCTGTTTTTCATGACAGGCGCGCTTCTTTGTTTCATGCATGACAAATACTGGCTGATGTATCTGTTCTGCGGGCTTGCGGTGATGACAAAGGGGCCTATCGGGGTGGTGTTCCCTGGCGCGATTGTCTTTTTGTACCTGCTGATTACCCGCGATCTGGGGCGCCTGTTCCGTATGCATGTAATCCCGGGTTTGCTACTGGTAGCGGCGGTGGGAATGCCTTGGTATGTATTTATGTATCAGAATCACGGCATGGACTTTATTTATGAGTTTATCGGTTTCCATAACATCAGTAGGTTTGCCGCGCCGCTTCATCCGAACCGGGTGCACTGGTGGTTTTACCTGCCGGTCATTATCCTGGGGCTGTTCCCTTGGACCGGCATGTTGCTGAAATCGATTAAAGATGCTTTTACCAGAAGCATAGGAAAGGAAAGTGCCAGGCTGCTGTTCCTACAGGTCTGGTGGATTTTTGTGTTCGTATTCTTTTCCATCGCCAAAACGAAACAGGTTTCCTATATGTTGGTGCTGCTGCCAGCGCTGTCTATGATTATCGGCTGGAATATTGAACGGATGACCTGCGACAACGGGAAATTACAGTCCGGATGGGTAGCCGGGACCTTCATTATGTACCTGCTCATGGGAATCGGATGGATCGTGGGCGGACGTCAGCTGCCTGAGGTGGCAACATGTGGTATGATCCTGGGAGTCGTTACTCTTCTGCTGGGTGCGCTGATTTTGCTGGTGCTGAAGAAATACTGCAATGTGGAAACGGCAGCCTGGCTTCATGTGGTTACAGGGCTGGTAACCATGGTAATGGCTTTTGGTGTCATGATGCCACAACTTCAGGACCGGTTTAGCGTGAAAACAGTTGCACAGACTTATGTGGCAGCAGAAAAAGACGCGTCGAGGGTGCTTTACATCGATAAGTTCCTGCGCCCGGGCTTCATGTTGTACACGGATATTCCGGGTATTGAGGCGGATACTAATAGTGAAAAGTCTTTGGACGCAGTGAAGCAGGACAACCGTTCCAAATATATTGTTATGCGTGAATTTATGTACACTAAGATGAAAGAGAAAATGGGCGGCGAAGATTGGGAACTGCTGGAAAATAAGGCAGGAATCTGCATTTATAAGAGCCGCTAACGGCTGGCTTCGTAATAATTTGTAACAACTTTTGACGTTTTAGCTTGCAAATCAATACAGAAATAGTATTAACTGAAACACGAGGTTGAACCAATAATGGCTTCAGAAACCGTGCTGTATATGGTGATTCCCTGTTATAATGAGCAGGAGGTTTTGCCAGATTCAGCGGAAAAACTTAAAAATAAAATTTCAGATTTAATTACGCGAAAGAAAATCAGTAAAAACAGCAAAATATGTTTTGTGAATGACGGAAGCCGGGACCGCACCTGGTCGATTATCCGGGAACTCTGTCAACGGGATCCGGTATATTCCGGTATCTGTCTGGCTCACAATGAAGGGCATCAGAATGCGGTGCTGGCCGGCCTTATGACGGTACAGCCCTACTGCGACGCGGCCATCAGCATGGATGCTGACCTGCAGGACGATATTGATGCCATAGACGCTATGATAGATAAATATGACGAAGGCTGCAATATTGTGTACGGCGTCAGGGATAACCGGGAAACAGATACTTTCGTCAAACGGGTTACGGCAGAAGGCTTCTATCGCTTCATGAAGATGATGGGAGCAGACGTAATCTTTAACCATGCTGATTTCCGCCTTATGGACAAAGATGCGCTGGCTGCGTTTGGGGAGTATCAGGAAGTGAACCTGTTCCTTCGCGGCATTGTGCCTATGATCGGGCTAAAGCATGATTGCGTGTATTATAAGCGGAAAGAACGGCTGGCAGGGGAGAGCAAGTATCCGTTGAAAAAGATGTTTGCTTTTGCCTGGCAGGGGATTACTTCTCTTTCCTCCAAACCCATCAAGTTTATTGTTGATTTGGGGCTGGGCATCTCGGTAATCAGCGGGCTGGTGTTGATTTGGTCGCTGTTCCGGCATTTTACCGGACAGACAATTGCCGGCTGGACCAGTCTGATTATTTCTCTGTGGCTGCTGGGCGGGCTGATCCTGCTGGCTATCGGAATCATCGGTGAGTACGTGGGGAAGATTTATCTGGAAGTGAAGCGCCGTCCCCGGTATCTGGTGCAGGAGTTTATAGACGCCAACATGAATAAGGAAAAATAAAAAAAGACTTTCTGCGTCGGAACTGCCAGATTTTCATCCTGCGTTACAGAAAGTCTTTTCAGACAAAAAAATGGAGCGGGCGATGGGAATCGAACCCACAACATCAGCTTGGAAGGCTGGAGTTTTACCACTAAACTACACCCGCGTTTTAACGTAAAGCCTGTTTTCAATTATCGCTCAACCATGCGGCTACAACGTATTTAACGCTATAAGCTACCTGTTTTTGCGACAAAAATATTATAAATGATATCGGTAGATTTGTCAAATTTTTTGAGCAGGAATCAGGTGTGGGACAAAAAAAGGGACAAGTTCAATTTTGGCAGGCGCAATTTGAGGTCTTCCCTCCTTAAAGCCCTCTCGTGTCCGGGCAATCTCTTTTCCAGCTGCAGTTCTTTCAAGTATCATGCATCTTTCCAGTTCTGCTACAGCCAGCAGGGTGGTTATGAAGAAATTGCCCATGGCTGTGTTTTCTAATAGGCCGACGTTTAAAACATGGACGCGGATGCCTTTACTGAATAAGTATCGGATTGTAAAAACGCCTTCAGTGACATTGCGCGCAAACCGATCCAATTTTGTAACAACTAATGTGTCGCCTGGATGCAGCTGATTCATTATCAGGTTTTCAAATTTGGGCCGCGTTGTTGTTTTTCCGGAGAATTGTTCTTCAATGATCTCCTGGCATCCGTATTTCTTCAATTCCTTTTTCTGATCTTGTAGTGAATTTCCTTTTAGCTGGGTCTTTGCGCTGACCCTGGCGTAACCATAAATCATAGAAAAAACTCCTTTCATTTTGATAATGAGTAATGAGAACGCCTAAGATAGCAAAAGACCGTCTTTCAACGGCCATTCTCAAAACTGTTAAGTTTTGACAGCTGATTTGGAAGCTAAATTGTTGTTTTTCTAACAGCCGTAGATTTTTCTGCGGCTGTTTTGTTATAATTAAGGAAGTACTGATTTAATTAATGCCATTGTTTTTTTATCTTATATAAAAATCTCTTGCTTTTTTATTAATTATGTGATAAACTTTAAAAAAATAATATAGTACTTTAGTAATTTGTTTCAGCAAAGTAGGTAATGTTGCATAGTAAAGGAGTAAATTGATAACATTTCAGTTATCGATTGCTCTTTTTTGTTTTTTATGTTCTACAAATAACAGGAGGCATAATGATTACTTGGGAAAAATTTTTAGATTTAGATAACCAGGATATCTGCCGCTTGGCTTTATTATTAGCTATGACTCCAACACAAGCTTCCGAAAAAGAATTGATTGCAGATTATCATGCGCTGGGATATAAAAGCGCCGCAACGACTATTTCAGGATTTGCCATCGGTTCTCAAGCCAATATTGTCCGCAATGTAATTAACATGTGTTTAAACACACGTATTTTAGAAAAGAAACGCAATCATATCCATCCCATGGTTCATTGTGTATTGGAAACAACCCAAAGCACACGCGCCTTTGACGCAGTAGCGCAAAACTTTTGCTTTAAAGCGGCTGTCGTACGTAAAAAGGAACAGATTGCATTATGTTTCTACGGCGACTTGGCAATGCACGAACTTTCCATCCATAAAGCGGTTGGGCTCGGCTATCAAATCCTCGGTGAATAAAAAATGCAGGTCTAAGAAACTGCATAAAATATAATTTCATATAGTAAATCAGTAAGCAGCAGAATCTCTGTCAAAACAATTTCTGATACAGTAAGGAAGTAAAAGAAAACGGCATTATGACCGTTTTGTTTTGCTTCCTTTTTTTGTTAACAAACTTATTACTGCACTTACAGAAAAGAGGTGTTTAAAAACTTTTTATGCACATGAGTCCACATTTTTAACCAAAACTGAAATTTAGAAGGAGGATTTCAACATGGCAACAGCTTCAACAACTAGCAAAAACTCTGGAACCCCTATTACTCGAATGGGCAATATGCTTCTCCGGCTTTCATTAAAATATATGCCGGATGCCAGCATTTTTGCCGTAGTTTTAACATTTATCGCTTTTATTTTAGGCATTGTTCTCACCGACCAAGGGCCTATAAAAATGGTACAGAACTGGTATAAAGGATTTTGGGAACTGCTGGGCTTTAGCATGCAGATGGCCCTGATTATTATCACCGGTTCCTGTGTAGCCAATGCGCCTTTAATCAAACGAGAAATCAATCACCTTGCTTCTATTCCAAAAACCGGCAAGCAGGCCGTTTTCCTTGTAACACTGGTAAGCGTACTTGTTTCTTTTGTTCATTGGGGACTAAGCCTGATTGTCGGTGCCATTCTGGCAAAAGAACTGGCACGCAATTTGCGGAACAAAAAGATTCCTTTTGAATATGGCTTGCTTGCTGCTGGTGCTTATGTAGGTCAAATGACATGGCAGGGCATGCTGAGTTCTTCAGTCGGTTTATTCATCGCATCTCCTGGTCATATTTTACAGGATGCTATGGGTGTAATCCCCATGAGTGAGTACATGCTGAATCCCATGAACATTGCTGTAACAATCGGGCTGGCGATTTTCCCTGCACTTTTTGCCTGCCTTCTCCAACCTAAGGACCCCAGTGAATTCCAGCCGTTAGAACCGGAAGCTATCGCAGCAATAGAAAAAGAAGATTTACAAATCAAAAAACGTCCTGCCAACGCGACGGTAGGCGATATTTTAAACCACAGCCCGATTTTGGCTTATCTGTTAGTAATCTTAGGCTTTGCCTATATTATTTGGGCTTTTACCCACAAAGGTTTCGCCGCATTAGATTTTAATATGCTGAATGCCATTTTCCTTTTCGGCGGCATTCTGCTGTACGGCAACATTGCTAACTATGTAGCCGCCGTCAAAGACGCTGTAGGAGGAACAGCCGGTGTTATCTTCCAATTCCCGCTGTATGCCGGTGTTTTGGGTATCGTTAAATATTCCGGTCTTGTAATTGTATTGGCAAAAGCAATTGCCGCCATCAGCACTTCCACAACATTTTATTTATGGACGTTCTTGTCTGCCGCACTGGTCAATATGTTCGTTCCTTCCGGCGGAGGGCAGTGGGCAGTACAAGGACCAATCGCCATCGAATCCGCAAAACTTATGAATGCTGACTTGATTAAAACCAGCCTTATGGTAGCCTATGGTAACACATGGACCAATATGGCACAGCCGTTCTGGGCCATTGCCTTACTGGGAATTACAGGATTACAGGCAAAACATATTATGGGTTATACCATTGCCATCATGCTGCTTAGCGGGTTCATCTTTATTGCGGCAGCTTTAATCTGATAAACCTATCAAAATAAATCTGCAAAGGGGATATTATTATGAAAAACTTTTCATTGTTAGAAACAACTGTTGCGAAAGTTCACGAGGCTTATTTAAAAGGGAATCTGACCTGTCGTGAATTGTGTGAAGCGTATTTAGCCCGTATTCAGGCTTTTGACCAAAAAGGACCGGCCATCAATTCAATCGTCTGTGTAAATCCTAACGTACTGGAAGAAGCTGACCAGTTCGATGCCTACGTTCAGGAACATCATACATTATTCGGACCGCTTCATGGCATTCCTATCATGCTAAAAGATAATTTCAACACATACGATATGCCTACTACCGCCGGTTCCATTGCACTAAACGGCTGGATACCACCGGAAGACGCGTTCGTTACAAAAAAGCTGCGCAAGGCGGGAGCTCTTATTCTTGCCAAAACAAATCTCCACGAATTCGCAATTTGGGGTGAAACAATAAGTTCTGTTATGGGACAATCTGTTAATCCTTACGATCCGACCCGTACGCCAGGTGGATCTTCCGGAGGTACAGGCGCTTCCATCGCAACCAATATCGGCATCATCGGGCTCGGAACTGACACCATTAACTCTGTACGTTCACCATCTTCTGCAAACAGCCTGGTAGGCATCCGGCCTACTATCGGACTGGTATCCCGAGCTGGTATCGTTCCCTATTCCCTGACACAGGATACAGCCGGGCCAATTTGCCGTACCGTAGAAGATGCCGTACGTTGCCTCGACGTAATTGCGGGTTATGATAAAAATGACGATGCCACTGCCTGGAGTATCGGCCAGAAGCGCGGCAGTTATTTGCAATATTTGGATGCAGACGCCTTGCAAGGAAAACGTATCGGCGTACTGGAAAGCCTGTTTGGCAAAGAAAAAGTAAATGAATCCACGAATACCGTCGTCCGTAACGCTATGAAGGTATTTGAAGAAAATGGCGCAACGCTGGTTCCTGTTACCGATAACATTGATCAGGCTTGGCTCAGCAGCGAAGTTTCCGTACATTTAGACGATTTTAAACACGATTTGGATAGTTATTTGCAACAACTTCCTGCAAACTGGCCAATACACAGTATGAAAGAAATTTTGGATAAAGGTCTGTTCCATCCGTTTTCTGAAAGTAATATGCGTGATGCTTTGAAACTGGATGTCGGCACTCCGCGATATCTGGAAAAAATGTACAATAAAATTGGCGTCCGCACCCATATTTTAAAAATTATGGCTGATTTAGAATTAGACGCTTTAGTATATCCCCACCAGCAACAACTTGTATGTAAAATTGGCGGAAATCAACAGCAACGCAATGGCGTATTATGTTCCTCCACCGGTTTTCCTTCTATCTGTGTTCCCGCCGGTTTCGCTCCGGATAAAAATGCTCCCATTGGCGTACCGGTAGGCATGGAAATTATTGGACGTCCATGGAGCGAGCCGACTTTAATCGCAATCGCCTACGCATTTGAACAGCACTCGCACTTCCGCCGTCCTCCTGTATCAGCCCCGGCACTGTAAACCGTGCCCTGCACATGGAGGTCTTTTATAATGAATGAAGCACTGTCATTCTACCTGACAATTGGAATTTTTACTATAACATATATTACTATTATATTAGACAAAATCCCCCGGACAATCTGCGCTCTAGTAGGCGGCGGCATGATGATATACTGCCATCAGGTGACGCAGGATAGGGCTATCAAAGAATTCATTGATTTCAATACGCTCGGTCTCCTGGCAGGCATGATGATTCTGATTTCAATTGTAAAGCAATCTGGATTTTTTGAAGCAATGGCTTTATGGGCAGTAAAAAAAAGTCGTGGCAAAGGAACTGTCCTTTTGATACTGTTATCAGCTATCACCGGTATCGGAGCCGCGTTAATTGACTCTGTAACCGCTTCTTTACTCATCGCCCCAATGACTACTTCAATCTGCCGTATGATACGAATCAACCCCATGCCGATTATGATTTCAGAAGTATTGATGTCCAATATTGGAGGAACCGCATTAATGATTGGTAATCCGCCTAATGTGATGATTGGTTCTTCAGCAAACCTTGAGTTTATGGAATTTCTGAAAAACTTGGCCCCCGTTGTTGCGATAACCATGCTGCTTACCATTTTCATAATCTTGTTAATATACCGTAATTCGCTGAACTCCAGAGAACTTTCAGAAAACGAATTACAAGGAATCAATGTCCGTTCTGCTATTCACGACATGAAAAGTATGAGACGCTCACTAGGGGTCCTCGGGCTTACTGTTTTCGGCTTTGTGATACACAGCAACTTTGAACTGCAGTCCGCAACGATTGCCATGTCAGGAGCAATTCTCGCAATTGTATTTTGCAAAGTTGATCCGGAAGAAGCTTTAAAAGAAATTGACATGAATACATTGCTTTTTTTCATGGGGCTATTTGTGTTAGTTGGCGGTCTGGAAACAGCAGGAGTTATCAAAATGATGGCCAGACAGGGCATTACATTAGTAGACGGAGATACCAAAACAATGACTTTTGTAATTTTGATTCTGTCTGGTATTGCCTCCGCATTTGTTGATAATATTCCTTTTACCGCTACAATGATTCCTCTGATTCAAGATATGCAAAACATGATGGGAATTCAGGCAAATTATCTTTGGTGGTCCCTTTCTCTGGGCGCTTGTTTTGGAGGTAACGGAACGCTAATCGGCGCATCGCCTAACGTAATCATCATAGCCGAAGCAAAAAAAGCCGGGGTAAATATTTCCTTTACGCGTTTTATGAAAGTCTGCTTCCCCATTATGATGTTGACACTAGTAATATCAGGTATTTATCTTCACCTCCGTTATTTTTCATAAGTCAGGTCAATTTACATTATAGTATGGAGAATATTTATGATAAATTTAAACGAATATCTTTCAGTCGGTCAAAACGCTGTTGTACAAAAAGTCGTTCAAGCAGACGATGTTTCTGACAAATACATCAGTGCTTTCAAAGAACTTTTGTCAGCTCCACGTTTAATCCATTGGGCTATCGACGCATCATTAGACGCAATCGATCCTTATCTTCCGGAAGAATACGCAAGCGTAGGTACTTCTATCATGTTTGACTGCACTGCACCGACAAGTCTGGGCATGACGGTTACTGTCCATGTTACTATCCAAGAATTAGCTGAACGAGAAGTCGTTTTGTCTATTGAAGCATGGGATGAACAAGGACCTATCGGACATGGAACTCATAAACGCACAATCGTAGAAGCCGAAACCGTATTAAAAAAAGCACGAGAAAGGGTTAAAACCATTTCATCCAGAAGGATTTTAAACTGGGCAAAAAAATAAATATTTTACAAGGCAAGCCATAATTAACTCCTCTAAAACAAAAGCGCCATAGTTTAAACTATGGCGCTTTTGTTTTCAATGTTTTCTCTACTTCACAGATAAAAGTTACGAAAATTTATTAAGTAATTACCGATAAAAAACCTATTATATTTTTGGTTTTAACAACTTCAATAAGCACCTCAAATCGGGGGACAAAAAAGGGGACAATTTGGATTTTTATAATGTTTTAAATTGCTATGTTTTGTGATAAAATGAAATAAAAAAATCGGAGCCGAAAATTTTCAGCTCCGAGAAAGTCCAGTATTATCGGGTTTTATGCCTATTCAGTATTTTAAAGCTGATTTTGATTATCAGCTTGGAAGGCTGGAGTTTTACCACTAAACTACACCCGCATATTAATTTTGGATAACCAAAATCTACAAAATATAATACATGAAACGTTTTGGTTTGTCAAGTTTAATTAAAAGAGGAGGGGTTATCTTGACGAGAGTAAAAGAGACGATTGAACGCCATGACAAAGGTTACAACTGTGCGCAGTCCGTGGCCTGTACCTATGCTGATCTGGTAGGGCTGGATGAAGCAACCATGTTTAAGGTGACAGAAGGCTTGGGCAAGGGCATGGGCGGAACCCTGGCGACCTGTGGCGCGTTAAGCGGCGCCTGTGTGCTGGCAGGCATGAAACGCAGTACGGGAAATCTGGAAACGCCGGACAGTAAACTGGAAACCTATAAGCTTGCTGAAGAAATCGTAAACAAATTTCAGGAACAGTGCCATTCTTTAGTATGCCGGGAGCTGAAAGGGCTGGATACAGGAAAAGTTCTGACTCCCTGCCCGGACTGTATCATGAACGCGGCCCGTATCGCCGAAGAAGTGCTGGACTTAAAGGCGTAAGTGTTCTGCGTTGAAAAAGAAATTCTGGCTGAAACGCCGGTCCTGTTGTGGATAGTTATGCAACAAAACAGATATTCCATAAAAAACAGCCGATTGCAATTCACATATGCAACCGGCTGTTTCCTTTTAAATTAAGGTGGTCGGAGCGGCAGGATTTGAACCTGCGACCCTCTGCTCCCAAGGCAGATGCGCTACCAAACTGCGCTACGCCCCGACGTATTTCGGAACCGGCCTGCGTATTGCCGGACAGTTCTTCATTGCTTCACAGTAAAGCTATTATATATGAGCGCAACACGGTTGTCAAGAAAAAACGAAGACCGGCTTCCCGAACAGGAAAACCGGTCTTGCGAAAGGACAATATTATTTGAAGTAACGTTCCAGTAAGCCTTTGAAAGCTTTGCCATGACGGGCTTCGTCCCGGGCCATTTCATGAACGGTGTCATGGATCGCGTCCAGGTTCAGTGCTTTGGCGCGTTTTGCCAGATCAGTCTTGCCGGCGGTTGCACCGTTTTCAGCTTCTACGCGCATTTCCAGATTCTTTTTGGTGCTGTCGGTAATAACTTCGCCCAGCAGTTCCGCAAATTTAGCGGCATGTTCCGCTTCTTCATAAGCAGCTTTTTCCCAGTACAGACCGATTTCCGGATAGCCTTCCCGGAATGCTACGCGGGCCATGGCCAGGTACATGCCTACTTCGGAGCATTCGCCGTTGAAGTTGGCGCGCAGGTCGGCTTTAATATCTTCGGGAACGTCAGCGGCTACGCCTACAACGTGTTCAGCAGCCCAGGTCATATCGCCGGCCTGCTCTACAAATTTGGAAGCAGGAGCGCCGCACTGGGGGCATTTTGCCGGGGGTTCGGCCCCTTCATACACATAGCCGCAAACAGAACAAACAAATTTTTTCATGATGATTACCTCCGTATCTTTTTATTTCATTAAATATCTCTATGGTACGGATGCTACCGTTCCTCATAAAAAAAGTATAGCATTGCAGGGAACCCCCTGTCAACGAAACAATTTGTGAATTAACCTGTACCTTTGGAGGATTTTGGAGGTCTTTTAGTCAAAAGGAAAACCGTCATCATTTTCAGTACATCGAAAGCAGTACTGGACTGAATCAGCCATTCTCTGCAATTTGTTAACGATTTTTGAAAAACGCAATGAAATGCTTGTCAAATACGGTTAAAAACGATAATATTAACATGTATCTTTGTTTGCATTTTTAAGGAGAAGCTGATGAAAAGCGATAACAGTTTTCTGAAAGGCACGCTGATCCTCACCGTATCCAGTATCGTGGTGAAGGTCATCGGCGCGCTGAACTGGATATTGTTGAGCCGTGTGCTGGGTGGGGAGGGCATCGGCCTGTACCAGATGGGTTTTCCCATTTACCTGATGGCGATCACGGTTTCCTCGGCAGGCATACCGGTGGCGATTTCCATCGTGACGGCGGAAAAGGTTGCGCAAAATGACTTTAAAGGCGCGGAGCGGGTATTCCATGTTACGCTGCGCCTGCTGTTTGTAACCGGGCTGGTGTTTTCCCTGGCGCTGTTCTTCGGCGCGCAGAAACTGATCGACTGGCAGTTTATCCGGGACGCCCGGGCCTATTACTCAATTATTGCCCTGGCGCCGGCGGTATTTTTCGTAACATTTCTGGCCAGTTTCCGCGGGTATTTGCAGGGTTGGCAAATCATGACGCCTACTGCCTGTTCCGAAATTACGGAACAGTTGGTGCGGGTCGTAACCATGCTGTTTTTTGCTTCCTATTTCCTGCCCCGTGGTCTGGCTGCGGCAGCAGGGGGCGCCAGTATGGGCGCCGGCGCCGGCGCGTTCTGCGCATTGCTGGTGCTGATGTTTTTCTACCAGCGGCTGAAAAAAGACCTGAAAGCAAAGCAGAGCCTGCAAAACACGGATGCGGTTCAGGAAACATCTTCCTCCATCATTTCTCGTCTCCTTAAGCTGGCGCTGCCGGTTTCCCTTACCAGCCTGATGCTTCCCATCGTGGCCAATCTGGATCTGCTCATTGTGCCCCAGCGGCTGGAGGTTGCCGGGTTTGACGTGCGCCACGCCACAGAGCTGTTCGGCTACCTGACCGGCATGGCCGTACCGCTGGTGAATTTGTCTACGATTTTTACGGCGGCGCTGGCTATCAGTCTGGTGCCTGCCATTTCGGAAGCCCGCGCCCTGGGCTGGCAGGAAAGCATCCGCCACAAGACCGGTGTGGCGTTCCGGGTTGCCATGATCGTGACCTTTCCCTGCTTTATGGGGTTGTTTTGTCTGGCGGAAAAGGTGGCCGGGCTGATTTACAATGCTCCCGGCGCCGCGCCGGCTATCCAGGCCATGAGTATCGGCATCGTGCTGCTGGGCATGCATCAGGTCAGCACGGCGGTGCTGCAGGGCATGGGACGCACCAGCATCCCGGTTCTCAATATGATCGCTGCCTGTGTGGTAAAAGTCTGCCTGAACTGGACGCTGACCGCCATCCCCTGGCTGGGGATTCGCGGTTCTGCCATAGCCACCGTGGCGGACTTCGGTGTGGCGGCGCTGATCAATATGTACTTTATTTACAAACTGACCGGATATAGAATGTCTTTGCCTGTTTTCCTGAAACCGCTGGTTGCGGCCGGCGTCATGGGCGCTGCAGTTCTGGGCGTCCTGTATGCGGCATCCGGGCTTGGCGGCTGGGTTCTCCTGCTGTGTATTCCCATTGCTGCCATAGTATATGGCGTAGTATTGACAGCTATCGGCGGCCTTACGAAAGAAGACCTGGAAAGCCTGCCATATCTGGGAAGCCGTATCCTGCGCATCGGGCAGAGGCTGGGCGCATTTAAAGAGTGATTGTCTGACATACAATTGTCAAAGGTTTTACGTATACTGTTTTACAAATGTTGGATGTAAAAGTTGCAAAACTGAAAAATACTGGTGATATTTATGGTAGAGAATAACAAATCAGAAGAAGCGAATACGGAGCCGGTAATTCAGCTGATTATTCCCCGGGGCAACGGGCAGGAAAAAGTTGTTTCCGTAGCCCGTAAGAAAGCGGTGACGCTGGCAGGAGTCTTTGCAGTTGTATTTGTCTGTCTGGCCGGCGCGGCCGGATTTTATGGCTGGCAGTATCATCATTCAAAAATTGATAAGGCGGCGTATCAGGAATATCTTGATCATAAGTCGGAGCAGGAGGCAAAAATACAGTCACTGCTGGATGATAATGAAAAGATGCTACGGGACATGAGCGAGATCCATACGCTGGAAACCAAACTGCGCCGCGCGGTGATCCAGAACAGCGGCGACCGGGATTTTTCCAGCAGCCTTGATTCCATCGGCGCTACGCCGGGGGCCAAATCAACAGATCCGTCTTATAACGGAAAGGGTGGACCGGGCGCGGATATAAGCATGATGGATGTGGCAGCGGCACAAAATAAGAACCTGACATCCCAGATCGACCGGCAGAAGAAAAATATGCATGAGCTTCTGAGCATTATTGAAGGGCGGAACAACCGCCTTTCCATTTTGCCGGATCTGTGGCCGACAGACGGCGGTGTTATCAGCTCCCTCTACGGCGGAAGGACAGGACCCATCAACGGCGGTTTCGACTGGCATCCGGGTCTGGACATCGCTGTAGATATCGGCACACCGGTTTATGCTGCGGCCATGGGGACGGTGGAGATGGCCGGCTGGAACGGCGGCTACGGGCAGTACGTGAAAATCCGACATGGCAATGGCTATGAAAGCGCATACGGGCATATGAGCGGCATCGCCGTAACGGCAGGCCAGCAGGTACGCAAAGGTGAGATTATCGGTTTTGTTGGCAGTACCGGTTACAGCACCGGTCCCCACCTGCACTTCGAAGTGTTTGTGGACGGGGAGAATATCGACCCGTTATATATGCTGAAGAAAGCTAAATAGACGTTTTACCGGCTTCGGTCAAGGCAAAGCCGTACAAAGGCAATCCCAAAAGGGTTGCCTTTTGTGTTATAATTAAATACACGTTTTTCTATTATTTCAACATTCAGGAGCGAATCGTTATGCATGCAATTGTTAATGGGCGTATTGTATTAACTGACAAGATTTTAGACGGCTGTGCTCTTTTGTTTGATAAAAACATTATTGGAATTGTCTCCCGTGAAACGCTGGATTCAGCGAGGGAAGTCGGACAAAGCTGGAAGGGGAAACCGCTGGACATAACAGATGCATGCGGCAATTATGTTGCGCCGGGTTTTATCAACCTGCATATCCACGGCTGCGGCGGTGCGGATACAATGGATGCAGCGGAAGATTCGCTGGCGGTCATGAGCCGGTTCCTGGTACAGACCGGGGTTACGTCGTTCCTGCCCACAACCATGACTTGCGATATGCAGACAATCTGTAAGGCCTTAGAACGTGTCCGCAAAAATATGACCCCGATTATCCGGCGCCGTGATGAAAAATACGAGCCTGTAACTTCTGCGCAGGACTTTTGCGAAGAAATAAAGGCGGACATGAGTGTTTTCGGAAATAATCCAAAGGATTGTTCTTGTGCAGGGGAGTCTGAACCGTTTGATAATAAAACGGAAAAAATGCAGCAGTACCGGCTGCCTGGCGCGAAAGTACTGGGCGCGTACCTGGAAGGCCCCTTCATTAGCAGTAAATATAAAGGGGCTCAAAATGAAGACAGCATTATGTCGGCGGATTTTATGCAAATAAAAGATTTTGCAGATGTAATCAAAGTTGTCGTGCTGGCTCCGGAAACGCTGGAAAATCCGGAGCAGGTTAAGGAGTTTATCGCGCGATGTAAGGCCCGTAATATTATTGTGTCCCTTGGTCACAGCGCAGCAGACTATGATACGGCGCTGCTGGCGGTCAGGGAAGGGGCATCCCATGTCACACACCTATGCAATGCAATGACCGGACTGCATCACAGAACCCCCGGTCTGCTGGGCGCTGCCCTTGATTCAGCTGTTACCTGTGAACTGATCGCAGATAATCTGCATGTGCATCCGGCAGTTCAGCGGCTTATATATCATACGAAAGATATATCCGAGATCGAGCTTATTACCGATTCCATGCGGGCCTGCGGAATGGCTGACGGTATTTATGAACTGGGCGGACAGACCGTTATTGTGGAAAACGGAGCAGCGCGGCTGACAGACGGAACGCTGGCAGGCAGTATAGTCACCCTGAACCGTGCCATGGCAAATTTCCGGAAGAATACCGGCGCGACGATTCCGGAGGTTGTACGCATGGTGACAGAAAATCAGGCCCAGGAACTGGGACTGTTTGAAAAAGTTGGAAGCCTGAGCCCGGGCGCGGCTGCGGATGTTACCATATTTAACGATGATTTTGTGATTTTACAAACCTTTGTAAATGGCCGGGAGGTTTACAAGAATCCGGTTATTTAGTAAAATTAAAAAGACAGGAAGCGTGTTTTTCACTATGCTCTGCGCAACGCAAGACATGGATGAAATATATGCTGCGGCGTGAAAACAGTAACGGCGGGATAATAAATTGGCAAGAGAGGTACGTTTATGTTATTAAATGAGATTTATCAAAAGCATCCGGATGAAAAAACAGCTTTTATTTTTAAAGATGAATTTATGACCTATGGCGATTTTCGCAAAAAGGTAAAGGACTGGGCGATGTTTTTACAGGCTCAGGGTGTCAGGCAGGGGGACCGGGTCGGTCTGTTCAGCAAAAATTCTCCGGACTTTGTGGCTGCTTATTTTGCCGTGGTAAAAGCGGGGGCCATCGTGGTGCCTTTCAACTTCCAGCTTATTGCGCCGGAGATTGCTTATATTGTAAAAGATACAGGAATGAAGATCCTGCTCACAAAAAGCCGGCTGGATGTGAATCAGGCATTGCTGGATCTGGGCTGGGAGCAGGAGCTGAAACAGTTTACCTTTGATGAAATGGCGGCGCCGGAAGGCGCGGAACTGGTTGAATATGAAATGACTGAAATGAGCCCGGCTGCTATTATCTACACGTCCGGAACGACGGGCCGTCCCAAGGGCGCTATGCTGAGCCAGGGGAATATCGTGCACAACACCCAGGACTTTATGTCCCTCACGCCTATGCGGGAGGATGACGTGGCCTTATGTGTGCTGCCGATGTATCATTGCTTCGGCTGGATATGCTCGGTTTGCTGCAACCTGTACATTGGCGCTACGCTGGTGGTTCAGGAAACGTATCAGTTTGGCGACGCGATGAGCCTGATTAAAAAATACCGTGTGAACACCATGTGCGGTGTGCCTACCATGTATCAGTTGTTCGTTAAAGGCGCGGAACCGGAAGATCTGGCGAACTTTACACTGTTCGTCAGCGGCGGCGCCGCACTGCCGTTAGTGTTGTACGATGCCTTCGCGAAGAAATTCGGGCGTCATGTTATGGAGGGTTACGGGTTATCGGAAGCTTCGCCGGTTGTAACATTTAACCGCATAAATAAGAACAAGCAGGGCTCCATCGGAGCATCGATTCCCAATGTGGAAGTAAAGATTGTGGATGAAAACTTCAACGAGGTGCCGGTTGGGGCAGTTGGTGAACTGTGCGTAAAAGGCCCCAACGTGATGCTGGGTTACTGGAACCGCCCGAAGGAAACCGCCTGGACGATGCGGAACGGCTGGCTTCACACGGAAGACCTTTGCTACAGGGATGAAGACGGCTGGATATTTATTGTAGACCGGCTGAAGGATATGATCATCAGCAGCGGTGAAAACGTATATCCCCGTGAGGTGGAAGAAGTGCTGGCGGCTCATCCCGACATCAGGGAAGCGGCGGTCATCGGCATTCCGGACAAACTGCGGGGCCAGGCCATCTGTGCTTACATTGTGCCGGAAGACGGTTGCGCCAGGGACAAGCGAATGATCCGTAAATATCTGCTTTCCAGGGTAGCGGCTTATAAGGTCCCCAAAGAATTCATCTTCTGTGACCACCTGCCCAGGAACAACACGGGTAAAGTGCTGAAACAGGTCTTGCGGGAGCAGTCTCTGAATAACCTGATCAACCGGAAGTAAAAATAAAAAACAGGGGTGTAACAGATTCTGTTACACCCCTTCTTCTTTTTTCCTTTATCGTTTGGTAATCAGTTCCTTGCCTGCCTGCAAGGCTTTTTTGTTCGCTTCTTCTGTTCCTTTGGGAACCCGGTTCAGCACAGCCTTTTCCAGCGCTTCTTCGGATACGCAGTGGGTTAAGGCCACAACAGCCCCTAACGCTACAATGTTGGCGAATAAGGATTTGCCACAGGCGCCGATGGCCGTGTGGGTGATGGGCAGATCGATGCGTTCTTTATAGGTCCCCGGCACTTCTGTTACAAACAGGGAATCCGTAATAACAATACTGTCTTTGCCGCAGTCCTTGGTATACTTGTTCGCCGCTTCCTGGCTCATGGCCAGTAACACATCCGGGCAGGTAACCCGGCCAAAATAAATCTTTTCGTCGGAGATGATGGCTTCTGCTTTGGAAGAACCGCCCCGGGCTTCCGGTCCGTAGGACTGGGACTGGATGGCTTCTTTGCCATCGAGGATCGCTGCTTCCGCTAAGATGATACCGGCTGTGATCAGGCCCTGGCCGCCGGTTCCGGAAAATCTAAAATTATGTTTCATGATTATTTCCCTCCCTGTGCGCGCCGGATGACTTCATCATAGGCTTCGGTGTATTCCTGTACGTCGTTGGTTTCAAACAGTACGCCGATGGGGAATTTGCCTGCGGCGATGGCTTCGGCTTTTTTCTCTTCGTCCATCTTGTCCCAGGCTGCTTTCATTACGCCGTGGTCCCGCTGCCATTCCATCATTTTAGCCGGTGTACCCGCTTTGTTCTGACGTCCGAAGTTGATGGGGCAGGCCGATACGCATTCGATGATG
>JAEEGI010008139.1_pt1 | contig 23244 bp, 27 predicted proteins | sample 8958751 | NCBI WGS metagenome assembly JAEEGI01 (sample SAMN16246545, study PRJNA631951) | gut metagenome | biome: gut microbiome; feature: rumen; material: KS-attached | host: Bos | place: Iran: Karaj | collected 2018-10 | reverse complement strand
AATAAATTTGCCCTTGATCTGCTGAAGCAGAAAAGAGTGCTGGTCGTGTCAGGGAGAGGCTTCAACTGGCCGGATCCGGATCACTTCAGGATTGTATACCTGCCGCGTGTGCAGGTGCTGCAGGAAGCGGCGAAAAAGCTGAGTTCGTTTTTTGAGACCTATCAGCAGTAAAGGATTTGAGATATGAAGGGAATTATACTGGCAGGTGGATCGGGATCCAGGCTGTATCCGCTGACGAAAGTGACGTCAAAGCAACTGCTGCCGATTTATGACAAGCCGATGATTTATTATCCGCTGAGCACGATGATGCTTGCGGGAATACGGGAAATCCTGATTATCAGCACACCGGATGACACTCCGCGCTTTGAAGCGTTGCTGGGAGACGGCAGCCAGTTCGGCGTGTCGCTTTCCTACTGTGTGCAGCCCTCTCCGGACGGTTTGGCACAGGCGTTCATCCTCGGAGAGAAATTCCTGGAGGGTGGACCCGGGGCAATGGTGCTCGGAGATAATATTTTCTATGGAAATGGCTTCCGGCCACTGCTGCTGGCAGCCGTGAAGGATGCGGAAGAAAGAGGCAGAGCGACGATATTCGGGTACTATGTGCCGGATCCGGAACGTTTTGGTGTGGTGGAGTTTGATGATGACGGCAAGGCACTGTCCATTGAAGAGAAACCGAAGAAGCCAAAGAGCAGCTATGCCGTTACCGGGCTTTACTTTTACCCTGCAGGCGTGAGTGCAAGGGCAAATCAGGTGAAGCCGAGCGCAAGAGGAGAACTGGAAATTACGACGCTGAATGAAATGTATCTCAACGACGGCCTGCTGGATGTACAGTTGCTCGGCCGCGGATTTGCCTGGCTGGATACGGGAACAATGGCATCTCTGCTTCAGGCATCCAATTTTGTTGAGATGATACAGACCCGGCAGGGTGTTATGATTTCCGCACCGGAAGAAGTTGCCTATGTGAATGGCTTTATCGACAGGGATACGCTGATGGAAAGCGCTAAGGCTTATGGGAAAAGCCCTTACGGGGAACATCTGAAGGCGGTGGCGGAAGGCCGCTTCCGGTATTGATATTGAAGAGAAATCAAAGAATGAGGAGATGGTTTTAGGAATGAGAACCATCTCCTTTTACTATGTGGGAGGGCAATGCGGAAAGACGGTTTTGATTCGAAAAATAATTAATTAACACTTGCGCAATGATGGCGGATTAGCTATAATATATTGTCAGTATTATGCGTCTTTATAACTATATCATGTGACAGAGGCGAAACGGTGGAGCGGGCACGAATCAGAATAAACGGAATTGTCCAGGGTGTCGGCTTCCGGCCGTTTATCCACAGGCTGGTCAGCGAACACAGGCTGAACGGAATGATCCGCAACAACTCCTCCGGCGTTGAAATAGAGCTTGACGGAGAGAGAAGTGAGATCGAGCGGTTTGTGGAAGAAATTCCTTTGAAAGCGCCCGGGCATGCGCTCATCAAAGAGCTGAAAACGGAGTACGGCCTGCCATGTGCCGGCTATACCGGCTTCACCATTACGGAAAGCGAACGGGAGGCAGAGCGAAACACCCTGATCTCACCGGATCTGTGTATCTGTGATGACTGCCTGCGGGAACTGTTTACGCGGGGTGACAGACGCTGGCACTATCCGTTTATCAACTGCACCAACTGCGGGCCTCGCTTTACCATCGTGCGGGATGTGCCGTATGACCGGAAGAATACATCGATGGTAAAGTTCCCCATGTGCCCTGACTGTGAAAGGGAATACCGGGATATCCTCGACAGGCGATACCATGCGCAGCCGGATGCCTGCCCTGTCTGCGGGCCGCGCGTTCTGTTTTATAATGCAGAAGGTGAGCTGCAGGCAGAAAAAGAGGAAGCTTTCCGGTGCGTGCAGGAACTGCTTGCCGGAGGAGGCATTGCAGCCATCAAAGGGCTGGGCGGCATCCATCTGGCCTGCAGGGCGGATGATCCTCAGTGTGCCCTGAGATTAAGAAAAAGAAAACAGAGGGATGAAAAGCCTTTTGCCGTTATGTGCCGAGATGTAGAAACCGTGAAGCGGTACTGCGAAGTGACGGCGGAAGAGGAAGCTGTGCTCACAAGTGCGCAGCGGCCTATTGTGCTTCTGAGAAAGAAAAAGGAGCTGGAGGAACGCCTGCAGCATCTGAGCGACAATAAAATGCTTGGCGTGATGCTTCCGTATACGCCCCTGCATTATCTGCTTTTTGAGCATACAGACGATATGCTGGTAATGACCAGCGCCAACCTGAGCGAGACACCGATTATCTCCGGCAATCAAGAGGCACTGGAGAAACTGAAAGGAATAGCGGACGGTTATCTGCTTCACGACAGGGAGATCGTTACAAAATGTGATGACTCGCTTTGTGCCGTGGAAGGCGGGATATCTTTCTACCGGCGCAGCCGGGGCTATGTGCCCTACCCGATTACCTGCAGCGGCTTTGCACACAGCGTGCTGGCCTGCGGAGCGGAACAGAAGGCGACAGTCTGCCTGACCAAAGGGGAGAATGCTTTCCTTTGCCAGCATATCGGAGATCTGAAAAATGCCGAGACCTATCAGCATTATCTGGCGCAGATCAGGCATTTTGAACGCATGTTTGATATTAAACCGGAAGCGGTAGTCTGTGACATGCATCCGGATTATCTCTCCACGGAAGCTGCGGAGATGTTCAGTGAGGAGAATTCCCTGCCTCTGATCCGTGTGCAGCATCACCATGCGCATATGGCTGCCTGCATGGCGGATAACGGGCTGACAGGAGAAGTAATCGGTCTGATCTGGGACGGAACCGGCCTGGGGGAAGACGGAACCATCTGGGGAGGCGAGTGCCTCACGGGAGGGTATGAAGGCTTCCGGAGGGCGGGCTCTATACGCCCAATCCCGCTGATCGGCGGGGATCGGGCAATTACCGAAATTGAAAGAATCGCTTTTGCGCTGCTGCGGGAAGCCGGGTGCGAAGTGCAGAACAGTCCGCAGGCAGAGCAGTATGAAAAACTGCTTGCCGGCAGAACGGCCTGTCCGCTGTCTTCCGGGATGGGGCGACTGTTTGACGGTGCTGCGGCAATACTGGGAATCAGGAAAACTGCCGGATATGAAGGGCAGGGTGCAGTCTTGCTGGAAGCAGCTGCGTATGACAACGAAGAAGGTCTGCTTCCCTATGATATGAAGGAAGAAAATGGCCTTTTCCTGTTTGACTGGCGGGAAACAGTGCGTGCCCTTGCCGGGGCAGTAAAAAACGGTACAGAGACCGGTTTGTCGGCAGCGCGCTTTATGAACACGCTGATTGATATGGCAGTGCATCAGTGCAAAGCTGTGAGAGAACAGACGGATCTGAAGCGGGTTGTGCTCTCGGGCGGCTGCTTCCAGAATTTGTACCTTTTGCGGCGGTTGCCGGAAAAGCTGGAAAAAGCCGGATTTGAGGTTTACCGCCACAGACAGACTGCCTGCAACGATGAGGGCCTTGCTCTCGGGCAGGCGGCGATAGCTGAAGCGGGATGGAGGAAATATGTGCCTGGCAGTGCCCTTAAAACTGATTGAAATCAACGGTAATGAAGCTGTTGCGGAATCCCTGGGGCTGCGAAGAAAAATACGCGTTGATTATATAGACAGCCCGCAGCCGGGCGAATATGTGATGGTGCATGCCGGGTTTGCCATTGAACGCCTGCCGGAAGAGCAGGCGCTGGAAGACCTCGGTGAGTGGGAAGCCCTGAGAGCTGTGATGCAGGATGGCTGACGGGAGAGAAAAGCTCAGGGATGAGCTGATTGAGAAGATCAGCGCATTGCCGCTTCATACACCGGTAACACTGATGGAAGTATGCGGGACGCATACCATGTCCATAGCCAGAAACGGCATCAAGCAGCTTCTGCCGGAGAATGTGACGCTGCTCTCCGGCCCCGGATGCCCGGTGTGTGTAACGCCGGCGGGGGCGATTGACAGGATTCTGGAACTTGCCGGAAAAAAAGATGTGGTCATTGCAACCTACGGCGACATGGTGCGCGTACCCGGGAGTATCCCGGGAGATAACCTGGCAAGAAGAAGAGCACTTGGGGCACAGGTTAAAGTGGTGTATTCGCCGGTTGATGCGGTGGAATTTGCCGAAAACAACCCGGAGAAAGAGATTGTTTTTCTGGGTGTAGGATTTGAAACCACGGCACCGGGAACGGCTGCAGCAGTACTGACGGCACAGGAAAAAGGGGTACGGAATTTTTCCGTATTCTCCATGCTGAAAAGTGTGGAGCCCGCACTGCGGGCATTAATGACTATGCAGGATTTTGCCGTGCAGGGGCTGCTTTGCCCCGGGCATGTTGCGACGATTACCGGTGAAAAAGGCTTTGCCTTTTTACCGAAGGACTATAAAATGCCGGCAGTGATCGGCGGGTTTGAACCGGAAGAAATTCTGACGGCACTCTATCTGCTGCTGAGACAGATTGCGCAGCATCAGCCAAAACTGGAAAATGCCTACAGGCGTGCGGTTTCTGCAGAAGGGAATGTGCTGGCCCAAAAGGCGATGTCCCGCTGCTTTATCCTGCGTGGAGACGAGTGGCGCGGATTGGGAAGTATTCCTGCCAGCGGATTTGCATTGCGGGAGGAATTTGCAGCCTTTGATGCGGAGAGAAAATTCCCGATGCTGAAAGAGCCTTCCGAAGCGAAGCTGACAGCCGGGTGCCGCTGCGGAGACGTCATTACCGGAAAGCTGCGAAGTGAGCAATGTCCGCTTTTCGGCAGGCGCTGTACACCGGAGGATCCCGTGGGGCCGTGCATGGTAAGTACGGAAGGATCCTGCGCAGCGGCATATCAGTATGCGCAGTGAAAGAGACATAGCATGAATGATGATATTATAACGCTGGATTACGGCAGCGGAGGGAAAAAAACCTCGAAGCTGATTGAAACAATGGTTCTTCCGGCCATGGATAACCCATATCTCTCGGAACTGGGGGACGGAGCTGTTCTGCCGGGGGCTGACCGGATTGTTTTCTCAACAGACAGCTTTGTTGTGACCCCGCTTTTCTTCCCAGGTGCTGATATCGGAAAGCTTGCCGTATGCGGCACGGTGAACGATATTGCAATGTGTGGCGGAGAGGCAGTGTTTCTCTCCTGTTCCCTGATCATAGAAGAAGGACTGGAACGCTCTGTGCTGGAAAAGGTACTGGCGTCCATGAGCATAGCGGCTGAAAAGGCCGGTGTGAAAATTGTGACAGGTGATACCAAGGTGGTGGAGAGAGGCCGGGGAGACGGGCTTTACATCAACACCGCCGGAATCGGCAGTTTGCATTATCCGGGGCTTTCCAGAAAGGCGATGCGCAGCGGAGATGCGGTCATTCTTTCCGGAACAGCCGGAGATCATGGGATTGCAGTGATGCTGGCCAGAAACGGTATGTCCGAGGGAAGCCCGAAAAGTGACTGTGCTGCGCTCGGCGGGTTATGCAAGGCCATCTGGGAGAGCGGAGCAGGGATCCGCGTCCTGCGGGATCCGACACGCGGAGGCGTGGCAACTACGCTCAATGAATTTGTTGAGGGAACAGCGCTCGGAATCGAGCTGGAGGAAAGCGCTATCCCTGTCCTGCCGGAGGTACACGCAGCGTGCAGCCTGCTTGGCCTGGACCCTCTGTACTGTGCCAATGAGGGCAAACTGCTCTGTGTGACTGCCCCGGAGGATACGGATCACGTGCTTGATGTAATGCACGGGACGGAAGAGGGAAAGAACGCTGCAGTGATCGGGAAAGTGACTGAAGCTTTTCCAGGCAGGGTAATACTGAAAACGGCATTCGGCGGGAGCAGAATCCTGCAGAAGCTCTCGGGAGCCCAGCTGCCGAGAATATGTTGAAATTCATGAAATTATGAATAAAGAATCAGAGGTGAATTTATTTGCAGGGGTACAGAAGAATCGAAATCACGAAGGATGAGATCGTGCCGCTGGCGCGGCAGAAGAGGAGCGAAGGCGTGTTTCTGATTATGATACACGGCTTCCTGGACAAGGATGGCAGGCCGGATATTTCCTATGAATTTGAAAATGGGCCGGATGTGGATTCGTACCATATTGTAGGAGAGACGACTGTGCCTTCCATCAGCAGTATTTACGACGCAGCAGCAGAGTGGCCGGAACGGGAGCTGAATGAGCTTTACGGCTGGACATTTGAAGGGCTTGATGTATCAAAGAGGCTCTTCCTGCCCGAAGATCTGCTGGAGGAACAGGGAAAGGGGCAGATCATGATCAAACCCCTCGAAGAGCTGAGAACACTCAACGGTGTTCCAAATGAGAGCAAGGAGGAGACGGCGCCATGAGCTATATCATTCCGATCGGGCCTTATCATCCCGCCCTGGAGGAGCCGGTACACGCAACGCTGTATACTGAAGGGGAAATGATCAAAGATGCAGAGGTGTTTGTCGGCTATAACCACCGCGGCATCGAAAAGCTGGCCACACAGCGCAATGCCATTCAGACAGTTGTGCTGGTGGAGCGCGTATGCGGTATCTGCTCACATTCCCATGCCTTTACCTATGCGATGGCAGTGGAAGCAATCAACCAGACGGAAGTGCCTAAGAGAGGGCAGTATATCCGTGTGATCACGGCTGAGCTTGAGAGGCTGCACTCTCATTTCCTGTGGCTGGGTATTGCCTGCCATATCATCGGCCATGAATCAATGTTTATGCATATCTGGGATGAACGCGAACTGGTGATGGATCTGCTGGAAAAGCTCAGCGGAAACCGTGTCAACTACGGAATGGTGACGATCGGCGGATCCCGCAGGGATATTGACGACGATCTTCGCCGTGAGATGCTGGATGGCTGCAATAAGCTCAAAAAGCCGCTTGCCAGAATCATCGATCTGGCGCTGAACGACAAGACCATTGCCATGCGCACCAAGGGAGTCGGTGTGCTGAAGAGAGAGGATGCCATTCGTCTGGGTGCCATCGGACCTCATGCACGAGCTTCCGGAGTAAAGATCGATGTGCGTAAGGATGCCCCCTACTCCTGCTATGATGAGTTTGAATTTGATGTGCCTGTGGTTGAGAGCGGAGACGTATTTGCCAGAGTAGTCGTAAGGGCACTGGAATGCATAGAGAGTATCAAGATCCTTGAACAGGCGCTTGAGAATCTCCCCGAGGGAAAGATCAATAACGGTTATAAGATCCCTAAGATCCAGGAAGGTGTTGCGGTCTGCCGTCATGAAGCACCACGCGGACAGCTTGTGCATATGGTCGCCGGAAACGGAAAAATGGAAAACTTCCGCTTATCCGTTCATGTACCTAGTTACCGCAATACGCCGACGGTTCCCTTTATGCTCCGCGGGAATACGGTAGCCGATGCAGGGCTGATCATTGCCAGCATTGACCCGTGCTTCTCCTGCCTGGACCGCTGATGCATGAGCTTGCCATAACCGAGGGAATTATCAAGCTGGTGACCGACCAGGCCGAGAAACAGGGATTTCGGAAATGCCTGGGGATCACTATAGCGGTTGGAGATTTTTCAGGCATTGTGCCGGCGTGCATCGAAGAGGTCTTTCCGCTGGCTGCGAAGGGCAGTGCTGCGGAAGGCGCAGAACTCAGCTTCACCAAAAGCGAAGATCAGTTCCGCTGTTATGTGGAATATCTTACGGTAGAATAAATAAATAAAGGGGGAGTTCCTCTTGCCAAAAACAAGATTTACAGCAATACTGTCCACCTTTATCCTCTGCATGGGGATATGGGTACTGATTACATGGAGCTTCAGTGTGCAGGAACTGGCAGCCGGTGCGCTGGTAAGCCTTGCGGCAGCACTGTTTGTCTCCGGGTTTTTCAAACATGAAGACGGTTACCGTTTTTACGGCCTGTTCGATATCCTGAAGCTGGTCGTGTTGTATACGGTGACATTCGTGGTTGAATTGGTGAAAGCCAACATTGATATGGCTAAACGCGTATACGGGGGCTGCAAGGTGAACCCCGGTATTGTCAGAGTTCCAACGGATATGACAAGCGATCAGGGCCTGGCACTGGTGGCAAATTCCATTACCCTGACGCCCGGAACCATCACGATGGACGTGGCGGAAGAGGAAGGAAAGAATTACTATTACATCCATTGGGTTGATGTGACAGCCGAGAGCGGAGAAGCAGCCGGAGAGATCATCAAAGGCAATCTGGAAAGAAGCGCAAAGAAGGTGTTTAAATGATGGTTGAACTGTTAATTGCTGCCGTATTTTTTGCGCTGATGGCTTTGAGCCTCAGTTACAGGATAGCCAAAGGGCCGTCCGCTGCTGACCGGGCAGTGGCGGGGGATTCATGCGACAGCCTTTTGTGTTGTGCCATGATCCTGTTTTCCATGTATTCCGGAAGGGGAATCTACCTGGATATCTCCCTGATCGGAGCTGCTCTCGGAATTATAGATACTTTGCTTGTCGGCAGGTATCTGGAAGGGAGGCTGTGAGATGATCGTTGTAAGGCTGTTGATTGATGTATTTATAGTGATCGGAGCTTTCTTTGCGCTGGCAGGAACGCTCGGCCTGCTGAAGATGCCCGATACTCTGTGCAGAATGCAGGCTTCCACCTGTATCCCGACGCTCGGAATGGTCTGCGTGGCAATTGCGGGAATTCTGTATGCAGCGGTATTTCAGCACAGCGCCGGAAATGCCATTAAAATTGCGGTGATTGGCCTTATGGTCATTCTGACTAACCCGCTGGGAGCCCATGCCATAGCGAAAGGTGCTTATGTTGCGGACAAGCGGGAAGACGGAAGCCTGAAGCTCAACCCCGACGATTACGGGAGGGACTTCTATGAATAATCTGATCGTTGTGCTGAACGTTGCGGTGGTGCTTGGAATGATTATTTCCGCTATCCTCGCATCAGAGCTGGAAAACCTGCTTTCGGCTGCGATTGCCCTGTCTGTAACGGGAATCTTTGCAGCGGCTGAATTTCTGATTCTGCATGCACCGGACGTTGCCATTTCCGAGGCGGCAGTTGGTGCTGCGCTCGTTCCGCTGATCTTCATTGTTACCATCAGAAAGATCACCAAGAAGGGAGGCGGCGGAAAATGAAGCAGTTTCTGATATGGTTTTCCCTGGGTTGCATCTTGCTTTGCGGCGTATACGGCATGGTAAACATGGGCGGTCTGGAAAGAACATATGAACCGGCCGATGTCACCGTTCCGGTATATGAACTGCAGCAGAATCCGGATGCTTTTGACGATACCAATGCAGACGGTGCTGCAGCTGCCATCGTACAGCAGGATCTTGCCAAGGCACATTCCGTCAACGCGGTTACGGCCATTGTGTTTGACTTCCGTGGTTACGATACAATGGGCGAAGCATTTATTCTGATTACGGCAGTTGCCGGCTCCGCTGTTATCCTGGCAGGAACAAAGAAGAAAGAGGAGAAGGAGGGAAAGCAGGATGAATAAGGGCAACCTGAAAATCAAGCATGTAATCGTCAGCTGCGGCTGCGACTTCGTGATCCCCTTCGCTATCGTATTCCTCTTCAGCATTATCCTGCACGGCCATCTCTCTCCGGGCGGCGGTTTCCAGGGCGGTGTGCTCATGGTTGCTGTATTTACGCTGCTGTATCTCGGTTATGGATATGAGAAAACCAGAAAGCTGAACATGGAAGTGCTGCACGTCGGCGAAGGGCTGGCATCCATTTTCTATGTGGCAGTGGCCATGCTGGGCGTAGCCTTTGCAGGGAACTTCTGCCAGAACGTTCTGTTTGACAAAGGCAATATCGGCGACCTTTGGTCTTCAGGTACTATCTTCCTGATGAACATGGCTGTCGGCATTAAAGTTCTGACGGGTGTAGGCGTGCTTGCACTGTATATGCTGTTTGTCCTGAACCAGACAGACAAGGATGATAAGTGAGGGGAAAGCTATGATAACCTTTAACTATATTGCCTCGTTCTTTCTGATTGCACTTGGCTTTTATACGATTATAACAAAATTCAACATTGTGAAGACGGTTATCGGGCTTTCTATTGCCGATTACGGCGTGAACCTGCTGATCATTTCGATCGGATATGTACCGGGAGGCACAGCCCCGATCTTCACAAACGGTGAGCTGACAGCACTCAGCTATTTTGTGGATCCGATTCCGCAGGCGCTGACGCTGACATCCATCGTTATCGGGGCCTGCGTGACAGCAATGTCCATGTCGCTGGTCATGAAGCTGTATGACAGCTACGGTACTCTGGATACCAGAGAAATCAGGAGGCTGCACGGATGAGTAATTTTCTGAACTATATGCACTTCCCGGTCTTCTCGGTTATGGTGCTATTCCTCGGAGCATTCCTGATTGTGGTGCTCGGGAGAAATAAGTATGTTCGCGGGGTTATCGCGATGCTTTCCGTTGGTACAGCTCTGGCATGCATGCTGGCGCTGATCAAACCGGTGATGTTCAACGGGGAGATTATCTCTTACTGGATGGGCAACCGCTCTCTGGCTGGTGGCTATGCCATCGGCATCGGAATGGAAGTCGATGCACTGTCACTGTTCTTTGGGCTTCTGATTACGATTGCAGTTTTTGTGTCGTGCCTGTATTCTATCCAGTATATGGCACATGATGACAACATTCCTCAGTACTATACCCTTTTCCTGATGCTTGCAGGCGGCGTTCTCGGCCTGGTTCTGACGGGAGATATTTTCAACATGTTCATCATGGTGGAAATACTCACCTTCGCAGCTGTAGCGCTGACAGCTTTCCGGAACAGAGTTTACGGAGCGCTGGAAGCCGCATTCAAGTATCTGGTAGTCGGATGCATGGGTTCCACCTGCATTCTCACAGGTATTATCATTCTGTATGCCAACGCGCATACGCTGAATCTTGCTCAGTTGTCTTCCCTGATTCCGGGCAATATGAATACGTCTGTCAAAGTTGCGCTGGCGCTGCTGCTGGTAGGCTTTTCGACCAAAGCGTTTGTGGTGCCTTTCCACCCGCTGGCAGCGGATGCACATGGTGCTGCACCGGCATCAATCTCTGTGCTGATTTCCGGTGTGCTGACAAAGAGCGGTATTTACGCTATCATCCGCCTGTGCTACTTCCTGTTCCAGACGATGAATATGGGAAGCTTCCGCGGGCTGCTCGTGCTGGTCGGCTGTGTGTCCATGTTCCTGTGCGCAACGATGGCAATTGCCCAGCATGACTTCAAGAGGCTGCTCGCTTTCAGCTCCATCTCCCAGATCGGCTATGTGCTGACGGCTGTCGGCCTGTGCACGGCGCTTGGCTTCTCAGCAGGTCTTTATCATGCAATGAACCACATGCTGTATAAAGGGCTGTTGTTCCTTGCAGCCGGGGCAGTTCTCCACGAGACCGGGACGACCAACCTCGACGAACTCGGCGGTATGAGCCGCAAAATGCCTTATACCACGGCACTGTTCCTGATCGGTGCATTTTCCATCGGCGGTATTCCTCCGTTCAACGGCTTTGCTTCCAAGTGGCTGATTTATCAGGCCTGCTACATGAAAGCAGTTGAGAGCGGGAACATTGCCTATCTGCTGGTCACGGTTGTCTGCATCGTCACATCGGTGATGACGCTGGCCATGTTCATCAAGGTAATCCAGAGTGTGTTCTTCGGCCAGCTGCCTCTCAAGTATGAGCATGTGAAAGAAGTGCCCTTCGGAATGCGTCTTGCCATGACCATTCCTGCAGTGCTCTGCATCGTGATGGGCATCTTCCCGAAAGCAGTTACAACTTACCTGTCACAGCCTGCTGCTACGGCGGCATTCAGCGTCGGCAAGTATATCGATGCAATGATGGGTGAAGGCTATGCTGCCGGCCAACTCGGACCGTTTGTTGCAGATGCACAGAATGTTGTGTTCGCAGAAAGCGGCGTGTGGAGCCCGGTTTCCTGGCTGCTGTTTATGGGCATTGCCCTGCTTGCGGTTACGATCGTTGCCGTATCCGGTAAATATGAAAAAGTCAGTGTAGCGGCTCCTGCCGGAAAGACGGATGCAAAGCATGATCTGTTCTTCGGCGGTGAAGAGAGCGAGTTCAGCCAGGTCGGCGGCTCGGATCTGTTCTGGGGCTTCCGTTATAACTGGAGACATTACTTCCGCTATATGCACGATATACACAGCGGTGTTGTGAATGATTACGCACTGTGGGCAGTAGTTGCATTGGCACTGGCAATGCTCTTCATGCTGGTTGTGCTGTAAGAGGGGAGGCTGAGATATGCAAATTCTGTTAAAAGCGCTTCTTGATCTGGGATTTATCCTTATCTTCCCGGGATTCCTGTTCTGCATTCTGGGCGGTCTGCTGCTCGAGGGCTTTGAGAGAAAGACCGTTGCCCGTATGCAAAAACGCGTTGGCCCACCGATTATTCAGCCGTTTTATGATTTCTTCAAACTCTGCGGGAAGGAAACGATTATTCCTGCACGAGCAAACAAAGTCGCTTATCTTGCGGCGCCGATAGTTGCTGTAACGGCACTGGCTGTTGTACAGCTGTTTATTCCGATTTCCCGCTTTACGGCGTTCTCCGGTAACGCGGATATCATTGTGGTGCTATACCTGCTGCTGATCCCTGCAGTGGCTGAAATCATTGGCGCTGCAGCTTCCGGTTCTCCCTATGCGGGGGTGGGCCTGAGCAGAGAAATGGTCAAAATCATTTCCTGCGAGCTGCCGATCGTTATGGTTCTGCTTGCAGTAGGAAGAGCTGTAGGCAATGCAGCTGGTTCCGGAGTTGTCTTCTCACTGCAGAGTATTGCACAGTATCAGGTGGAACATGGCTGCCTGATTACAAAGGTTTCCATGCTGCCGGCAGCAATCGCTTTCCTGCTGGTAATCCCCGGCGAAATCGGCGCTCATCCGTTTGATGCCGCTGAAGCCGAGACGGAAATCTGCGAAGGCATGCTTGCCGAATACAGCGGACCTGCTCTGGCACTGTTCAAACTGGCCCACGCCATGAAGATCCTGACTCTGACAAGCCTGTTTACAGCGATGTTCCTTGGCGGGCTGGGAACCGGAGTGGTCCTCGTTGACGGCCTGATTGTATTTGCCGTCTGCCTGCTGATTGCAGTTTGTGTAGTGGCACTGATCAATGCAATAACAGCAAGGCTTAAGATTGAACAGCTTTTCAAGTACTACTGGACGGTTGTCGCCAGCCTGGCAGCTATCAGCCTTGTGCTGGCCTGGTACGGACTTTGAGGGAGGCACACAGAGATGTTTAAAAATACGATTATTGACAGTTTAGGCAGGTCTCCGTGGCTGTTTCATATCAATTCCGGTTCCTGCAACGGCTGCGACATTGAAATAGTTGCAGTGCTGACACCACGCTATGACGCGGAAAGAGTAGGCTTCAAGCTCGTTGGCAGCCCGCGCCACGCTGATATTGCTGTGGTGACCGGTCCTGTAACCAAGCAGAGTCTTCCGAGAGTGCTCCGGGCTCTGGAGCAGATTCCGGAACCGCGCTGTATCGTCACATGCGGCTCCTGCCCGCAGAGCGGCAACGTTTTCCGTGGAAGCTATTCGGTAATGGCACCACTGAGCAACTACGTCCATGTGGACGTGGATATCGCAGGCTGCGCACCGAAGCCGGAAGCGATCATAGACGGATTGCTTCTTGCTACCCAGATTCTTGCTGAAAAGAAAAGAACAGGCAATATGGAAGCTACCCTGCCTAACCCGCATGCACCCAAAGAAGCGGCTGAGGAAGTGCAGAAAGAAAAGGAGGATGCGTAAATGGTATTACCCTTTATGAAGGTAGCCGTTTCACAGCTGTTCAGTAAACCGAGCTGTGAGATGTATCCGTTTGTACCGAAAGAGGCAGCCCCGCATTACCGCGGAAGAATAGCCTATGATGCGGATAAGTGCATCGGCTGCGGCCTTTGCACACGTGTCTGTGACGGGGAAGCAATTACCATTGTGAAAGAGCCGGTGGAAGGCGGAGAGAACATAACGCTCACCTTTAACCTTGGCACCTGCACCTTCTGCGCAAACTGTGCGGATTTCTGCCCAAAGGGCTGCATAGAACTTACAGGTGACTACCATATGGTAGCCACGAAGGAAGAAGATCTGCTTGTAAGCGGCAGCCATTTCCAGGAGAAGAAAAAACCGGCGCCAAAGCCTGCTCCTGCTCCGAAAACTGCTCCTGATGCAGAAAAGAAAGCAGAAGAACCTGCAGCAAAGGCTGTTGAGCCGCGGGGGGACGGAAAACCTGTGGCAGATATGAGCAAATGCATTTTCTGCACGCTTTGTGCAAAAAAATGCCCGCAGGAAGCAATAGAGGTAAACCGGGCAGAGAAAACATGGAAGCTGAACGAGGATGACTGCATAGCATGCGGAAACTGTGAAACAGTTTGCCCGAAGAAAGCAATCGTTATCTGAAATTCTGTACATCTTCGATGAAAGACGGAATAGAGCTTTCTGTTAATTTGGTAATATTTCGTAATTGACAAAGAAGACTGAAACTATTATACTTTAAATCACAAAACTGAAAGAAAGGGCAGACATTGATGGCAAACAGACGTGACAGCATGATGATGTTCGCTATGCGCATGTGCAGCATGTGCATGATGCGTCGCGCCCAAAATGTCAGCCTGTCAGCGTAAAAGCCAGTTTGTTTTTAAGGGATTCAAACCGGGAGCGCCGTAACAGGCCTCCCGGTTTTTCTTCTACAGGGAAAGGAAGACTGTTCGCATGATAGAGATCAGACATCTCGGTAAAACATTCAGAACGACCGCCGGAGATATCGTAGCACTGGATGACATCAATCTGACGATAGCCGACGGAGAGATTTTCGGAATTATCGGGTTGTCGGGGGCGGGAAAATCTACTCTTGTCAGATGTATCAACCTGCTGGAAAGACCGACGAGCGGCGCCGTTATCATTGACGGACAGGATATCACCGCTCTGCCGGAAAAGGAACTGCTGAAACTGAGGAAGTCCATTGGAATGATTTTCCAGAGCTTCAATTTGCTGGAACAGCGTACAGTATTGGGCAATGTGTGTTTCCCACTGGAAATCTCCGGCATCAGAAAAAGAGAAGCACAGGCGAAAGCGCTGGAACTGCTGAAGATCGTCGGACTGGAGGACAGAATCAAATCCTATCCGTCCCAGCTCAGCGGCGGGCAGAAGCAGCGCGTAGCCATTGCCAGAGCTCTCGCCACAGACCCGAAATATCTGCTCTGCGATGAGGCTACTTCGGCTCTGGATCCGAACACTACCCGGCAGATTCTGGATTTGCTGAAAAGAATCAACACGGAAATGAAGGTAACTATCGTAGTGATCACCCATGAAATGAAGGTGATCGACAGAATATGCGACAGTGTAGCCGTAATTGATTCCAGCCATATAGCGGAAGTGGGTAAGGTGAGTGAGGTCTTTACAAGCCCGAAAACGCGGATAGCCAGAGATCTGATCGTACCGAAAGACAGCAACATCATCAGTACGGCAGGAGGAAGAAAAATCCGCCTGACTTTCGACGGAGAACAGAAAACAAAGGATCCTATGATTTCCAGAATGGTGCTGGAATGCGGAGCACCTGTAAATATCCTTTTTGCGGATACCAGAGTATTGGAAGGCGTTGTCTATGGCCATATGGTCATTGAGCTGCCACCGGAAGAACGGGAGGCTGAAAAGCTGATCTACTGGCTCAGCAGTAACAACGTCAAATGGAAGGAGGAGATATAAGCATGTTTTCGGCGATGTTTCAAAAGCTGTGGGCCAATGGTCTGATTCAGCTTGGCATCTGGGAAACTGTATATATGACACTGATAGCGTCAGCGTTTTCGTATCTCTTCGGCCTTCCTTTGGGAGTGATTCTTTCAGTTACCGATAAGGGCGGGATCTGCGAGAATAAATTGATCAATACGGTTTTAGGCTTTATTGTGAACTTCTTCAGAAGCATCCCTTTTATTATTCTGATGGTCGCGCTTCTCCCGGTGGCTAAATTCATTGTTGGTACTTCTCTGGGAAATAAAGCCGTGATCGTTATGCTGATTATCGGTGCGGCGCCCTATGTGGCAAGAATGGTAGAGTCTTCCGTCAAGGAAGTTGATGCAGGAGTAATTGAAGCAGCTCAGGCAATGGGAGCAAACAAGTTTCAGATTATCCGAAAAGTACTTCTGCCCGAAGCGAAGCCCTCCCTGATCATCGGGGCAGCCATTTCAATTGTCACTATCCTCAGCTATTCCGCTATGGCTGCGACACTTGGAGGCACAGGCCTCGGACAGATCGCCATTATCTACGGCCATCAGCGCAGCAACCCGGATATTACCTGGATCTGTGTTTTTCTCACGGTAATCATTGTACAGATCATTCAGGTGATCGGGACAACCATTGCACATAAAACAGACAAGCGAATCCGAAACCAGTAAACCCTTTTTCTCTCAGGCGGCGGCGCTTGAAAAAATAATAAAATATCTGTTACGGAGGAAAACAAAAATGAAAAAAGCACTTTCTGTTCTGGTAGTACTCGCACTTGTCCTGGCTGTTATTCCGGCAGCTTTTGCAGCGGATGCAGACAAGGTGATCAAAGTCGGCGCAAGCGCTGTGCCGCATGCTGAAATCCTCGAGTTTGAAAAAGTCAAAGAAGCTCTGGCAGAGGAAGGCTTTGAACTCCAGGTTGTTATTTTTGATGACTATGTCCTTCCCAACACTTCTCTGGAAGACGGGGAAATCGATGCCAACTATTTCCAGCATACCCCGTACCTGAACTATTTCAACGAGGCAAACGGCACACACATCGTCTCAGCAGCTCTTGTTCACTATGAACCCTTCGGCATTTACAGTGAAACCGTAAAAGATCTCAAGGATGCCAAGGCCGGCGCAACCATTATTATTCCTGCAGACGACAGCAATGAAACCCGCGCATTGCTTCTGCTCCAGCAGGAAGGCCTGATCAAGATTCAGGATGGCTACACTGTAGAAACCGGCATTACCCATCTCGATATTGCAGATGACGGCGGTTTTAAAATTGTTCCTGTTCAGGCTGACACGGTTCCCGCACAGCTGAAAAACGGCGATGAAGGAACGCTTGCGGTCATTAACGGCAACTATGCTCTGGAAGCTGGTTATACTTCTGCTGACGCACTCGCTCTGGAAGATGCTTCCGGCGATGCTGCCCAATACTACGCCAATCTGATCGGCGTACGCGAAGGAGAAGAGGAGAGCGAGAAGACAAAAGCTCTTGTCAAGGCAATCCTGACGGATGACGTCAAGCAATTCATCGAAGAAACCTACAACGGATCCGTTGTGGCAATCTGGTAAAGCCGGATTCCGTAAAGAAATACAAGTAATTCTGAATCTTCCCGTATAATAATCTTTCAGCTGAAAAGGAGAATAGTTATGAAAAGAATATTTGCTGCTGTTCTTGCACTTACCCTGCTTTTTGCTCTCACTGCTGCTGCCTCTGCCGAGACGCTTCAGATCGGCATTCCGGATGACGGCACTAATCTTGCACGAGGCATCAAACTGCTGGAGACAGCAGGCCTGATCACGGTTGATCCGGCAGCCGGCTACACACCTGAGCTTGCAGATATTACCGGTTACATCTATGATGTTGATGTGACCCCGGTACAGGCAAACACACTGCCTTCTACTCTGGCAGATTTTGGAGCATCCACCATTAATGGCACTTATGCAATTCCTTATGGGCTGATACCTTCCCGTGACGGTCTGATCATTGAAAAGCAGAGTGAAGAGGGTGACAACCCTTATGTCAATATTATTGCTGCACGGACGCAGGATGTCGATAATGCACTCTACCTGAAGGTTGTGGAAGCTTATCAGACGCAGCTGGTGGCGGAATTTCTGCTGGTCAATTACAAGGAAGCTTTCTATCCCGCTTTTGAGTATAATAATGAAATCAGCCTGACAGAGGAAGAAGCTAAGGAGATAGTAGAATACCAGTCCTCCAGCGACGGAAAGCAGATTGTCACAGTGGGCGTCTGCGGAGCGAACAACGATCAGTGGCAGGCGGTTCAGAAGGTACTCGATGATGAAGATGCCGGCATTTATATTCAGCTTGTGGAATTTGATGCCTATAATCTCCCAAATGAGGCTTTGAATGCCGGTGAAATTGACCTGAATGCTTTCCAGCACAAGGCTTATATGAATAATGATGCCGGTACAAACGGCTATGACATCACAGCGATCGGAGATACTCTCATTGCTCCGCTCACTCTGTATTCCGAAAAGTTTGACAGCCTTGATGCACTGAAGGAAGCTGCCGGCCTGATAGCAGGATAAACCGATAAAAGAAAACAATATAACGGCAAGCCGGCCCGAATACTTGGGACCGGTTTGCCGTTTTGATGAGGAGAACAATTCCAGTCATGATTGAAGTGAAAAATCTCAGCAAGACCTTTCGGTTGAAAAGCGGAAATGTCGATGCGTTGAATGATGTGTCGCTCAGCGTTGCCGACGGCACGGTTTATGGTGTAATTGGGTACTCAGGCGCGGGGAAATCAACCCTGGTACGCTGTCTGAATCTGCTGGAAATCCCGGATCAGGGATGCATCACAATAGGAGACTACCGGGATATTCAGATAAAAAACGGTGTACCGTTTTATGAAGGAAAGGTAATGAGCGCAAGGCAGCAGAACCGGATGCGTCGGGGAATCGGTATGATTTTCCAGCATTTTAACCTGCTTGAGCGCTCTACTGTTTTTGACAATATTGCCTATCCGCTTAAATATACCGGAAGATCAGGAACTGAGATTGATGGAAGAGTCAGGGAATTACTGGAACTGGTTGATCTTCAGGATAAAATAGACGCTTTTCCTTCTCAGCTTTCTGGCGGGCAGAAACAGCGTGTGGCTATCGCCAGGGCACTGGCGGCAAATCCTCAGATTCTGCTTTCCGACGAGGCGACAAGCGCACTGGATCCGGATGCAACGGAATCAATCCTCACACTGCTGAAGGATCTGAACCGGAAGCTCGGAATTACCATTGTAATTATCACTCATGAGATGGCGGTAATCAAATCCATTGCGGACAGAGTTGCTGTGATGGAGGAAGGGAAGGTTGTTGAGGAAGGAAGCGTCTACGATATCTTCTCTGACCCGAAAGCAGCTATTACGAGGAAGTTTATAGCTTCCTCATCTCCGCTTGGAAAGATCGATAAACTGATTGCGGAGGAATCCTCCCTGACGGAAGTGAAGCCGGGAGAGATGCTGGTAAAGCTGATTTTCCAGAAGGATTGTGTCGGAGAACATGTTCTGACTACAACGGCGCAGCGCTTTGCACTTGATCTGAATATTATTCTTGCCAATGTGGAGTATCTGCATGGAAATCCCCTTGGAGGAACAATCGGTATATTGAGCGGTGAAGCGGAAAACCTGCAGAAAGGTATCCGTTTTATGGAAGAGAACCATGTAAAAGTGGAGGTACTGAAAGATGGAAGAGTGGATTAAGCAGATTGCTCCAAGCCTGTATACTTACCGGGCGAAGTTTTTCACCAGCTGCCATGCCACTTTTGAGATGTTCTATAAGGCCGGGCTGATTGCGTTTGCCATAGGGCTCCTTTTTGGGATTGTTCTTGTTATTACAAAGAAGGATGGAATCCGGCAGAATCTGTTTATTTACCAGAGCACTAACCTGATTATTAATATTTTCCGTTCGATTCCGTTTATCATTCTGCTGATTTTCCTGATCCCGCTGACCAGAGCAGTTGTCGGGACGGCGATCAATGTAAAGGGAGCTATCCTGCCCCTTGTTTTCGGAACAGTACCGTTTTACTCCAGGCAGGTTGAGGTAGCGCTCTCAGGAGTTGAAGAAGGAAAGATAGAAGCAGCCCGCAGCATGGGCAGCGGGACCTGCGGTATCATTTTCCGGGTTTATCTGCATGAAGCACTGCCGGATTTAATCCGTGTGACAACAGTGACGGCTATTAGTCTGATCGGTCTGACGACTATGGCAGGCGCTGTCGGAGCAGGAGGAATCGGTTCTTTTGCCATAAACTACGGACAGAATCAGAACCACCCGGATATTGTGAATGTATGCGTAATAGTGCTGCTGGCGGTGACGTTTGTGCTGCAGAGCCTTGGAAACTGGCTGTCCAAGAGAACTACCAACCGCAGCCTTTTTCCTATACACCGCGGAAGATAAGGAGAAGCGGCTATGACAAAGCGTGAAAGAATCATACAGTATGCAAAGCATCAGGAGCCGGTTTACCGGCAGATCGCTCTTGACATCCACGCCAGGCCGGAAGTGAGCAACTACGAGTTTTATGCCTGCGCACGCCTTTCTGAACAGATGAAGGCGGAGGGTTTCGAGGTAAAAGTCGATGTAGCGGGGCACCGGACTGGCTTTACCGCCTGTTATTCTTCCGGAAAACCAGGGCCGGTGATTGCATTCCTTGCGGAATATGATGCTCTTAACGGCATCGGCCATGCCTGTGGTCATAATCTGTTCGGTGCTACCTCCTGTCTGGCTGCTGCGTCGCTGAAGCAGGTAATTGATGAAACCGGGGGAGAAATACGCCTGTATGGAACTCCGGGGGAGGAAGGCGGAGAGAACGGCAGCGCAAAAGGGAGTTTCGTCCGGGAAGGTTACTTCCGGGATGTGGATGCAGCGCTATGCGTACATCCGGGTTCTGACCATCATGAGCTGACACATGCTGAGCTTGCCTGTGCACCAATCCGGATTGAATTCAGAGGAAAGGCATCCCATGCAGCTTCAAACCCGCAGGAGGGCGTGAATGCACTTGATGCTATGATCCTGGTGTTCAATGCAGTAGGCTTACTGAGGCAGCAATTGCCGCAGGATGTCAGACTGCATGGGATTATCACCAAGGGGGGCGACGCTCCGAATATTATTCCGGATTATACTGAAGCAAAATTCTTTGTGCGTGCAGCTACCGTTAAAAGAATGATGGAAGTTTATCACAAAATGGAACGTATTACAGAAGGCGCAGCCTCACAGACAGGATGCTCTGGATTGCTGGAGCCGATGCAACGGAATCTGGTGGATAATATCATTCCTACGCCATGCTTTGATGCAGTTTACCGGCGCTGCCTGGAATCTCTGGGAGAGACAGTTGATGATTCAGCGCAGCCTCTCGGCTCATCGGATGTTGGAAACGTCTCACAGGTAATCCCTGTTATCCAGCCGATGATCCGCATCAGCGATGTGCCTGTAGCCGGGCACAGTATTGAAAAACGTGAAGCAAGCTGTTCTGAAACCGGGCTTCAGTCTATTGTGCTTGGGGCGGAGGCATTGGCTCTTACTGCACTTGAACTGATACGAAACCCGGAATTGCTGGCAGAGATCAAACAGGAACATTCAAAGGCTGTTGCTGCGCAGCAGTGAAACGCCTTTTCAAAATATGAAAAATATGGTATGATTATCCTATGGATAAAAAGAAGCGCAGGGCGAACATCATCATCTTCATTGTTCTGGCAGCGATACTTGCAGTTGCTGCCAGGCCTGCTATGCGCTTTTTCAGTGAGCTGGTATTTGCAGACGGCACAACTGTCTACTCTGAGACGGTTGTGCTTTTAATCTGCGGAGCAATGGCTATTATTCTGCTGACAATTCTTTCCGGTGTTCTGGCCCTGACGAACGGTCCGGCAAAGGGAAGTGCGCTGCTGATTTTTGCGGTTGCTGTAGTCTGCGGCATGATGCTCTATCTGAGTATTCGAGATACCCCGCCTGCAGCAGCAGAACCATCCGGAACACCCAGACCGACAGTGACTCCTCCAGAGGTTGAAATAGTAGTTCAACCAAAGAAATCAGCAAATCCGGAAAGCGGGACGGTAATTTTCCGGCGATATTCCAATCAGACGGCATGGGTATCCGTGCAGAATGGCAGCCAGTCGGACATTTGCTTCAGAATGGTGGATCGCCATGGTGTCATGGTTTTAATCTTTTATGTCCGAGCCGGCGATAGCTGCAGGCTGCCTGCCCCGACAGGGACATATTTCTTTCTTTGCGCAACGGGAAGACTGTGGGAAGGAGAAGAAACCTACTTTGGCGAAAAAACGCGATTCAGAAAGCTGCCGGCGCTTTTCCCGCTTGAAAGGGATTCAGTTGCAGAAATTGTTCTTTCTCCCGGCCTCCCGGAACTGGTGAATATTACGCAAAAGGAATATGAAGACTACTGGAAATAAAAAACGGCTGTAAACCCATCGGTTTACAGCTGTTTTAAATTAGTAAGTTTTACAGAAGATTTGTATAGTTGACAAGCGTGTAGCAGATATCGTGTACGGCATTCCTGAGGCTCCAGGCTGTTCCAATTGGATCTCTTGCATAGGCACGCTGGAGTGTAACCTGGGAAGAATGCTCGCCGGCGTCAAACATAAGGCCGCAGCCATTCTTGACTGATAATTCTGCATTAATCCAGGCGAGAGAGCTGTCAGTGGTTATAAGGCCACAGAATCCCCATTCTTCCCGAAGAAGCTGCTTCAGGAGTGTATCCGAGGCACTGCACAGCTCAATACCAAGGCGGACAGGAGACGTCATAATGCCGGCAACGTTGGCTTCCTTTACGCATAATTCGTATGGCTTGAGGTAGAGCTCACGAAGAGTTTGTTCATTGGCAATAACGCTGAGATCATCGCCGGCATTAAGCTGAATATCCTGCAGGATAAAACCGGAAGCGAATGATATCAAGCCATTGGATTGTGCAGCCCTTATTTCGGCACAGGCAATCTTTGCTGTCAGAATAGGATCTTCCGAGAAGGATTCGCTATTTCTCCCGCCGAGTGCCGAACGATGAAGGCTGAGGCGAGGTGCATACCATCCGCTGATCCCATATATCGATGCTTCAGCTGCGAGAGAAGTGCCAAGCTTTGAAGCAAGCTCACAGTTCCAGGTTGAGGATACAACAATGGGTGAAGGATATACTGCAGCATTCAAAGAGGAAATAACACTTTCAAATCCGTCTCCGTTGCCGAGAAATCTGGCTACGGGTATACCGAGCCTGTCAATTGCTTCGGTATGCCATGCACCGTTCGAAACAAGCTGAATCATTTCTTCAGCAGAAAACTGATCAAGAAAAGAATTCCACTTTTCATCCTCAAAAGGTAACGCTCTCATGTCAGATAAGAGAAGCTTATTGTCAGCATTGAATACTGGTTCTGAATGATAAAGTGTGCTGTATGGGCTTCCGGCCCGTTCATATGCTGTTTTTTCGGTACGGAGTTCATCAGAAGCGACCATACGGACCTGGGCACGCGGGAAGGTGCTTTCCCAACCGGAGCGGGAAAGGACAATCATCTCTTCACTGTCCTGTGAAGCAAGCAGACTTTGAAGTTCGCACCCGGTGGATGAGTCAGGGTCGTAGGTGACAGGTTCCTTTACGTTGTAGGTTTCAAAAGACTCCGAAAGCAAA
>JAEEGI010008136.1_pt1 | contig 23248 bp, 15 predicted proteins | sample 8958751 | NCBI WGS metagenome assembly JAEEGI01 (sample SAMN16246545, study PRJNA631951) | gut metagenome | biome: gut microbiome; feature: rumen; material: KS-attached | host: Bos | place: Iran: Karaj | collected 2018-10 | reverse complement strand
CACCGTAAAGACAAGGCAGAGAGATGGGGAAAGATTGACTGTTGATAAAAAAACAAGAAAAAAACCGGATAATTGAAAAAAAAGGCGTATTTTTGCATCCCGTATTTTTGTTTATCAGAAAGACGGTATTATGAAACACGGTTTTGACAACGAGAAGTATCTCAAGATTCAGTCCGAACACATCAAGGAGCGTATCTCCAAGTTCGGCAACAAACTTTACTTAGAATTTGGCGGTAAGCTTTTCGACGACTACCACGCCAGTCGTGTACTCCCTGGTTTTGAACCCGACAGCAAGCTGAAAATGCTGATGCAGCTGCGCGACGACGCGGAAATCGTCATTGCCATCAGTGCCAAGGACATTGAGAAGAACAAGGTGCGCGGCGACCTGGGCATCACTTACGACGTGGATGTGCTGCGGCTGCGCGACGAGTTTATGGAGCGCGGGCTGATGGTCAGCGCCGTGGTCATCACGCAGTACTACGGCCAGGGAAGCGCCATGGCCTTTCGCGAGCGTCTGGAACGCCTGGGCATCAGCGTTTACTACCACTATGCCATCGAGGGCTATCCCACGAATGTGGAACTTATCTGCTCCGAAAACGGTTTTGGGAAAAACGAGTACGTGAAAACCACTCGTCCGCTGGTGGTGGTGACGGCGCCCGGACCCGGGAGCGGCAAGATGGCAGTGTGTCTCAGCCAGCTGTATCAGGAAAACCAGCGCGGCATCAAGGCGGGCTATGCCAAATTCGAGACTTTCCCCATCTGGAGCATTCCGCTGAAACACCCTGTCAACGTGGCCTATGAGGCTGCAACCGCCGACCTCAACGACGTGAACATGATCGACCCGTTCCACCTGGAGGCCTATGGCAAGACGACGGTGAACTACAACCGCGACATCGAGATTTTCCCGGTGCTGAACGCCATCTTCGAGGGCATCTACGGCGAGAATCCCTACAAGTCGCCCACAGACATGGGAGTGAATATGGCAGGTTTCTGCATCTGCGACGACGAGGTGTGCTGCCAGGCATCGAAGGACGAGATAATACGCCGCTACTATACCGCCCTGTGCAACTTTGCCGAAGGCAAAACCGGCGAGACCGAGGTGAACAAGATAGCCCTGCTGATGAAACAGCTGAAACTCACCACTGACGATCGCCGCACCACGGTGGCCGCCCGTGAGCGCAAACAGCTTGAGAACGCCGACGCGGCAGCCATCGAACTGGCCGACGGCACCCTCATCACAGCCCACAGCAGCGAACTGCTGGGGCCGAGCGCCGCCCTGCTGCTCAACGCTACCAAGCACCTGGCAGGCATCGACCACGGAATAAAGCTCATAGCACAGGAGATTATAGAGCCCATCCAGAACACGAAAGTGAAACTGCTGCACGGCCACAACCCCCGTCTGCACACGGACGAGGTGCTGGTTGCCCTGTCCATGCTGAGCCTGACGGACGAGAACTGCCGCAAGGCATTGGCCACGCTGCCTCAGCTCAACGGCTGCCAAGTGCACGCCACTGTTATGCTGAGCGAGGTGGACAGGAAGATATTCAAAAAACTCGGCATCGGTCTCACCACCGACCCGAATCCCAAGAAATAGTAGTTATTGCTTGATTGCCTGATTGCTTGATTGCTTGAGTGCTGGCGCGGTCAAATCACTCAAGCATTTACACAATCAAGCATTCAAACATTTCTTGATTGCCTGATTGCTTGATTGCTTGAGTGCTGGCGCGGTCAAATCACTCAAGCATTTACACAATCAAGCATTCAAGCAATATTAGTACTGCTCTTTCTCGTTGGGGAAATCGATGTTTTTCACATCGCTGATGTACTGTCGGATGGCGTTGCTTATATCGGCCCCGAAACTTCCATAGGTGCGAAGATAGCGCGGCTTGAACTGCTGGGTGATACCGAGCATGTCTTGCAGGACAAGCACCTGTCCGTCGGTGCCGCTGCCGGCACCAATGCCTATGGTGGGTATTTTCAGTTCGCTTGTAACACTGGCGGCCAGTTTGGCAGGGATTTTCTCGAGCACGATGCTGAAACAGCCCGCATCTTCAAGCACATGTGCGTCGTGGACAAGGCGGTTGGCTTCATCCTCCTGAGTAGCACGCACGACGTAGGTGCCGAATTTGTTGATGCTTTGGGGAGTGAGTCCCAGATGTCCCATGACGGGGATGCCAGCAGTGAGTATGCGGCAGATAGACTCCAGTACCTCTTCGCCGCCTTCGAGCTTGACGGCATCGGCGCCGGTTTCTTTCATTATCCTTATCGCCGAGGCGAGGGCTTGCTTGGAGTTGCCCTGATAAGTGCCGAAGGGCATGTCGACAACGACCAAGGCACGTTTGATGGCACGTTTGACCGAGGATGCATATACAATCATCTCGTCGAGAGTGATGGGTAGGGTGGTTTCGAATCCCTCCATGACATTGGCGGCGGAATCGCCTACCAGAACCACGTCGATTTTGGTGGCATCGAGGAGCTTGGCCATGGAGTAGTCATATGCAGTGAGCATGGCGATTTTTTCGCCATTCTGTTTCATGCGCTGCAGAACATTGGTTGTAACCTTGGTTACATCGGTTTGTAAATAAGCCATAATTTAATCTATTTCTTCGTCTCCGTCGTTGATGAACGGGTTGCCTCCTTCCTGATCGAGGGATTCCTCCTCGTCCTCAATGATACGGAGCATATTGCGGAATGGTTTCTTGAATTCGTATTCGCCTTTGCTGTTGACACGGAAGGGTTTGAAATAACGCTCCTCGCCTTTCACCACGATGGTGACAGCCCCCTGCTCGGTGGGGGAATCGGCGGGATAGAGGTATTTCGACACTTCGTCCTCGGTAATGCGTTTGGCTATGAAGATTGTGTCAAACTGCGAGGGATTGAGGGCTCCCTGCAGCATCAGCACAGGGCCGCCTTTGATTTTCTTTGTCGAAAGGGGTTTGTACTCCATGCCCTTGGGCGTGTATTTCTTGGCGAAGACTTTCAGCCGCGACTCGATTTGCTCCTCGGTGACGGGGAAACGTACAAAGATGGAGTCGGTGAGGGCTGTGCACTCATCGGGCTTGCGGTTGAAGGATGAATGCAGGACGACATATCCAATAGGCAGGATGATGTTGCGCCGGTGCGGTACAAGGAAGTATTTCTCGACCATCTGGCGGTAGTCGAGGTGCTCGTCGATGGTAATCGTGACAGGCGGCGGGCACTCGTCGCGGGTGTTGAGGACCGAATAGACAGAGCCTTTTTTCAGTATCAGCTGGGTGTAGTAGGCGCGGATGTTGCTGTCCTGGGCAGGGATGAAACAGCCGCTGCTGCCGCCTATGCACTCAATGGGGTTGTGGCGGAAGGTGACCAGCACCGTCCCCTCGAGCGCGATGTCCTTGTTGAGGAACTTGCGGCTGTCGGGGAGATCGGCACAGTCGTAGACCTGCTTGTCGGTGGGGACTTCAAAGCGGATGAGCTCGACGGTGTCGCCATGGCAGCTGCAGTGGATGGGATTGTAGGCATAGCGTACCGGCACAATCTCGTGGCCGCGCATGGTAAAATAGCGGTAGACCGACTCGATGCGGGTCTGCATCAGAGAAGAGTCGTAGGGATGGCCATAGGCCTCTATCGACATGGTGTAGAGACGTGGGTTGTCCCTGCTGAACGCCACATCATAAGCGGAGTCGAGCAGGTCAAGATCGCCCACCCGATAGGAGCTGTCGCCTTCGTCGAAATGCAGCAGAAGGCAGAACACTTCGGGATTGGTCCACGCACGAGGGAGGTCTTTGGGCTTGATGGGTTTCTCCGAGGGGATGTGCAGACCGGAGCTTTGCCCCCATGCACCTGCGGCCAAAGCGAGGAAAAGGATGATGATGAGTCGGTTCATGGGGTGGCGGGAATTTTAGAAGTTGAATCCGTTGTTGGACTGTGACAGAAGCTGCTGGATAATGTCTTCGGTGGCGATACCCTCGGCCTCGGCATAGTAGTTGCGCACAATGCGGTGGCGCAGCACTTCGACGGCCACGGCCTGCACGTCCTCGATGTCGGGCGAGTACTTGCCCTGCATGGCGGCATGGGTTTTGGCCCCCATGACGAGATACTGCGATGCACGCGGACCGGCGCCCCAGGAGAGGTATTTGGCGGCGAGGCCGGCACTGTCGTTGCGCTGCTGCGGGACGGAGGATACCGGACGGGTGGAGGCAGCCAGGCTGACGGCATAGCGGCAGACATTGTCGGACACCGGGAGCCGGCGGATGACATCCTGATACTGGAGGATTTCCTCGGCTGAGAGGACTACCTCCACATGGGGAATATAATCGGCAGTGGTGCCTTTGACGATGTCGACCTCTTCCTGAAAAGAGGGATAGTCCATCTTGATATTGAGCATGAACCGGTCCAGCTGAGCTTCGGGCAGCGGATAGGTGCCCTCCTGCTCAATGGGGTTCTGCGTGGCCAGGACAAAGAACGGCGCCGCCAGCGGATAGCTCTTGCCCGACACGGTGACAGACTTTTCCTGCATAGCCTCGAGCAAAGCGGCCTGGGTCTTGGGGGGTGTGCGGTTTATTTCATCAGCCAATACGATATTGGCGAAGACAGGGCCTTTGATGAACTGGAACTTGCGGTTCTCGTCGAGTATTTCGGACCCGGTGATGTCGGAGGGCATCAGGTCAGGAGTGAATTGTATGCGGTTGAAGGTGAGGCCAAGGGCTTTCGAGAGGGTGTTGACCATTAAAGTCTTGGCAAGACCCGGCACGCCCACCAGCAGACAGTGCCCGCCGGTAAAGATGGACAGCAGCAGACTGTCCACCGCTTTGTCCTGTCCAACGATTACTTTGCCCATCTCATTCTTGAGGGCATTGTATCGCTGCACGAAGTTTTCTATAATCTCTTTGTCGGACATTGGGGATGATTTGGTGATTAGTATTGACCGGGCGAGTTGTCTCAAAGCAGCCATTTGACTTTGAAACAGTCACAATCCTTGTACTCGTCGTCGATGCGGACATAGGTGGTTCGCACCATGCGGCTGCACCATTCATAAATCTTCTTCGACTGGGCATTCTGCAAAGCAGCGTTGTATATGCGGTCGTAATCGTCGGTAAGATTAATCTTGTGGGCAGGAATCTTTTTATTAAGTTTTATCAGGCAGTAGGCGCTCTTGTTGTCCTCGGTGGTGATGGATGTGGCGTTGGATATTTCGCCTTCTTCCATTGCCACGATGCCTATGCCGGGATAGAGCTGGTTGAACGATTCCTTGTCGAAGCGAGGGCTGCCTTGCACGGGGTTGGAGACCACACCGCCCTGGTTTTTGCTTGCCCCGTCGGAGTACTTCCGGGCAGCATCCTCAAAGGAGATGTTGCCTTGACGGATTTCCTGGGCCAGACTGTCGAGAGTCACTCGAGCCTGGAGCAAGTCGGTCGATGAAATCTTGGGTTGCAGAAGGATATGCCGCACATTGATGTTGTTGCCGCGACGTTCTATCAACTGAATGATATGGTAGCCGTACTGTGTTTCGACCACGGGCGACACCTCGCCGGGCTTGAGGGCAAAAGCCGCTGCCTCGAACTCGCTGACCATGGTGCCACGGCCGAAGAAGCCTAACTCGCCCCCTTTCGAGGCCGAGCCGGGATCCTGCGAATAGAGTTTGGCCAGCATGGAGAATTTCTCGCCTTTGAGAATGCGCTCGCGCAACTCATTTAGTTCGTCACGCACCCTCTCGCGTTCCGCTTCGTTGACTGCGGGTGTGATGACTATCTCGGAGACTTCATACTGAGTGGGTATCTCCGGCAGGCTGTCGGCATCGTAAGTGGCAAAATACTCTGCCACCTCGGCGGGAGTGACCTTGATATTCTCGGTTAGCTGATACTCGACCTTTTGGCTGAGCGTGCGGTCGCGGATGATGTCGAAGTACTGGTCGTGCAACTCATCATAACTGTAGTTGAACATTTCGCGCAGCTTTTCCTTGCTGCCAGCCTGACGCACTGCAGCCTGTAAGTAATACTGCACCTGTTCCTCCACTTGGTCGTCGCTTACCTCCACACTGTCAATCATTCCCTTGTGCAGAAGCATCTTGTTGACCAGCATACTCTCCAGCAGCTTGCACCGCTCCTCGTGGGCGTTCTGCACACCTTGATGCAGACGTATCTGAGTATAGGCCTGTTCGATGTCGGAATGCCTGATTATGTTTTTGCCCACCACGGCAACAATTCCGTCCACCACCTGCCGTTCCTGAGCACAGAGCGTAGCGCCCATCGCCACAACGGCCAGCAATATCATCAATTTCTTCATAACGGCTGTGATGATTAGTAGGTTATTTCATCAATGACATCTTGATGAATCTTCACATTGTATTTCTCGCGCAATGCAGCATTGTTCTTGGCCTCAAGATAATTCTGATATGCGTCGAGATAGAATCCACGTGCCTCTTCAAGAGTCTTCAGCTCAGGCTGCAGCACCTGTTCGACAATGAGATACCTGTAGCCCTTCTCTGTCGAACGGGGATAGATACCCTTGCTCCACTCGTTGTTGGTAAGCAGGTTCTGGTTGCCTACCTCGACCAGTTGAAGCTCGACGGTGACAGGTTCCTCGGCGGTGCATTTCTTCTTGCTCACTTTGTCCAGCAAGGCGTCCTTGATGCTATTGAGGCTCCAGCCCTTCTCAACCCCTTTCCTGACAATCTTCTCAGCCTTGGAGGGTTTCAGGCAGGTACTGTCGTCAATGGTCACGACAGCCACGCGGGCGCGGTGGTTCCAGAAATACACGGCATCGTTGGTGTCGTCGTAGCTGTGCTGGGGGCTGACACGGTCGTAGAACGCCTTGAAACCGGCAGAGTCTTTCAACGACTGGGACCACACGGCCTTGTCGTTATAGGCAAAAATCATCAGACCATGACGATACTCGTTAATCAATTCGCCGAACTCGGGGTTGTCCTGTTCCAGCCGGCTGTCGGCATATTCCAGCACCTTGGCATCCACGAATTCCATGTACCTTTCATTCAGATACACATCCAAATCACAGGGTCGATGAATCTTTTTGTTCATGCGCAGATAGCGTGCAAACTGGCGGGAGTTGTACTGGCGGTCGCCAATTCTGAACAGCGGGCGCATGTCGGTAATCTGGTTGGAGTCGTAGCTGAATCTGCCGGAGAAAATAGTGTCCGTAATCAAACTGCGCACCTGTTCCAGACTGGCCATGTAAGGAGCCTTTTTCTTCTTCGAGGCTTTCACCTTGGTATAGTCCACGAAGTTGTACTTTTCCTTACACTGTGCCACAAAGATGTGCTGGGGCTTGGTGCTGCGCTCGCCACGAGTCATACGCGACTTGTAGTAAGGCACCATGCTCTCGAAATCAGGCATAGAGTCTTTCTTCAGCAGTTTGACGATATGCCATCCGTAGCGGGTGTGGAAGGGTTCGGAGACCTCGCCCACCTTGAGTCCCTTCTTGGCCACTACTTCCACATACTCTACAGGCAATTGGTTGCATGCCAGTTCTGGCATCACACCACCGGTTTTGCTTGTCGAGTTGTCATCGCTGTTGTTTCTTGCCACCAAGCCGAAATCCTCACCCTCCTGCAACAGCTTGTAAGCAGCAAAGGCTTTGCCGCGGGCATTGGGATCCTTCTCGGCTATCCAGATATGGGCAAACTGGCTCTTGCCAAAATACACATAACGGTCAAAGAGCTTAATGATATGGTAGCCATAGCGCGAGCGCACAGGACCGGACACTTCGCCGGGCTTCATCGAATAGGCTGCCGTCTCAAAGGGATATACCATGTCAAAAACAGTGAAACATCCAAGTTCACCTTCGTAGGGATTCACCTGGGTGGCCTTCTCGCGCACCAGAGGATCCTGGTCTTTCACCCGTTGGTCGTACATCTCTTGCTGGGCAAGTTTGTAAAAATCCATGGTCAATGCCTTTTGATACAGTTCCACGGCGTGGTTGTATGCTTTCAGCGTGTCGGCCGGGGTGGCCGTCTCGGGGCAAGGCACCAGAATGTGGGCGGCGTGCAGCGCATAGTGGTTGCGCTCGTATGCCTCGCGCAGCAAACCCTGCATCGTGGCCGAGTCTATCAGATAAGGAGCCGCCAGCTCCTTGCGGTAAACACCGAGTTCATCGCACAGCGACGACACGGTGTCAAGTCCCATGGCATAGGCATCCGCCAGCTTGGACTGGAAATTGACATAGAGCTGCACGTAGTCCTCCAGAGCCTTGCGCTTCTCATAAGTGCAAGCGGTAGGCGAAGCAGCGGGGTCCTGACCGATAGACTTCAGGAAATCCTTCATGAACTGAGACTTGTATATCGGCTTTCCGCCTATCTCAAAAATAACGGGGTCATTTGTAGTTTGTGCTGATGCACACAGCATGGTTGCTGACAACACCAGCATAAAAAACATTCTCTTCATCATACTTTTAAATTATCAAATACAATCTTCAATTAACGTGAATAGTTGGGAGCCTCACGCGTGATGGCAATGTCGTGGGGATGGCTCTCGGTGCGCCCGGCTGCCGTGATGCGGATAAACTTGGCCTGCTGCAGGGCGGCGATGTCCCTCGAGCCGGTGTAGCCCATGCCTGCTTTCAGGCCGCCCACCATCTGGTAAAGCACCTCGCTCAGCGTGCCTTTGTACGGCACACGTCCCACCACGCCTTCGGGCACCAGTTTCTTGGCATCGGTCTCCTTGTCCTGGAAATAGCGGTCCTTCGAGCCGCTCTGCATTGCCTCGAGCGAACCCATGCCGCGGTAAGACTTGAACTTGCGGCCTTCATAAATGATGGTCTCGCCCGGTGCCTCGTCAACGCCGGCCACCAACGAACCCACCATCACTGTGCCGGCACCTGCAGCCAGGGCTTTCACAATGTCGCCACTGTAGCGGATACCGCCGTCGGCAATCACCGGCACGTCGTAGCCCTTTTGCTTCAACGCACCCACGCACTCGCACACAGCCGTCAGCTGCGGCACACCGATACCGGCCACAATACGTGTGGAGCAGATGCTGCCGGGTCCAATACCCACCTTGATGGCATCGGCGCCAGCCTCGGCCAGCATAATGGCAGCCTCGCCCGTGGCGATATTGCCCACCACCACGTCGATTTCGGGATACGTGCCTTTCACCTGCTTCAGGGCTTCGACCACACGGATGCTGTGTCCGTGCGCCGTGTCGATGACAATGGCGTCAGCACCTGCCTTGACCAGGGCATCCACACGGTCCATCATGTCGGGTGTGATGCCTACGCCGGCAGCCACACACAGGCGACCCTTGCTGTCCTTGCAGGCCAACGGGCGCTCTTTGGTCTTCATGATGTCACGGTAGGTAATCAGCCCGACGAAGACACCCTCGTCATTCACCACCGGCAGCTTCTCTATCTTGTGGCGCTGCAGAATTTCGGTAGCCTCGGCGAAAGTGGTACCCACATGTGTGGTGATCAGCTTGGTGATCATAATCTCCTGCAACGGGCGCTCCATGTTCTTCTCAAAGCGCAAGTCGCGGTTGGTCACCATGCCTATCAGTTTGCGTTGCTCGTCGACAATGGGGATGCCGCCGATGCCATACTCGCTCATCAGGCGCAGTGCATCCTTCACCAAGGCATCTTTGGTCAGCGTGACGGGATCCACAATCATACCGTTCTCGGCACGTTTCACCTTGCGCACCTCGCCTGCCTGCCTTTCGATAGACATATTCTTGTGTAGTACACCGATACCGCCCTCCTGGGCCATACCGATGGCCATGGCGGCCTCGGTAACCGTGTCCATGGCGGCCGACACCAGCGGGATGTTCAGCTTGATATTGCGCGAAAAGCGGGTGGCTACAGTCACCTCGCGGGGAAGAATCTCGGAATACGATGGCACAAGCAGCACATCGTCATAAGTTAGGCCTTCGCCAATGAATTTTGTGGTATCTGTGTACATAATATTTATATTTATGCGTCTGAAAAATTGTGCAAAGATACCCATTTTTTCCGACATAGATAACAAAAACAGCAACAAAGGGGAAAAATTAACTCTAATTATTAAATCATCCAGCTGGTTTCCCGCCATTTTACAATTGAAGTTGAGAGTTGAAAGTTGAAAGTTGAGAGTTGAGAATTATCCAAGTGCGACAGCAACTTTCAATTTTCAACTTTCAATTTTCAACATTTTGAGAGTTGAGAATGGAGAAGATTGCTTGATTGTCTGAGTATATTGATTGCTTGATTGTCTGATTGCTTGATTGTTTGAGTAATTTGACTGCGCCAGCACTCAAGCATTTACACATTCAAGCAATAATTCAGGCATTTACACAATCAAGCATTCAAACAATCATTTATTTGTTTCCACCATTAGGCAATATTTAGGGAAAAAGTCGTATATTTGCATTTTCAACATAATAAAAAAGAAACAATATGAAAAAGATTTTCAATGTATTAATCGTTGCTGCACTGCTTACTGCGGTGTGTGCTTGCAACCGTGGCTACACCATTTTGGGCGAAATTCCCGTCGATGAATTCAACGGGGAAACCGTATATCTCGTCAACGTCAACGACGGCACTCCGATGGATTCCGCCGTTATTGCAGACTGCAAGTTCCAGCTCACCGGCAATGTCGAAGGCTGCCAAATAGCCAGTCTCGTCACCTCTAAAGGAATGACCCGCTATATGAGCAACATCGTGCTCGAAAAAGGTACCATCCACATCAACCTCGTCAACGACTCGCTCTTCGGCACACCGATGAACGACCTCTACTTCCAGTCGTTCACTGCCGACACTGTCGCCAACACCCTCAAAAAGCAGCTCGACGACTGCCTGGGCAAGTACTACACCGCCGTCACCCCCGAAGAGCAGGTGTCTGCCGCAGCCGAATACAACGTGGTGCAGAGCCAGCTCGACGCCCACAACCTGGCCGTAAACCGCAAGGTATATGAGCAGAACAAAGACAACATCATTGGCGCCTACGCCCTCACCCAACTCGTAGAATACGACAAAGACATGAACTACAACACCCTCGACAGCATCATGAACCAGTCGGGTGCCGCCGTTTCGGGCTTCGAACCCCTTCAGGTGGTGCGCAAAAAACTCTTCAACATTGCCAACACCAGCGAGGGAAAGAAGTATGTGGACATTGACGGCATCGACTTCGTCACCGGCCAGCCCACCAAGCTCTCCGACATGCTGAATGCCGAGCAGGTGACCCTCATCGACTTCTGGGCCTCGTGGTGCGGTCCCTGCCGCAAGGAAATCAGCGAGAACCTGGTGCGCCTCTACGACAAATACAACAAGAAGGGACTGAACATCATCGGTGTAGATGTGTGGGACAAGATTCCCGACCACAAGAAAGCCGTTGAAGACCTCGGCATCGCCTACCCCCAGCTGATTGACACCACCCGCACCGCCACCGACAACTACGGTGTGGACGGCATCCCCACCATCCTGCTGCTTGACAAAGACGGCACGATTCTCAAGCGCAACTTGCGCGGCGAAGCCCTGGAACCCGCCATTGTCGAAGCCCTCGGACTGAAGAAATAAGCAAGTATATAACAAAACACTACATACAACATGAAAGCGAAGTACATTGCATTAGCCCTTGCCGTGATGTTTGCTGCTAGCAGCGTCATGGCGCAGAAGAAAGGCGGCAAGAACGCCGCACAGCCCTATAACGGCGGTATCACCACCGAGATGATGCAGCAAATGAAAAAGTGCTACAGCGGCAACGCTGCCGACAAGGCACTGCGCAACATCCTCGTCACCAACAGCCCTGCCAAGCTGGCCCTCAACTATGAGAACGCCACGGCTTTCGACTCCCACTTCTCCAACCACGTGGAGAGCAAGGCCATCACCGACCAGAAGTCTTCCGGCCGCTGCTGGATGTTTACTGGCATGAACGTATTGCGCAACAAGGCAATCCGTCAGCACAACCTTCCCGCTGACTTCCAGTTCTCGCAGGCCTACCTGTTCTTCTACGACCAACTGGAGAAGGCAAACCTGTTTCTGCAAGCCATTATCGACACCTACAAGCTGCCCATGGACAGCAAAGAGGTGGAATGGCTTTTCAAGAACCCCATCGGAGACGGTGGCCAGTTCACAGGTGTGGCCAACCTTATTGACAAGTATGGCCTGATGCCCGCCGAGGCCATGCCCGAGACGTTCAACACTAACAACACATCAAGCATCAGCAACCTCATGTCGCTCAAGCTGCGCGAGGACGGCCTTCAACTGCGCGAAATGGCTGCACAGAAAGGCATGACCCCCGAGAAACTGCAAGCCAAGAAGACCGAAATGCTGGGCACCATCTATCGCATGCTGGCCCTCACCATGGGCGAGCCCCCCACTCAGTTCACCTGGCAGCAGAAAAACGCCAAAGGCGAAATAGTTTCCACCGACACCTATACGCCCAAGTCGTTCTACGAGAAATTTGCCAAGACGGATTTCTCCAAGTACTACATGGTCATGAACGACCCCACCCGCGAATACTACAAGGTGTACGAAATCCAGTACGACCGCCACGTTTATGACGGACAGAACTGGCGCTACCTCAACCTGCCCATGGAGGACATTGCCCCCATGTGCATCGCCTCCATCAAGGACAGCACCATGATGTACTTCAGCTGCGATGTGGGCAAGTTCCTCAACCGCGACAAAGGCTTTATGGACGAGAAGAACTACGACTACGAGTCGCTTTTCGGCACCACGTTCGGCATGAACAAGAAGCAGCGCGTAAGCACCTTCGCCAGCGGCTCAAGCCACGCCATGACCCTTTGCGCCGTGGATCTCGACAAGGACGGGAAACCCCTCAAATGGATGGTTGAGAACAGCTGGGGCAGCAGCTATGGCTATCAAGGCTTCCTCATTATGACCAACAACTGGTTCAACGAATACATGTTCCGCGTGGTGCTGGAGGAGAAATACATCCCCGCCAACATCCGCGCCATGATGGACCAAAAGCCCATCATGCTTCCCGCCTGGGATCCCATGTTCGCACCTGAAGAATAAACAAGGCATGAAAAAGACTCTTTTCCTCTCGATAGCACTGCTGTCGGTTGTTTCGGTCTTTGCCCAAAACGAAAAGGCTGTACTCCAAAAAGCCGACCGGTTGATTGCCCAACGGCAATATGCCACCGCCTACAGCCTTTTGGATGAGTTCGACCCTACCAACGACTGTCCCGCTGTCCTTTTGCAAAAGGAGAACATCATGCTCAACTACTTTGTGCAAAGCATAAACCACATGGTGTTCTCCCTTCAGGACTTGAAACCCGGCGACAATCTGGACAGCATACGCGCCAATTTCGAATCGGGGACCATGATTCCATTCATGGCCGACAGTCTTCTGAAACGCCTTATTGCCAAATCGCCCGACGACTGCGCGCTGCTCTGCGGCTATGCCCGATACTACAATGCGCTGCTCAACGACTACAACGCTGATCTTTGGGACGGCTATGTCGACTCGGCCTGTCTGGCCTTGCTGCGCCGCGCTTCGGCAAAGGAATGCGGGTGCCCTGATGCCAGCTACCAATTGGGTCTATCCTACAACATGGACGGCCAGGACGACAGTGCCGCCTACTACTTCTGTCGCACCCTCGACATTACCGACACCCACTGGCATGCCCATTACAATCTGGGCGTGATACTCTATGGGGCAGAACGCTACACCGAGGCCTTGCCGCATTTCCGCACCGCCCTGCACGGCTACAAAGACCCCGTCATGAAAGCCGACGCCGCCCATGCGCTGGGCATCATCTTCTCTGACTATCTCAACCTCCCCGACAGTGCCTACTTTTACCTACAGGCAGCCCACACACTCATCCCCTACGACTTCGGCTATGCCACCAACCTTCTCTCGCTCCCTCTCAACTCCGGCGACAGCCGTGCCAACGATTTGATTGACACCTGCTGGCATCTGGCACTCGAAGGCGACCAGGCATTACATGATGCACAGTTTCTCGTCCAGCTCTGCCTCTCCTCGAATGCCGGCGACCGTATCTCCGCTTTCCTGAACAGCAGGCTACTCCTGGCCGACAACGACTACGAGCGCGGTCTCTGCCACTTTCTGTTTGGCATTTACGACCTCGAAGGCGACGACGCCTCCATCCGGCACCTCGAACAGGCCGTCCACTTCTTCATCCTCGACGGTGCACCCGACGAGTTTATCTTCCAGCTCCAGCAAATAATTGAAGAAAAGAAAAACTGAGAAATGATACGATAGAACGGTACCCGGTTACCGTGTAATCAGCTTTGAGGGGCGGATGCGGTCTACCACCACCGTCTCGTCTTCGATGTGGAATATATAAACCCACCGCTTGTTGTGGGAGTTCATGCGGCGGGCGCGGGAATGCTAGCGCCGTATGTCGGCATAGCGCGACGGCGGATACAAATCGGCAAAAACAGAAAGAGACATTATCTCATGGAACATGGCTTCTTTGTAGCGCCATGCTCCCTCCAATCCTCCAATGATAAAATACTGGCAAGGAATTCAGACAACTCATCCATGTCGGCCCTTGCCGCTGTGTCTATTTCAACCCTGTAAGTTCCCACGTTTCCTAAGAGTCATTCTCCATACTTCGTTGAAATATTCCTCCGGCGTCATGCGTCCAGGCTGGCTGACCGGATGCTCATTCATGGAGGGCATAGTCTCGCGGCTGGCCGGATGACCGTAAGCCACAGTCGGCTCTTCTACCGTCGTGGGAACCTGTTCTTCAGTATTGTTGCGGGATGATGTCATATCCGTCGTTATTGATTATCCAGTGCAAAGATACAAATATTTTCCGACATAACGGAAAAAACAATTTCCCGCTCACACCACGCAATAATTCCGGTCCGATTTCGTTATTGTAAAAACCTAAAACGCATCACTATGAAAAAATACACCCATGCCTGGTTAGCCTTCATGGCCATCAAACGACTCCAGTACGCCGATATTCCCGAGGCCAACCGCGACGACGCGAAAAGCCTTGTCAAATGGTTCCACGACTACCGCGACTTTGTCATTGAGGGTTCGTGGTATCCCGACGAGGTGTTCAAGGACATGTCCACCAGCCACATAATCAAGTACAAGCCCGTTCAAAACGGCACCGAGCAGCCGTTCAAGAAACTGCCCAAGACCATGAAGATGTACACCTTGGGGCAGAAGTCCGACCTCTACAAGAAACCCTTCGTCATCGAAAGCGGCAACTGCGCCGACCGCTGCGAGGCCATCGCCCACAGCATTATCGACAACTTCAAAATCCTCCGTACCGAAGACCGCGGCTGTCCACTTGCCACCTCTGGCAACCATATCGCCATGCGTTTCTTCATCCTCAGCCACTACATCGCCGACTGCCACATGCCGCTGCACTGCGACTGCCGATCCTTCTCGTCGGGAGCCAACATCCACGGCTTTATCGAGTCGGAGTGGGACAAAGAGGTAAAAAAGTCCTACCGCATCGACACGGCCAACAACCGCTTCTTCTACGCCCCCGACGGCTATCCCTTGCCCGACAAGATGACACCCCTCATGCTGGCCGTGGAAGACGATGTGGTGAACCGCGAGTACCTCCACTCTTGGGGCACCGGCAACAGCAACACGTGGGACTACATGAGTGCCGTGTCGGAATACTCCTATCTCATGGCCTACCGCCTCATCCCGGCGGAATACAAGGAAACCGAGCTCACCAAAGAGATATACAAGGCCTCCGAGGCCTACGCTAACTTGGAGGAGTACAGCCGGGTGATTCTCTGCGACGCCATCGACTCCATCGCCCGCATCTGGCTCCACGTGTGGTCGCGCTACCGTTCGTGGGCCCAGGGCCGTTCCTAAAGACAAACCCGAAAAAACGACACCGGCAGCCCCCACTTCTGCCGGTGTATCGTCGTTCCTTTTCCCTTATTTATTCGATTTGTTTCCCATCGTTTTCCCTTTTAAAAGGGAAAAATGAGGGAAAAAGAACGAATATGAATCGGATATCGAAGGGCGTTACATGGCAAATGGACAGGGCTACCGCTCGCGCCGCTCTATCACTTTTTGCAGCTTGTATCGGTCGCCCGTGGCAGGACCGACGGCATCGATAAAGGGCTGGGAGTATCCGGGCGTGTCGTAGCCCCAGCGCTGGAACTGCCCGTTTTCGTCCACCCGGCGAACCACCTGGTCATTGTATTTCACTATGAGGTATTTGGCCAGCCGGTCCCACCGTGTCATCATGCGGTCGGCATAGGCAATGCTTTTGCGGTTAAGGTAGTCGCGCCGGTCTGCGATTGTCATGCCGTCAATGGCATGCAGCACGCTGTCCTGGTCGGCGAAATAGTAGTCTTCCAATTCTTTCTGCGCCCCGCGCAGGTCGCCAATCATCATCGAGTAGCGCGGATAGACCATATTGGCCACCCAGTTGTTCATCCAGAAGGCGGACTCGAAAGAGAACTCGTTGCGCGGATTGTTTTCCGGGCGGAAGGGGTCGGGCACCTGTGTGATGCAGCAATAGAGGGGAACGTATGCCACCATGTTGGCATCGTCGCAGTTGAACCAGGTGACACCGCCCACGTCGTCGGGCAGCCAGGAGCGCATCTGGCAGGTCATGGTAAAGCCGCTCTGCTGGGTGGCAATGGCGCGTTCACGGAAATAGTCGGTGCCGTCCGAGGCCTTGAAATGCATAGGCAGAGGTCTCACCGGCATCCCCCAGGGACCGGCTGTCATGTCGGCGGTCATGTCGAGCGGAGTGCCCTCGAAGTGGTCGCGCATGTCCTGCTGCACATCGCGCAGGCTGAGGGGCTTGTCGGGCTTTATCCACAGGGGCAGATGGTCGCACTGGTCAAAGTGTCCGTTGATATAAGGCAGGTACTTGTCCATCTCGGCGTGCGAAGTGTGGTGGCGGAAGAAACTCCACACACGGGCATCGGCATAGCGCACATTCTCGAAGTCGATGGGGCAATAGGCGTCGCGGAAAGAGAACTGCTCGTCCTTTCCGGAGAAGTAGCCCAGTTCACGTGCCAGCGCAATGACATCCTCGGCATAGACGCACTCCACCTCCGGACGGTTGATATGCCGCAGATTGCGGCTGCTGAGGCTATTGTATGAGCGTTTTTTCTCCAAGGGGAACTGGCGTATACGGCTGAGGTTGGCATGGGCGCAGATGCAGTCGTCGGGTATGCGCAACGCCACCCACACGGCACCCTTGCGTCCCGGACCCTTGCCAATCATCTCCATAATCCAGGCCTCCTGCGGGTCGCACACGGTGATGCTCTCGCCGCTACTGTTGTAGCCGTATTCCGCTACCAGACTTGCCATACAGGCGATGGCCTCGCGGGCTGTAGCCGAGCGTTGCAGTGCCAAGCGCATAAGGCTGAAATAGTCCAGGAGACCGTCGCGGTTGACTAGTTCCAACCGCCCGTCGAAAGTGGTTTCGACAATGGTCACCTGCTTCTCGTTCATGAGTCCCACCACATTGTAGGTATACTCCACCTGTTCCACAAAGCGGCCTTCGTGGACAGGTCCCCAGCCGTGGATGGCAATCTGCTCGCCTTTGGCGTGGCGGCCGGCAGGGCTGTAGAACAGCGAGCCAGAGAAACCAAAGCCGTCGCAGTTGTAGCTGCACATGACACTGCCGTCTTTCGAGGCTTTCTTGCCCACTATCAAATTGGTGCAAGCCAAGGCGGGCAGCACGCCCAAGGCTGTGGCCAACAAGGTGAGGAGTAGCTTTTTCATGGAGGATTTCATCATTTGAGGTATTATTGTTTCTTGTTGTTTGGACTGCAAAAATACATGTTTTTTTTCTTTTATTAACAAATAGTTGTATATTTGCATTTGGAAAACCCATTTTTAAATATTTATAACACTATGAAAATACGACTATTCTTGCTTTTCTGCCTGGCAATGGCCATTGTCCCGACTCACGCAAAAAACATTTCTCAGGACAGTATATTGCCGGTCAATTCCCGAACCCTTGCCAGCCCCGACGGTCGAATGGAGGCGACATTCTACCTCCTCAACGGCATTCCACACTATGCTTTATCCCGCGACGAGAAACCGGTGATACTGGGTTCCCGGTTGGGCTTTGAACTGGAATGGCGCGACGATCTGGCTCACGCGTTTGTCCTCAAGGATGTGCAGCGCAGCACCTTCGACGAGGTGTGGCACCCCGTCTGGGGCGAAGAGGCCAACATCCGCAACCATTACAATGAGATGCTGGTCACCCTTGAGCAGCCTGTGGGCAGCGTGGAGAGCATGGACCACTCGACCGAGAAACGCCCGACCATCATGCAGATACGCTTCCGTCTCTACGACGACGGCCTCGCTTTCCGCTACGAGTTCCCGATGCGGTACAACGGCATAGACAACGCGCTGGTCTGTTTCTGGTTCAAGGAAGAGCTGACTCAGTTCCACCTGACGGGCAACCACACAGCGTGGTGGATACCCGGCGACTACGACACGCAGGAGTACAACTACACCGAGAGCCGCCTCTCACAGATAGACAGTCTCTACGAGAAAGGACACGAGCATGGCGGCTGGCCGTGGACTGACTTCTCGCGCACCGGCGTGCAGACCGCCCTGCAGATGCGCACCGACGACGGCCTCTACATCAACATCCACGAGGCCGCCACACTTGACTTCCCCACAATGCATTTGAACCTGGGCGACAACTATACCTTCCGCGCTTGGCTCTGCCCCGATGCCGCTGGCTACAAGGGACGCATGCAGGCTCCCTGCCACACTCCCTGGCGCTCCATCATGGTGTGCGACAAAGCCACCGATGCACTTCGTTCTCGCCTTATCCTCAACCTCAACGAGCCCTGCGCCCTCGAGGATGTGTCGTGGATTCACCCTGTGAAATATATGGGTATATGGTGGGAGATGATCTCCGGAAAAAGCACCTGGAGCTACACCAATGATTTCCCAAGTGTGAAACTCAACCCCGAACCCGGAACTCAAACAATCAAGCAATCAGACAATCAAGCAATCACCGATTTTGCCCATGCCAAACCCAACGGCACCCACGGCGCCAACAACGCCAACGTGCGCCGCTACATCGACTTCGCCGCCAAGCACGGTTTCGACGCGCTTCTCATCGAGGGCTGGAACATCGGCTGGGAAGACTGGTACGGCAAGCAGAAAGACTTTGTCTTCGACTTCCTCACCCCCTACCCCGATTTCGACCTGCCTGCCCTTAACAAGTATGCCCACGAGAAAGGCATCCGTCTCATCATGCACCACGAGAGCAGCGCCTCCACGGTGAACTACGAGCGCTGGATGGAAAAGGCCTATAACCTGATGAACCAGTACGGCTACGACGCCGTCAAGAGCGGCTACGTCGGCACCATCATCCCCTTTGCCGAAGGGCACTACAGCCAGCCCATCAACAACCACTACCACTACGCCATCGTCGAGGCCGCCAAGCACCACATCATGGTCAACGCCCACGAGGCGGTGCGCCCCACGGGCCTCTGCCGCACCTGGCCCAACATGATAGGCAACGAAAGCGCCATGGGCACCGAGTTCCGTGAGCGCATCCATCCCGGCCACACCTCCATCCTGCCCTTCACCCGTCTGCAGGGCGGCCCCATGGACTACACCCCCGGCATCTTTGAGCCCGACATGGGCAAGATAGTCCCCTGGGGACAGAAAATGAGCCACACCATCTGCAACCAACTGGGACTCTACGTCACCTTCTACTCCCCCCTTCAGATGGCCGCCGACTTCCCCGAGCACTACGAGCCCTATATGGATGCCTTCCAGTTTATCAAAGACGTGGCCGTCGATTGGGACACCAGCATCTATCTCTACGCCGAGCCGGGCGACTACATCGTCACCGCCCGCAAGCCGAAAATCTCTTCGCTGAATAAAGCAGCCGACGGCGTGGGTAATTTGCCCGACGGCAAGAAAGGTGTCATCAGCAGCGCCGCCCAATATGTCTATGGTCTGAAAGATCCGACCAGTCTGACTAATCAGACTCCGCGCGACGTCTGGTACATCGGCGGCATCACCGACGAGACCCCACGCGAGTTCTCCGTCAAGCTCGACTTCCTCACCCCCGGCAAGACCTACGACGCCATCATCTACTGCGACGGAAAAGACGCCTCCGGCCTCCCCGACAATTCTCAATTCTCAATTCTCAATTCTCAATTCAAATACAACCCCTACTCCTACACTATCACCACAAAGAAAGTCACCTCCAAGACCACACTAAAACTAAAGATGGCCCCCTGCGGCGGCTTCGCCGTCAGCATAAGAGAAAGATGAAAAAAAATGCTTGATTGTCTGATTGGTTGATTGTTTGAGTAATTTCCACTCAAGCAGTAACACAATCAAGCAATCAAGCAATCACTCAAGCATTAACACATTCAAGCAATCAAAAAAGATAAAGCATTATGAAGAAAGTAAGAACTTGGATAATCTCCATTTTGGCTGTAGTTGCAGTCCTTTGTATCATCGTCTGGTGCATGTGGGGACGTGAAATCCGCACGCTGGCATCGCTCCATCAGGTGGGCGACAACCACTATCTCTACTACATGGAGTATAAAGCCGACTACGACCTCGACGAGGTGGTGGCACGCAATATCGACCAGAACGCCCAACTGCTCGACTACGTCACCGCCAAGATAGGCAAAGGCATCCCCATCAAAGGCAAGAGCGCACAGGTGGCTGACGAAAACGGCAAACTCAACACTTTCAACTGCACCAGCCTCCAAGCCCGCAATGCCGAGGGCGACGGCTTCCTCTACGGCCGCAACTACGACTACTTTGCCAACCCCACTCTGGTCACTCTCTCCCACCCCAAGAAAGGCTACGCCTCACTGGCCGTCAGCGACATGTCGCACTTCGGCTACAGCCTCGACGAACTACCTGTGTCATTCAAAAAGAAACTCCTCTGCCTCGCCTCCATCTATGCTCCCGTCGACGGCATCAACGAGAAAGGCCTCTGCACCTCCATCATGGCCCTGCCCCACCAGCCTGCCAACCAGCAGACCGGACACCACAGCGTCGGCACCAGCATCATTATGCGCCTGTGGCTCGACCGCTGCGCCACCGTCGATGAAGCCCTCGCCATGCTCGACACCCTCGACATCCGGCACGACAGCATCGTCGGCTCCGGCTACCACTACATGGTGGCCGACGCACAAGGCCACTGCGCCATCATCGAGTTCGACAAAGAGGACGGCTGGAAAACCATGGTGCTCCGCAAACCTGCCGACCGCAACCACCTGCTGGTCACCAACCACCTCCTCTCGCCCAAATACCGCACTGCCGAGCCCGACCCCGCCGTGGGCAACCCCAACAGCCGCAGCTGGTGGCGCTACGAAGTGGCCGAAGACTACCTGATGCAGCACGACGGCACACTGACCCCCGACCAGATGTACGAATGCCTCGCCGCTGTCCACTGGGAGCACCTCCTCCTGCCCAACGGCAAAGTGGAAGTGACCCAATACAGCAACATCTACGACCAGTCGGCTCTCACACTGCGCCTGCGCCCCTGGAATCAATACGACTCCGTATATAACTTTGAATTGAAATAGCCTCAGCAGCAGCATTGACAGCCGCCTGTTTCAGGAAGCATTATCGCCACCCTTCACTTATCAAAAGAGACTCAAGTCCCACTCCCCTGCCTCGACAGTACGCTGACGGGAGGAGTTTGGGAACACGGTGGCCGTTGTGCCTGCCGGGACAGACAAATGCATATTACCGCCCTCGATTGACACACGGATGGTGCCGTATGGCGTGGGCTTGGTAGCACGGAGCCAGTCGATACCTGGGCACGGCTGCGGGTCGATGAAGAAATGTCGGTAGCCCGGAGCCTTGGGGTCAGGACGGATTCCGGCCAAAGCCTGATAGAACCAGATGCCGATGCCATTATAGCAGTTGTGCACACGGCTGCGGTCTTCCTTGCCCTCCATGCCGCAACTCCACGACTCCCACGTGGTGGTGGCACCGTTCTCAATCATATATAGGTATCCGGGATAGTCCTTCTGTCTCAATATGGTGGACATCAAATCCGCCTGTCGCTCCTGTATGCACCACTCCGTAAAGACGGGGACACCCACAAGGCCGACAGCGATGTGGTCGCGGTACTTGTTGTGGCAGTCAGCCAGCAGCTGCTCCCTCACGGCAGCACGGGTCGCGCTGTCGGGCGGGATGCCCATCATCAGGGCGTAGCACTGGTCGAGGGGTGTGCCATTGGCATAGGTGTGTGTCACGGGGTGATAAAAGTGGCGGTGAATGGCGATTTTGAGGCTTTGCCGCCATTCGGCAAACCGCACGGCGTCTTCGTTGTGACCCGTCATGCGGGCCATCTTCACCATATCAGCAAGGCAGTCCGCCAGGAAACAGTTGCTGACGTGCAGTACCGACTCACCACCGATGTCAACCCCCTCGGGTGCCAGCCAATCGCCGAGGAACCACCCCCGTCGCTCGTTGTCGGGCCAAGGCTTCAGGATTCCGTCCTCGCAATGCTTTTCCACAAAACCCAGCCAGCGGCACATCTCTTCGTAATGGCGAAGCACCAGACTGCTGTCGCCGTAATTGAGAAAGGTGCGCCAAGGAGCCTTGATGATAAAGCCGCTCCAATAGGGGCCGCCGCCGGTGTGGAAAGCGGGCGCCACATAGGGCAGGTCGCCCGTGGAGTCCATCGCATCCTCCCATGCTCTCAACCAATTGAGGTAGGTGTCGTGCACATCCCATAGGGTCTGCAACGTCATCGTGGAGGAGTTCCCGTCGCCGCCGTACCCCATGCGCTCAATATGCGGGCAATCCACCATATAGCCGCTGAAGGTGAGGCAGCTGAGCGTGTATTTCACCATATCGTGTATCGCGTTCAGCCGTGGGTCGGAACACTCGAAAGTGGCGCCCTCCCTGGGATTGACGGCACTGATCTGCAGCGCACGGGCAGCCACAACACCGGCACCTTTGATACGCACATAGCGGAAAGCATGCATGTGGAATCGGTTTTGGAAAATATCCTGCCCCTCGCCATCCGAGATGTACATGTCAGTCTCGGTGAACGGTGGCTTGGCCTCCCGATGGTCGAGATATTCCATCGTCACCGCTGTGCCAGCCTCCATAGGGGAGAAAACGGCATTGAACCAGCCCGTCACCACACGCCCGAAGTCAATGACCAGACTGCCGTCCGGCTCCTTCTCGCAGGACAGAAATTTCAGCGTGTCAACAATGCGGTTACCCTTGAACTCCTGCCCCCTAATCGATCTTTTAAAGAAATAAGCGGTGTAGTCTGGCGTAACGACAGTATCGCCAATCTCCATCGGAACCCGTGATGCCGCCCGCCATTCGGGTTTTGCCCGAGCATCGTACCGCTCGCCGCCGAACTGCATAGGTTGCCAGCTGCCA